>Ga0208458_1001581_pt1 | contig 18523 bp, 13 predicted proteins | sample AD_UKC085_MetaG_FD_184432 | JGI IMG/M metagenome (GOLD analysis project Ga0208458, IMG submission 184432) | Active sludge microbial communities of municipal wastewater-treating anaerobic digesters from USA - AD_UKC085_MetaG (SPAdes) (version 2) | ecosystem: Engineered > Bioreactor > Anaerobic >... | reverse complement strand
CGTCGTTGTTATGGGCGAAGTTCTTCTGTACGCCGTTGCTCTTGAGATACTCTATGCGGTTGGTTCCCGAAGCGTAGGTGTAGTTGAGTGTCTCCGCTCTTACACCGGCCCTTGTCAGACTGGTGAAATTGCCGTTCAGGTCATACACCGCCGACTCGGAATTGCCACCGGAATGTGTTCCCGATGTCAATCTGCCGTAGTTGTCTCCCCAACTCATAACAATATGGTATTTAGAATGTGACAAGAGTAAAGTTAATTATTAATAATCTAATAATCCTGACTAATAATCCTGAAAATTTATAGGTTACAGAAATGCTCTATAGTATTGTAAAACCATCCATAAACCATATTTCAGTTTTAATTGTCCAATGGAGATTCCCTATGGAGTGGTATAATATAGTCCACTATAGTTTATAAGGAATTGAGCACAAGCCGGCTACCATCCAAGCAGCCGTTTATTAAATAGAATGGAAATTGAATAAAAAAACAACCAGACTTTGACATGAACCCCGAAAGTTAGACAAAAAACTTTTGGGGTTTTGTCAAATAAGTTGAACTAGTTGCTGCTTTATCGCATTACTTCATTTTTGCACTTCTTCAAATATATATCCAGTATCCCAAATATAGTCTGTACGGCGATATTGGGGCTTATCACTGATTGTTAATAGCGAATAATAGTAATCCCCGTAGTCATCTTTTTCTTTAATCACCAAATAATAAGGGCTATAATGCACAAGATAGTATGAGTTTTTATGCATAGTATCTATCCTATCTGTAATATTAACAAAATAAATCTTGTTGCGTGAATGATAATCATCTTCATACACAACAGTGTTGTCTTTTAATAAAATAACACGATGCTTGCTATCTGTAATGGTTTTATTTCTCTTATATATTATTCCCATAATAGACGAAATCTCATCAGGTTGGGTAAATTCTCCAAATAGATACATACAATCGTAATCAACTTTCAGCACTTCTCGTAGATCAATACGGCAAGTGTCATTTTGTGAGCATACGGTTTGCGCATACTTAATGATTTTTCTATCAATTTGGCTGCATGCACATAAAAAACTTGTACAACTAACAAGAAGTATAAATTTTAGAAATCCCATAATTATTGCAGTAATCCGTTATTGTCTATGGCTTGCAAAACACGTAACGCTTCTTCATATTCCTGTTGTGTTAATCGTGTCTTTTCAACCTTAAAGCCCAATTTTTCATCTTCAGAAACTATCCATAGTCCATTTTGCCTATATTCTTTCAATACTGCCTCGGCTAATTTTCGATTATCTGTCCCTTTATTCTCTTTACCTATTTCACGTCCAATTTCATTGTTAAGCAAATCAACCATTTGATCAGCAAGTCCCTTTTTAGCAAAATACCGTTGGTTCATATTTGTTGTTATATTGTCCTCGTGAGCATTTCCTATCCGTTGTGCTTGATTTTCCCCAAATTCATTAGTGAGCATAGCTTGCCAAATAGCATGTCTGTATGCATTCCCTTGGTCTCCCTCTGATCCCCCTCTTAGTCCAGCCTTATTTCGCAGATTCACTTCGAAGTTACTTGCAGTTTTTGAAATGCCCCACGCTGGTCTATTTGCAGTACCCGTTTTAATTGCTTTAATAGGATGGTTTATTCCATAACCTATAGTTTTTATTTTAGCATTAACACTATGTTTTTCCATTAAATACCCAGTAGTCTTTATAACTATAACAAATGGTAATATCGGAAATTCTCCTGTCAGGTCCACAAACCTCATCGGATTATTCACACAATAAACATACCCACTAATTCCATAATACTTCTCCGACATCGGGTCGGGTACGGTCCACCTTGCGATTCGGGGGTCGTAGTGGCGTGCGCCGTAGTCGAGAGTGCCGAGATATGTGGTGCCTAAGGTGTAGTTCTCAAGTTCCTTGCCATTGAAGAGGTAGCGGTTTGTCGTCAGATTGTTGTCTGCAAATGCCAGACCGAACGGATAGTAATCAGTGCTTTGCAATATTGCACCGCTTGAGTTCACCACCGATCTGACATTGCCGAGATGGTCGGTGATGTTGAATTGCGGTGTAAACGTACCCGAATTGTTTGTCATCTGCCCTACCGGGGTTATTATATAATCCACACCGAGATTGGCATCATAAACAAATTCCCCGCAATAGATACTGCTAAGCTTCATAACGATTTGACACTTAAAACAATATGAGAGTAAAGTTAATTATTAATTTTTATTCACGCAAAAATTTTTATAAGGTGGCAATGAAATAATTTATATTAATTTTAAGGGTTAACTCTATAGCTTGCTAAATTGTGGGATGCTTTTTAGTGACTCATTCTCTTGAAGGCAAACAATTGATTCTCAATTCCGCATATAGAGTATTGTTATTCGTTATGCACATCGTTTTATTGACTATCTTTATGGTTTGTAGTCTGATTTTACTTACCGATTAGAAATAATATGGATAAATTTCTTCGTTTATTAGTTATACTGTTATTGATGTCTGCAACTCATTTATCCGCTCAAAATTCACCGTTAGGTTACGTGAATCCCATGGTTGGTACTAAAAGCATGGGACATACTTTTCCGGGAGCATGCGCCCCCTTCGGTTTGGTTCAGTTAAGCCCCGATACGGAAATGATTCCTCACAATATTGATGGAGTTTATCAGAGCGATGCATATAAATATTGTGCCGGTTATCAGTATGATGATAAAACCATTGTAGGGTTCAGTCATACCCATTTCAACGGGACTGGGCATTCCGATTTGGGTGATATACTGATAATGCCGATGACCGGCGAGGTGAAATTGGATATGGGAACCGAAGAAAATCCCGAGAGCGGATATCGTTCACGATTCAGTCACGATTATGAGAAAGCGGAAGCAGGTTACTACTCTGTCCTTTTGCAAGACTATGGGATTCTTGCAGAAATGACTGCGACAGAACGGGTAGGTGCACATCGCTACACCTTCCCGAAAAACACAAAAACAGGACATATCATTCTCGATTTGGATTATGGGATTTACAATTACGACGGCAAAGTGCTGATGGCAAACCTGCGCGTGGAAAATGAATATACACTTACAGGTTACCGTATCACCCGCGGATGGTCGAGAATGAATTACACTCATTTTGCCGTGAAATTTTCAAAACCTATCCAAAACTATGGTTGTCGAAACAAAGAAAAAGTTCTCTATAACGGTTTCTGGCGGAAATTTGATATGACCAAAAATTTCCCCGAAATGTTTGGAAAGCACCTGGCAGCCTATTTTGATTTCGATTTTTCCGATGGGAAGCCTCTCGAAATTAAGGTGGCACTTTCACCTGTGGATTGCCTTGGTGCAATGGATAATTTGGAAGCTGAAACCGGCGGAAAATCCTTTGATGATATTCGTAATGAAACACAACGGAAATGGGAGAAGGAGCTGAGCTGCATCCAATTTGAAGCCGATGAAGAGACAAAATATGTTTTTTACACAGCACTCTATCATACCACGATAAACCCTTCCGTCTATCAAGATGTGGATGGAAGATATCGTGGCATCGATCACAATGTTTATCAAGCTGAAAAAGGAGAAACCAATTATACGGTTTTCTCGGTTTGGGATACGTTTCGTGCACAACATCCGCTTATGAATCTTATAAAGCCTGCACGAAGCACCCAATTTATCAACTCCATGTTAAATCACTATAAACAAAGTGTACATAAGGCTTTGCCGGTATGGTCGCACATGGGAAACGAAAACTGGTGTATGATCGGTTATCACAGCGTTTCAGTGGTTTCGGATGCAATTGCCAAGGGATTGGATATTGATACAGAATTGGCATTTGAAGCTTGTGTAAACAGCTCCAATGTCGACTATTTCGATGGTACGGGCGATTATAAAAAATATGGGTATGTGCCATTGGAAAGAAGCTCGTCGGCTGCCTCTATCACATTGGAGTACAGTTATGACGATTGGACGATTCACGAGTTTGCAAATCGTTTAAACAAAAGTGAAATTAGTCAGGAATATGCCAGTCGGGCTTTGAATTATCGCAATATCTTTGACCCTTCTTTGCATTTTGCCCGTCCAAAACTCAAAGATGGAACATTTAAAGAGGATTTTGATCTGTTGGACACACATGGGCAGGGTTTTATAGAGGGAAATTCGTGGAATTACTCCTTTTTCGTGCCACACGATGTAAAGGGATTGATAAATGAAATGGGTGGCGAGAAACAATTTATCAGTCGCCTTGATTCGCTTTTCACGATGGAACTTCCTGCCAAATATTTCGAAAAGACCGAAGATATCAACGAAGAGGGTCTGATGGGCAATTATGTGCATGGAAATGAGCCGAGCCATCATGTGCCCTATTTGTACAAATGGACAAACGAACCGTGGAAGTCGGATTACAGGCTCCACAAAATTATGCGGCAGATGTACAAAAACAAAATAGACGGATTGTCAGGTAACGACGATTGCGGTCAGATGTCGGCCTGGTATATCTTTTCGGCACTCGGATTTTATCCCGTTTGTCCCGGCTCCGACCAATATGTAATCGGATCACCCAGAACAAAAGAGGCAACTATTTATTTGGAAAACGGAAAAACATTCACCGTTAAAACCGAAAATTTATCCGATAACAATGTCTATGTGAAATCCATAAAGCTTAACGGCAAAAAACATGAAAAGCATTTCATAACACACGAAGATATTCTCCAAGGTGGTGAAATGCTATTCGAAATGAGCAGTAAGCCAAACAAAAAGTCCGCTTCCTATGAAAAGCCTTATTCTTTTACAAAATGACGATTTCAAAGAAGCGGAACTTGTATTATCTGTTCCACACCAAACTCTAAACTACGGACTCGGGACTCAACTTTATTTCAATATTTTGTACGGTAAGCCTTTAGCTTTTAGTTCTTCACCTAATGTGAAAAGTTGAGAAGTGTCTTGCAAGTTGAAGGTGATCGTAACCTGGACGTGTCCGACAGGAACGTTTGTAATGGAGCGCTCGTGCTCAATATCGTGAATTGAAGCGCGCAGTTTTTCCAAAATGCTGATTATTTTACTCAACATGCCGGCCTGGTCGGGAATTAAAACTGCTATTCTGGCTCTTAATCCTTCTCCTATAACACCTTTTTCGATAATTTGTTCCAAAATGCTCGTATTAATATTACCTCCGCTTATAACTGCAACCACATTTTTATTTACAACATCTACCTTTTTGTTTAAGATTGCGGCTAAGGAGGCAGCACCGGAGGGTTCCGACAAGTTTTTAGCTCGCTGTAGCAATCTGTAGCAGGCCTGTGCTATTTCATTGTCGTTTACCACCACAACATCATCGACGTATTTTTTAACTATTTCGAAGTTGAGATTTCCCGGAGCTTTAACTGCAATTCCGTCTGCTATCGTATTTCCCGACACAAAAGGAGTAAGCACACCATTATCGAGTGAGACCCGCATGCTATGAGCTCCTTCAGCTTCAACTCCAATAATCTTGATGTTTGGGTTCATACTTTTTAAAGCAATGGCAATTCCCGAAATAAGTCCGCCACCGCCTATGGGAACAAAAACCATATCAATGTCATCCAACTGCTCAAATATTTCCAAGCCGATAGTACCGGCTCCTGATATAATATCGGGGTGATTGTATGGGTGGACAAAAACAGCTCCGGATTCATCAAGATATTCCATAGCCGCTTCGTAAGCATCGTTGAAAGAATCTCCTTTTAAAATAACATTGGCTCCATAACTTCTGGTTGCGATAACCTTTATTGGAGGAGCAAATTCGGGCATGAAAATAGTGCTCTTAACACCCAATTTTGTTGCAGCATAAGCTACACCTTGCGCATGATTTCCTGCCGAAGCACAAAGCACTCCGCGTTCTTTATCTTCGGGACTTAGCCGGCTGATATGGTTGTAAGCTCCGCGTATTTTGAACGAACCGGTGGATTGCAAGTTTTCAAGTTTTAAATAAACTTGCGCATTCACCATGTTAGAGAACGATTTGCTGCGTTCCAAATCGGTACGTTTCACTATTTTTTCCAAATTCTTTTTCGCCTTTATTATGTCTGATAATGCAGGCATAGGCATGTCGCATGTACTCATTTCTATTGTTTTTTTTGCGATTTAATAAATTTTATTACATAAAAAATTTGGTAGCACATCATTTTATAAGCTCCGGAATTTTTATAAATAATCTTGTAGTAACAGTCGCTACTGTAGAGATTTCACCAGGTCGGCAATACGCTTCATTTCGGAAGCAATTTTCAAACGTTGGGGACAACTGCGCTCGCATTTACCGCATAGTCTGCATTTATCGGCACGCTCCTCCTCGGGTATGGCATAATAGCCCTCAAGGAATATTTTCTTTCTGCGCTCAAACTCTTCGGGAGTCTGGCTGTCGCGCTCGGGAATATTACTCTCGTTGACGCACTTGTTGTAGTGCATGAAGTTGGCAGGAATATCCACTCCGAAATTGCAAGGCATACAATATTTGCAAGCTGTACACCTTATAGGACGCGTCTTGAGGAAGATCTTCAGAGCCTTATCCAAAGCCACACGCTCCTCGTCGTTTAGTGGTTCAAATTCTGTAGAGAGAGTGTTGACATTGTCCACCACATGCTCCAGTGCGCTCATACCGCTCAATATGGTGAGCACTCCCGGGAGCGAGGCCACATACCTCAATGCCCACGAGGCAATGCTCTTGTCGGGATGCATCTCTTTCAGCACAGCCTCCGCATCGGGATTCAGTTTTGCAAGCATACCGCCACGTATTGGCTCCATCACGATGCAGGGGATATCCTTTTCCTCGAGCCTTTTGTATAGATATTTTGCATCGTTCTGATCCCAATCATGATAGTTGAGCTGGATCTGCACAAAGTCCCAGTCATATTTTTCGAGCATCTTGTCAAAGAGTTCATTTGACCCATGGAAGGAAAAGCCGAGATTACGAATGCGGCCTGCCTTTTTCTCTTCGAGAAGATATTCGAGAGTGCCTATTTCCTCATAGACACGCACATAATCCTCTTCGCGGCTTACGGAATGAAGCATATAGTAATCAAAATAATCCACCTGACAACGCTGTAGCTGGGTTTCAAATATTTCCTTAGCTTTTTCGATGGAGGTAACCATCCAGCCCGGCATCTTGCTTGCCAGATAGAAGCTCTCGCGCGGATAGCGTTTGAGAGCCTTTCCTGCAAATATTTCAGATGTGCCACCGTGATAATTGAAGGCAGTATCAAAATAATTGACTCCGTGATTGTATGCATAGTCAATCATACTGAGTGACAACTCTTCATCAATGGATCTGTCTGAAAGAGTCGGGAAGCGCATCATACCGAATCCCAGAAGAGAAACCTTATTGGAAGTCCCTTTATGTTTACGTTTGGCCACTTTTGGCTCTTTGGGCCGTGTATCGCAGGCGGAAATGGAATTGATGCCGGTGGTAGCTATGGCAACGCCAAGAATGCCGGTACCGAAAAGTTTCAGCGCCTCGCGGCGGGAAAGCTGGTTCTTCTTTGTATCCATAGGTATAAATAATTAAAAATGATTTGAGACGATTATGTCCATTTGCAATCGGATTACATCATACAAAAATAGATTTTTCATCTGAGAAGTGCAATAGTCTGAAAAACTTTTGATTTCAAGTAATGGTTTATGTCACTTTTTCGAAATTACACAAATTTTAGCATATAAATGTTTATAAACGGCTACGGGTTGCATAGAGTTGCGTCGAAACATATTTTTGTTGGAAAAAATGCTGTGTAAGACTTATTGTGCCACCTGCATAGGAATAACGGCAGTAACGGTAACAGTTGAGGTGGATCTTTCAAATGGTATTGGGATACATCTGGTCGGGTTGCCTGACAATGCAGTCAAAGAGAGTCTGCTGCGCGTAACTACAGCCCTCTCAACTTACGGGTATAGGATTCCCGGACGCAAACTGGTATTCAATCTCGCTCCCGCTGACATACGCAAAGAGGGTTCATCCTACGATCTGGCCATAGCTATAGGGCTGTTGGCAGTATCGGAACAGGTCTATTTGCCAGGATCCAGCCAATATACTATGCTCGGCGAACTTTCACTGGACGGTCGCATCCGCAATGTGACCGGTGCACTTCCAATTGCCGAACACGCCAAAGAAATGGGATTCAAAGGGTGCATTTTCCCGAAGGAATCGGCTTTGGAAGCTGCCGACGTTGAGGGAATCAACATCTACGGAGTGAGTACGCTCAATGATGTTCTTGAAATATTGCGCGAAGAGAACTGTGACCATCTACTGGTAGTTCGCGACCCGCAAAAGTCCGACAGACCACACTATTCGGAGGATTTCAAACATGTAAAGGGCCAAAGACTGGCCAAACGAGGTTTGGAAATCGCTGCAGCCGGCGGTCACAATCTTCTCTTAGTGGGCACTCCGGGTAGCGGCAAGACCTTCATGGCCTCTTGTTTGCCCTCGATATTGCCGCAAATGAGCAGAGATGAATCCATCGAAACCAGTAAAATCTACTCCATTACGGGTAACCGTACCGGCAAACGTGGGCTGATGCTGGAGCGTCCTTTCAGGAGTCCGCACCATAGCGCAAGCCTCGTATCGCTTATAGGTGGTGGACAAAACGCCTCTCCCGGAGAGGTTTCTCTCGCCCACAACGGCATATTGTACCTCGACGAAATTGCCCAATTCAGCAAGACCATACTGGATGCGCTGCGCCAGCCGCTTGAAGATGGTAAAGTTACCATCTCCAGAGCGCGCTACAAAGTGGAATACCCCGCCTCCTTTATGCTGATTGCCTCGATGAATCCCTGTCCCTGCGGCTATTTCGGTGATGATTCACACAAATGCACCTGCACACAATCAGCCGTGTTGCGCTATATGTCCCGCATTTCGGGGCCGATGTTGGATCGCCTCGATATGCACATTTTTGTCAAAGCGGTAAGTGGCGACGATCTAATTGCCGAAGGAGAGGAAGAGTCCAGCGAAGCCATTGCCAAGAGAGTGATGGCTGCACGACAGATCCAGTATGAGCGCTTCAAGAACGAAGGAATATTCACCAATTCCCAAATGAATGTGCGACAACTCAACACCTACTGCAAAGTCAGCACCGAGCAGAAACGCTTCCTCAGAGATGTCATACATCGGCTCAATCTATCGGCCCGTTCCTACAGCCGTATCCTCAAATTGTCCCGTACCATTGCAGATATTGATGGCGATAATTTTATATCTTTGCAGCATATCAGCGAAGCCATACAATTTCGCAATCTGGACAGAGGCAATTTTTATGATTGAGATTATCATCAACGGTACCGACGACCTTCAAAGAGCTGCACGCGTTTTTCTGGAAAAGGCTGGTAAAAGCAGGATAATAGCATTTTACGGACAAATGGGGGCCGGCAAGACCACATTTATCACCGCATTGTGCCGCCAACTGGGAGTATTGGATGTAGTCAATAGTCCCACTTTTACCATCATCAACGAATATGCAAATGGCGAAGGGAGCCGGTTCTATCATTTTGACTTTTATCGCATCAACCGCCTCTCCGAAGCGATGGATATAGGACTTTACGAGTATTTTGATTCGGGTGATTACTGTTTTATAGAGTGGCCGGAGATGATAGAGGAACTTCTGCCGGAGGAGACTCTAAAGGTTAATATTCTTGTGGATGACGCTGATACCAGAAGGTTATTATTCTAAAAACTTAAATACCATTTATTATGAGAAGATTCATATTCTCCATTGCAGCAATTATGCTTGCAGTATCTTTTTGTCAATGCTCTCCAAAAAGTCAGAATGATGAAACTGCCACGGATGTGCCTCAGGAGCAAATCATGGTAGGAGCCGAGTCGCTTGACGAGTATTTGCCTTTGCTTGAGGGAAAGAAGGTAGGCCTGCTCTCCAACCAGACAGGTATTCTCTCCAACGGCACTCATCTGCTTGACACAATCCTCTCTCGAGGAGTAAACGTAGTCCTCATCCTCTCGCCTGAACACGGTTTCAGAGGGAATGCCGATGCCGGTGAACTGGTGAGCAGTTCCGTTGACGAAAAGACAGGAATACCAATCCGTTCGCTCTATGACGGCAAAGGGGGCTATCCCACCCAGGAGACAATGGATGAGATTGACATAATGGTATTTGACCTTCAGGATGTGGGCTGCCGTTTCTACACCTACATCACCACTATGACAAAAGCAATGGAGGCTTGCGCCAAAAACGGCAAAAAGATGATCATTATGGACCGTCCCAATCCCCTTGGTTTCTATGTTGATGGCCCTATCCTCGATATGCAATACAAATCAACAGTAGGCTATCTGCCCATCCCCGTTGTACACGGTATGACATTTGGTGAGCTTGGTTTGATGATAAATGGCGAAAAATGGCTGCCGGACGGCATCCAGTGCGATCTTAGCGTTATTAAATGCAACAATTACACTCACCAATCACGCTATTCTCTTCCGGTAAAACCTTCACCCAACCTGCCTGATATGCGTTCTATATATCTCTACCCCTCTATGTGCTATTTCGAGGCCACTCCCGTAAGTCTCGGACGTGGTACCGACAAGGCATTCCAGATGTATGGTCACCCCAATATGAAGGGATACAAATATTCCTTTACACCTCGCAGCGTGGATGGAGCAAAAAATCCTCCTCAACTTGACAGAGAGTGCTTCGGAGTAGACCTTCGCACCGAGCCATCAATTGAGCAAATCAATGCTGCAGGTCTCAACCTTGAATATGTCATAGATGCATACCGCAATCTCAACCTCGACTCCCACTTTTTCCGTTCGTTCTTTGAACTGCTAATAGGCCGTGACTACGTAAGAAAAATGATAATGTCCGGAGCTTCGGCCGCAGAGATTAAGGCAATGTGGGCCGAAGATGTCGCCTTATTTAAAGAGCAAAGAAAACCCTATCTGCTGTATGAAGAGTAAAGTTGTGTTGCGTGGTGCGAGGTACGGGTTGCGAGGTATTTGGTTCTGTGTTTTCAATGTGTGATATGGAGTATTGAGTCACACCGAGTATCCGAAACTCGCAACATGCACCTCGAAACTAGAAACTGACAACTAATAACTTACTCCTTACTCGGAACTCAGAAATAATAACTCGGAACTCAGAACTCATAAATAATAGAGAAGCGACCCCTTGGGATCGCTTCTCTATTATTTATGTATATAGGTTATGACGCTACATCCTGAATCTCAAACCCAACTCAAGATTGAACTGTATCGGCTGGTTGGTGCGAATGCTGAGTGGCTGGTCGTTGTCGAAATAGTAGGCCACCGACGGTTTGAAGGCGATGCCTACATGTTGTACAAACCAGTATTCCACACCCAGACCAACATTTACCGACCACTGTACACCGTCAACTTTTTCACGTCTATCTGTGCTGCCATAGACATAACGCCTCATTATACACTTGTCAACCATACCGCCCGCTGATACAAATGCGTCAAACCTTGGACGATCGACAAAATTGTAAGAGAGATTGAGTGGAATGCCGAGGTAATGAAGCTGGCTGGAGACATTGGGCTGTCGCTCCATGTTTATCATAGCGCTGTACTGCGAATGAAGATAAGTATAAACAAGACCTGTACCGATGTATAATCTCGGCACTATGGATTGTTTAAACTGGAGACTGAACGACAGCGGTATGTCAAACTGCGGCTCATCATCAAAGGGGATAATATTATGGGACTCAAAATCGGTACCTAATTCCGACGGAGCATATTTCGGCCCAAGGTCAGCAATTATGCCATCCTTTGATGCGACTTGTGAAATATTGGAAGATATAGCGAGTAATGATGTGTTCTTTTTGGAGCTGCTGTGAACGGCTTCTTCTTTACCGATAATAGCGTCGAGATCCTTCTCGTCCCATTCACGGATTGAAGGATCTGTAGCAGGCTTATTGTCTTGTATAACTACCTGCTCTGCCACTACACCATCGTCTGATACAACGATATCTGCAACGACTTTCTCCTCAACAACCTTGTCAACTGTCGATGACGGACTCTCTGTAAGTTTATCTAGGGTGGGTGTTATGGGACGGGAAACGGGCTTTGCCTGCTGAGCCACTACGCCTGAAGAGGTAAGACCGGCAATTTGTTCAGCCATAGGCTTAACTTCCTGGTCAACTTGAGTCTCCGTTTCGGGGAGAACACTCTCCGCCATAACGGGAGGGATAGAAGGCAATGTAGAAATCTCGTCTTCCCTAAATATAAACAATCCGGCAGCAAGTACCGCAGCGGCTGCGACCGAAATGAACGAAACGCGACGCACCACCATCATTCTGTGACGTCGTGCCATTTTGCTGCGAATACCCTCCCAAATGGATGCATCAGGCATCTCAACGCTCGCATCAAGCTTTTCCTGCAAAAGTTCGTATAGATCTTTTTCGTTCATTCAATACAATTCTTCAATTCTTTTCTGCAGCCATTCTCTGGCTCTTGAGAGTTGCGACCTCGATGATGCTGAAGATATGCCCAGCATTCGGGCGATCTCGTCGTGCTGGAAACCGTCAATGGTGAGATTGAAAACCGCACGGTAACCCGGAGGCATACTTTCAATCAGTGCGGTAAGCTCTTTTGCTCCAATCCTGGAAACGGCATCGTCATTGCTTTGCATCATAAATGCCGCAGGAATGGTGTCAATCTTGTCTGCATAACGAAGGGCGTCGTTTTTGCGAAGTACCATCAATGCTTCATTGACAAAAATCTTCCTCATCCAACCTTCAAAAGAACCCTCACCCTTGTAGGAACGGAGTTTAAAAAAAACTGCCACAAATCCGTCCTGCAAGACATCCAACCCCGCTTCGCGATCGCCCATATACCTGATACACAAAGCCAGCATCTTTGGTGCGTAGGCATCGTACAAGCGTTTCTGAGCTACGACGTCCCTCTTCAAACACCTCTGGATGAGATCATTTAAATCAGTATCAGTTAAAGCCGACTGCTTTTTCATTGACTGTTTCATTATATAGATGCAAAAATAGCACAAAATGTTGCATCGGGTGCAAAATATTTTTGGAGTGATTTTTGTTTGAACATTTATACTTAATTTTGCATATTGCGTACAATATAAAGAATTGTAGAGAAAGATGAGAAAATTTCTGCTAATATTTGCGATAATCGTCGCTCCGCTGCCATGCACAGCACAGTCACACACCTATCTTGATGCATTACAAGCCTATCAGATGGGGGAAATAGCCGAGGCTCATTCCCTATTCATCAAAGAGATAAAGGCAAACCCCGATAATGATGCCGCCCACTTCTATCTGGCAATGATCTATTCGGCAAACGAGAACAGTCACGCCAAGGCGGAAGATGAATTCAAGAAGGCTCTCGCCATTGACCCGAATAACTATTGGTACAAATATTCCCTGGCCCTCTTCTATGCTGAGACGGACAGGATTGAACTGACCACCCTTTTGCTTGAAGAACTGATTGAGGCCTTTCCCGGAAAGAGCGAACTCTATTTTACGGCAATCAATGCATATCTCAACCAGAACGATATCACAAAAGCTCTGGCCACACTCGATAAAATAGAGGGGAAACTTGGCAAAAATGAGATGATAGGCCTGACCAGAATGGACCTTATGAGCAAACAGGGTACTTACACCGACAAACAACTCTACGACTATCTTGAAAGTTATTATCAAGATTGTCAGAGTCCGAGAATGGCTACAATGCTCGGTGACCGCTACGCATCACTTTACAACGACTCCCTTTCGCTCTTCTATTACAACCAGGCCATTGATATGGACCAGGACTATTCCCCCGCATATTATGGCCGCGCACATGTTTATCAGGCACTCAGACAGTATGATAGGTATTTTGCCGATATGAGCATATTCATGAAAGATCCGGCCATCTCTCCCCTCCTCAAATCCGAATACCTCAACAAGTTGACCGAGTCATCTCAATTTGTCATGGCATTTCCGGAGGAGACGGAGCAAATGGTAATCGACGCATATACCACGCATCCGAAAGATGAGGGCATCACCACAATGGCAGGGGTGTTTTTCTACAGAATGGATAAACCCCACTATGCAATAGAGTTGATGAGGCAGAATTACGAAAATCATTCCGACAATCCGGAGGCTGCCATTCAATACCTTATGATGCTCTACTACCAGAAAATGTGGGACGAACTGATACCTGCCTGTGATGGAGTCATTGAGCGTTTCGGCTACAATTTTGACATAGTCCAGCTTAGAGGGTTTGCCTACGGCTTGAAGGAGGATTACGACTCGGCCATCAGAGATTTCAAACTCATCGCAGCATCTGCACCGAAAGACAGTGCCATAATCGTCTTCTCCAACTCCATGTTGGGCGATCTTTATCACCAGAAAGGAGATAGCAAAAATGCCTACAAACACTACAAAAAGGTGCTCAAGACCAATCCGAATTATGCGCCAACCCTCAACAATTACGCATACTTCCTTGCTCTGGAGGGCAAAAACCTGAAAAAGGCGAAGGCGATGAGCGAAATTACCATCAAACAGGAGCCGGACAACCCCACCTACCTCGATACCTATGCCTGGATTCTGCACCTGCTCGGACAGGACATCGAAGCAAAGGCAATATTCAAACATGCAATGCTCTACGGAGGTAAAGAGAATGCTGTGATTATGGACCATTATGGTGATGTGCTCTTTGCACTCAAGGAGTATGACCTTGCCTTTGTTTACTGGAATCAGGCAAAAGCACTCGATGACACACTTGGCATCGAGGAGAAAATCAAGGCCAAAAAAGCTGAAATCGGCAGATAACCATGAAACGGCTCCTGCTAATACTCGTACTTCTACTACCATTTTCGAGCCTTTCCGCACAGGATACCTCACGCCAGTCGGAGCAGAAAAAGCGGCTCGAGGAGGAGATCGAGTTTATCAATAAGCAGCTCAAGGAGATTCTCTCGAAGGAGAAAGCCAGTACTCTGCAACTGACTCTCATCAGCAGAAAAATATCCAACCGCAAAGCAATAATCGAAGGCATTGACAAGGAAATAGCAGAGATAGGTCGCAATATAAACGCAAAAAACCACTCAATCCGAACCCTTCAGCGCGAAATCGACACTCTTGAAAGTTATTATGCGCGCCTGGTTCGCAATACCTATAAAAATCGCGATACTAAAGTGTGGTTTATGTACCTATTTGCCAGCGAAAGCCTCGGGCAGGGCTATCGTAGATTTTCATATCTGAAAAATCTTGCAGATGTTGTCAATGCTCAGGGAGTTAAAATTAAAGAAAAGCAGGCACAACTCGAACGCGAGAAGAAGGAACTCGAGAATATGAAAAAGAAAGCTGAGGCTACCCGCGCCGAACGTGAGCAGGAGTACAAAGAATTACTGCGTGAAGAGACCATTAGCCGTCAAGTGGCGGACAACCTTGCCAAAAGCCGTAAACAACAAATGCGCGAACTGGAGAGGAAACGCCGGCAGGTGGAAAAACTCAATCGCGAGATAGAAAGCATTCTCAGCAAAGCCGTCAAGACTCAACAAAAAGAGAAAACTCCAATTGATTACACTCTTTCAGGAATGTTTGAGCAAAATAAGGGAAAACTTCCCTGGCCGGTGGCCAAAGGGGTTGTAATTGGAAAATATGGTGTCCATTACCACCCTGTCTACAAAAATCTCAAACTGCCGGAAAATAACGGTATAGACATATCCACTTCAAGGAATGCAGAAGTTCTCTGCGTGTTTGATGGAGTTGTCAAGCAGATTATAATGATGCCCGGTTACAACCAATGCGTCCTTATCCAGCACGGCACCTATTTTACTTTCTACTGCAAACTGAAAAAGGTGAATGTCAAAACAGGAGACAAGGTGGCTACAGGGGAGCCTATCGGTATCCTCAACGAAGAGGGCAATACCTCCGAACTCCATTTCCAGATATGGAAGGGAACTACGAAGCAGAATCCGGCAGTTTGGCTAAGACCACGCTGATAAAGGATCATTTCACTTCGAGTATATTACGAAGAAAACCACCCGTATAGGAAGCATCACAAGCAGCCACCTGCTCGGGAGTACCTTCTGCAATGATCTGACCGCCTCCTTTTCCCCCTTCCGGACCTAGATCTATCAGATAATCGACTGATTTGAGCACATCCAGATTATGCTCGATAATTACTACGGTATTACCCTGATCTACCAGACGGCGAAGTACTCTAAGGAGCACTTTTATGTCCTCGAAATGAAGTCCTGTGGTGGGTTCATCAAGAATATAGAGTGTATTGCCTGTGTCTCTGCGTGCAAGTTCTGCCGAAAGTTTGAGACGCTGGCTTTCGCCGCCGCTGAGAGTGGTACTCTGCTGTCCGAGCTTAAGGTATCCGAGCCCTACATCTTTTAGTGTGCGAAGCCTTTGTGATATGGCAGGTATCGCTTCAAAAAAATCACAAGCCTGGGAAATGGTCATATTGAGTACATCGTTGATGCTCTTCCCCTTGTATTTGACCGCAAGGGTATCCGGCTTATAACGAAGGCCGTTGCATTCTTTACAGGTGACGTAGGCAGGGGGCAGGAAATTCATCTCTATTACCTGTACTCCGGCTCCTTTGCAAACTTCACAGCGACCCCCCTTGACATTGAAAGAGAATCTGTTGGCCTTGAATCCCCTGATTTTTGCATCGGGAGTCTCCCCGAAAAGCCTTCTTATGTCAGTAAAGACATTTGTATAGGTGGCAGGATTGCTGCGTGGTGAGCGTCCTATCGGAGCCTGGTCGATCTCTATAATCTTGTCGATATTGTAGATACCGTTAATCGATTTATAAGGCAACACTTTGTATTTGGATCTGTAAAAATGGCGGCTGAGTATCGGCATCAGAGTTTCGTTGATTAGTGAAGATTTGCCGCTGCCGCTGACTCCGCTAATGCCCACAAAAAGACCCAGAGGGAGATTAAGGGTGACATTTTTGAGATTATTACCGGTGGCTCCCTCCAGAATTATATATTTTCCATTGCCTTTATGGCGAACAGATGGGATCTCTATGGTTTTCCGCCCGAGGAGATAATCAATTGTAAGACTTTGGCAACTGCCGGAGGCAATATCTCCGGGAGGCCCATTGTATAACAGCTCGCCGCCTTTCTCTCCCGCACCCGGACCAAGGTCTATCAGCCAATCTGCATTTTCCATCATCTGTTGATCGTGTTCCACCACCATCACGGAGTTGCCTTCATCGCGGAGTGCCTTCAGGGAGTTGATGAGCTTGAGATTATCTCTCTGATGGAGACCGATGCTGGGCTCATCGAGGATATAGAGCACATTGACCAGTTTGGAACCTATCTGAGTAGCCAACCGGATACGCTGACTTTCGCCGCCGCTAAGTGAACGTGTGGTGCGATCGAGGGAAAGATAATCAAGTCCTACTTCCTTAAGAAAACCTATCCTGTCTTTCAGCTCCTTGAGAATATCCTCAGCTATTATCAGTTGCCTGGGAGAGAGTCTCCGGTGAAGTCCGCAAACCCATTCATAGAGGGCATCAATCTCCATTCCGGCCACCTCGGCTATGTTTTTGTCATCTATGCGGAAGCAGAGTGACTCGCTCTTGAGCCGCGTTCCGTTACACACGGGACAGACCATTTCATCCACGAAGAGCTCTTTCTTATCCCAAACCTGATCGCTCTCATCATTATTGTGATAAATCAACGCAATAACTCCCTGAAACGAGGCCATTTCCATATTGGAGCCTTTGCCTATCCTCAGGAGCTCGTCCGAGCCGTAAAGAATGAGATTCAGCACATCTTCCGGGATAGTGCTGATGGGGTCGTGCAGCGAGAAACCATATTTTGAAGCAATTGCCTCCAGAAATCTGAAAGTAGTATTGTCCCTTAGCGCTCCAACGCTCTCAATACCCCCACCGGCGATGGATTTGGAGAAATTCGGGATTATCTTGCCGATATCCACGGTAGCTATTGTACCCAATCCCTTGCAGTGAGGGCAAGCTCCCTGCGGGGAATTGAACGAGAAGGTATGAGGAGCCGGTGTTGCAAAAGAGAGGCCGCTCTCAGGGCATATCAGATGGCGGCTCAGGTGCTCAATGGAGTCATCCTCCATTCTTAAAATTGCCAGAGATCCCTTGCCCTGATGAAGCGCAGTAAGTACCGATTCCCTAATGCGCTTGCGCTCCTCTTCACGAGGGATGAGTTTATCCACCACCAATTCCACAAAATGCACCTTGTAGCGATCGAGCGGCTTAACATCGGAGAGCCATTTAATCTCTCCATCGATGCGCACCTGGTTGTATCCTTTGCGGATGAGTTGCTCAAAGAGCTCCTTGTAGTGACCTTTGCGTCCCTTTACAAGGGGAGCCAATAGCAGGATTCTCTCTTCCTTGTGGTTTTTTATGATCAGATCGGTAATCTGCTCATCCGTATAGCGGATCATCTTTTTGCCGCTCTCCGGCGAAAATGCATCCGCTGCGCGGGCATAAAGGAGGCGGAAGAAATCATATATTTCGGTTATGGTACCGACTGTCGAACGCGGATTGCGGCCGGTGGTCTTCTGCTCTATGGCAATTATGGGACTAAGCCCTTTGATATCCTCCACATC
>Ga0208458_1001574_pt1 | contig 18550 bp, 20 predicted proteins | sample AD_UKC085_MetaG_FD_184432 | JGI IMG/M metagenome (GOLD analysis project Ga0208458, IMG submission 184432) | Active sludge microbial communities of municipal wastewater-treating anaerobic digesters from USA - AD_UKC085_MetaG (SPAdes) (version 2) | ecosystem: Engineered > Bioreactor > Anaerobic >... | reverse complement strand
TATACAAATTGAGAGTAGAAAATTTTCCTGTTACTGTTATAATCGACAATAAGGGAAATGATTTATATAAACTAGGAAAAGAAAGGTACAAAATAGTAGTAGGTAGGTAGAATTATGTCATTAAGAGATGATGCATTGAAACTGCACAAGGACAATCAGGGAAAATTAAACATAATGAGCAAGGTTTCGGTAACTGACAAAGGAAGCCTGAGCCTGGCATACACACCGGGAGTTGCAGAGCCCTGCAAGGAAATACACAAGAACGAAAATTTAGTGTATGATTACACTTCGAAAGGCAACCTGGTAGCCGTAGTAACAGACGGAACTGCTGTTTTGGGACTTGGAGATATAGGACCATATGCGGCTATTCCCGTAATGGAAGGAAAATCAGTACTCTTTAAGGAATTCGGAGGAGTGGATTCATTCCCCATTTGTGTAAAAACAAAGGACCCTGATGAAATAGTCAGAATAGTTGAAATGATTGAACCGGTATTCGGCGGTATAAATTTAGAAGATATATCAGCACCAAGGTGCTTTGAAATTGAAAGAAAGCTGAAGGAAAAACTTTCTATACCCGTATTCCACGATGACCAGCACGGAACAGCCATAATAGTATTGGCAGGACTTATGAATGCACTCAGGATAACCGGCAAAAAGATGGAAGACTTGGTTGTTGTAATAAACGGTTCCGGAGCAGCAGGAATTGCCATTGCAAAAATCATCCTCAATGTGGGTATAAAAGATATGCTTATGGTTGACAGAACAGGCATAATCTATAAGGGCAGAGAAAAGGGAATGAACTGGGCAAAGGAAGAAATAGCAGAAACAACAAACAAGGATAAAAAATCAGGCAGTATGGCAGATGCCTTGGCTGGTGCTGATGTGTTCATCGGAGTATCAGATGCTAATATCTTATCTGAGGAAATGGTTAAATCCATGAATAAGGATGCCATAATATTTGCAATGGCAAATCCTGTGCCTGAAATTGACCCCGACCTGGCTAAACAAGCAGGTGCAAGGGTTGTGGGAACAGGAAGAAGCGATTATCCCAACCAGATAAACAATGTACTGGCATTCCCCGGACTTTTCAGAGGAACTTTTGACGTGAGGGCAACAACAATCAATGAAGAAATGAAATTAGCTGCAGCAAAAGCTTTGTCCGGGCTGATAACGGATGAGGAAATTAGAGAAGATTACATCATACCCATGCCTTTTGACAAGAGAGTAAGACCTGCGGTGGCTGAAGCAGTAGCTAAGGCTGCAAGAGACACAGGTGTGGCTAGATTATAGCAAGCAGAATAAACTCGGGATTACTGTGCATTGTCGAAATATTTCTGTAGTAAAATATGTAATAATTGCCTCCTTTAAGGGAACCAATCTCCCTCTGTCAAATAAAATAGAGTGAGATTATTTATTTAGGGAGGTAAAAATGAACAGATTTCCAAATGAGGATTTTTCATTTCCAATAAATATGGAATACATTTTTTTTCAACAGCAGAGTAATACACGTGAAATTATGCAGACTATCCGTTCAGAACACAATGACGTATATTCAGACCTGGAGCGGTTGGGATTAAACAGAAATCTTATAGATTTACTGATAACATTTATTGTTAACTTTACAATAAGCCAGGAAGGGACCAATTTACAGCCCAGGCAGGTTTATAACAGATTCAGAAATCAAATTCCAGGGTTTAACCTGATACTAAGACAAATTAACATTCGAGACAGCGAACTTGAGAGAATTATAGTACGCATTATCGAGATTATATTGGATATTATGAGGAACGGCTCAAGACCGCCGGAACCGGGCCGTGGATGGTCAAGGTGGGAAAGCTTGGGGGGAGTATTGGCAACAGCCCCCGCTGCAGCTTCCTGGCAGCCAAATCGCCTGGATGTATTTGCAGGAGGAACCGGCAACAGTTTGTACCATATATGGTGGGACGGCAGCAGGTGGAGCAGCTGGGAAAGCCTGGGGGGCACAATAACATCAGCACCGGCAGCAGTATCCTGGGGACCAAATCGAATAGATGTGTTTGCCAGAGGAACCGACAACGCCTTGTGGCATATATGGTGGGACGGTCGAAGATGGAGCAGCTGGGAAAGCTTAGGAGGAGTACTGACATCATCACCGGGTGTATCTTCCTGGCAGCCTAACCGTCTGGATGTATTCGGCAGAGGAACCGACAACGCCTTGTGGCATATATGGTGGGACGGAAACAGGTGGAGCGAATGGGAAAGCCTTGGAGGAAGTCTCACATCAGGGCCTGCAGCAGTATCCTGGGGTCCAAATCGCATAGATGTATTTGCAAGAGGGACTGATAATGCCTTGTGGCATATCTGGTGGGACGGCCGAAGATGGAGCAGCTGGGAAAGTCTTGGGGGAGTACTTACCTCAGGACCTGCCGTATCTTCAAAAAGACCTAACCATCTTGATGTGTTTGTAAAAGGAACAAACAATACCTTGTATAAAAGAACCTGGAACGGCTCACGGTGGGAAGAGTGGGAAAATCTTGGAGTAAATATTGATTCAGACCCTGCAGCAGTATCCTGGGGACCAAACAGAACAGACCTATTTTCCACAGGACCAAGAAGAGACCTGCTTCACATGTACGAAGGAAGGTAATTATTAAAACCAAAACCCGCCAAAACCCGCCAAAACCCGCTTCGGCGGGTTTTGATTATTCTATATTAAAAATAGTTTACAGTTAATAGAATGTGGTATAATATAATTAAAATAATAAGAAAAATTAAGTGGAGGATATTATGATTATTACTACAACACCTTCAGTAGAAGGCAAAAAAATCGTTGAATATAAGGGTATTGTTTTTGGGGAAGTAATATCAGGTGTTGATTTTATAAAGGATTTTGCAGCAGGATTAACTAATTTTTTCGGAGGCAGGTCTGGTTCGTATGAGGGCGAGCTTATTGAAGCAAGACAAAATGCACTTCGGGAGCTGGAATCGAGAGCGGTTAACATGGGAGCAAATGCAGTTATAGGAGTTGATGTAGACTACGAAGTTTTAGGTTCAGCAAACAATATGCTAATGGTAACGGCTTCAGGAACTGCTGTATTGGTTGAGTAAAATATATTTATTTTTGTTGAATAAAAAAATTGTATTGAAAACTTCTGCCATTTATAATATACTTTATTAGTCACGGGCCATTAGCTCAGGGGATAGAGTGGCAGACTTCGAATCTGTTCGTCGGGGGTTCGAATCCCTCATGGCTCACTAATTGCAATAGTTACACAAAATAAAAAGAGATGAATTTTTCAATTTATCTCTTTTTTATCTCCTTTGAAAAACATTGAATTATTTAAGCATATCATTCAAACATTGAACTTCTTCTTTTTTGACATCTTCAAGAACATGAGTATATATTTCAGTTGTTTTTATAGAGCTATGACCAAGCAGCCTTGATACTGTTAAAATTGAAGTATTGTTTTCAAATAGCCTTGTAGCGTAAGTGTGTCTTAGAGCATGAAATTTTTTCTTTTGTACTCCTGCTTTATTCAATAAACGCTCCCAAGACCTTCTTAAATTTTTAGCGTCAATATATGTTCCCATTTCGGAAGGAAACAATAATTCATTTTCTGTATATGCTTCGCCTAATTTTAATTTTTCCTTAGCAACTAATATTTCTAACCTCTTTAATTCAGCTTTTAGTATATCCGGTATAGGCACTTCTCTATTAGATGTTTTAGTTTTAGGTTTAGTAACTTTTATTTCATAATTTGATTTTGTATTATCCTTATCATCAAACACCTTTACTGTTTTCACAGTTTTATTTATTCGGACAGTATCGTTTTGAATATCTGTTTTATTTAAAGCTAATAACTCACCTTGACGAATTCCGGTAAATAAGGCAAACATTATAATATATCTTATTTTACTATCCTTGCTTAGATTATTAGTAATTTTTTTAGTTTCTTCTTTGGTAAATGTTTCAACAACTTCATCTTCATCATCAATCAATTCTTCCTCATCATCTTTTGTAATCTTTAACCCTTTACATGGGTTCTTAATCACATATCCTGACATTTCAGCATAACCAAAGAACTTATTAAGCAGCTTATGAAGATTTGATATTTGAGAATAGCTTTTACCCTCCGATTTTAATTCGTTGTAATATTTTTGTATTGCAGCATTTTCAATTTCAGATACTGCAATTAATCCAAGCTTACAGTTCTTAATATAATTTCTAAATATACCTTCATATCGCTCAAAGGTTGAAGATTTACTACCTGAATTCCTTTCCGTATCCCATAACCATGTATTCATAGCTTGACTTAATGACTGTGAACCAAGTTTAGGTTTTAATCCTGATTCCATATTCTTTATATATTCTCTTTTTTTCTTTTCTGCGTCTGATTTAGATGTGCCATAAAATAATTTCTTAATTGCTTTTCCATTTACGTCATGACCAATAGTTAAAGATGTTTTAAAATATGAATATCCGTTCACTTCAAAATTTTTCTTTGGTTTGTTTGCCATTGTTTATTCGCCTTCCTTCCCTTCTTTTATCGTTTTAATCCATCTTTTTGTATCTTCTATATTATAATTCATAATCTCTTCAAATTCAGAATACGATATTTCGCCCTTTTCTGTTTTATCCTTAATTTCTCCCCCGTAAACAACCCAATTTTTATATTCATCAGGTGTTATTTTTTCATTTTCTTCTCTTTTTCTATTTCTGTCCTTTGCTTTTCTCCATATAGCTAAAATAGGATCGTCTTGTGCTTTTTTTTGATATACATTCATGCTGCCTACGTCTTCACAAGTCTTATTCGAGCCAGAAATCTTTCTATTACAATATAATAAGTTTTTGCTTCTGGCAGTACTAACAAAATACTTTTCGCAGTTTTGGCATTTCTTTAATGTGACCTCATTAATTAATAGATACCTAAATTCCAAATATAATGTTTCTTCAAGATTAGTAACATAGACTTGATAGAAAGAATAGTCATTATCATTCCATTCAACTCCTGTAAGCTTTGTTTTTTTCTTTTTGACTTTTTTTATGTTATCTATGTATGAAAGCTTTTTAAATTCAATTCTATCAGTTATGTAATCAGAATTCATATATATAAGAAATCTAATCTTAGGGGTTAAATCATTGTTTATACCTTCTTTATATAAACAATGGTCTATTGCAGTTTTATATCTTAGTGCAAGTTTTTTATCATTGCTTATATCCCCTTCCACCTTTAATAAGAAATCTAATAAACTAATAGCATTAATTGTTTCTATTTGTTTAAGATAAAATTCTAATTCAGCCAAATACTCCATATATATAGGGTTAATTTTAGTAAATCCTTTTATAATTTTTTTAATTTCATATACGGAATCATTAAAATGTTTTTCGTTTTTAATTTTAAGAAATTCAAAGTCAGTATCCCAATTATTCAATCGTTCAAGGTCAAACATATCAATTTTCAAGAATTCTTTAAGCTTATCAATAGTTAAGTCTGGTTTAATTGTTTTTAGTACGAAATCCATTAAACCTCTTATTGATTCAAGTGCAATTTCATAGTCAAATTCAATATAATTGACTAATATTTCTCCTAATAGATATTCTTTTTTATATCCATTGATAAAATTTAGTTCTGTAATACCAATTACCCTGTTTCCGTCCTTTTTCTTAAAATATTTTACAATAGGCATTTATATTTTTTCTCCTTTTCCAAATAGAATTCTTCGAAATTTCCTAAATACTCTTAAGTATTGAACTATTAGGAATTATGTGGTAAGGTAAGTATAACAAAAACAACAGCAACAGTCAAGATAAATTAATAATATAAAATGGGAGAAAACAGATGAAAAAAAACATTGTAATTAGGAATTTGATTGAGCATTCATGTGTTAAGTACTGGGAAGTTGCGGAGGCATTAGGAATAACTGATGGAAATTTCTCGCGTAAGTTAAGGAAGGAACTACCAAGAAAAGAGAAGGAGGCTATAATTAACAAAATACTGGAATTAAAAAACGAAAAAGAAGGTGAAGAGAACTAATGGAAAGTAAGTATTTAGTATCAATAGTTGAAGCAAGTAAAATGTTTGGGATTGGTAGAGATTCTTTATATGCAATGTCAAGAAGTGAACCGGATATACCTATTATAAAAATAGGTTCAACGACAAAAGTTAATGTACCATTAATGGAACAGTGGTTAGACAAAGCAACATTGGAGGGGAGGGAGTTGTAGGAAGGACAATTTTATTAGTAAAAAACAAGAGTTTCAAGTAAAAAACATCTTAAATAACCTAATATGCCTAAAAGATATTTTAAAAACTTTTACACATGAAATTCAAGGCAGAAATTAACTTAGAATCGATTTTGAAGGAGAACAATACACATGAGTAACAAAATACCAAAAAATATTTTTAGTGAAGAGGCAAAATTGAAAGCAAAGAATACAAGAGAAAATTCAGTTAAACAATTAGCAATACCCGAAGAGCAAGAAACACATTTATTATTAGACTATTTCAGCAAAACGTTGAAGCTGTACACAACTAAGGCAACTGTTATGAATAGGCTTGCAAGAATGGAGTTCGAATATACCGAACAAGCTACATATGATGGAGAAATTTTTAGTAGAAGCTACGAAGTGCCCTTTGAAGAAATGGGAAAGTTTTTGAAAGTTGGCGTATTCGGAGTAAATTCTAAAAAGGATAACTTTGAGGATTGAATATGAAAAGGAGACTTAATAAAAGCTATTTAGCCACTAAAAGAAAAGAAGCAGCTTCCTCCCGACCAAGGTAAAAAAGCTGCAACTAAATAACTTATATGTTGATTTGGTTTGTCTTTATGTATTATATCCCAAGATTTATAAAATATCAATACAAAAAAACCAAATCAGCATATTGTAAACTTAATATAACTTAATAAAGAATGCTGATGATTGATGCATTTAAGGAAATGGGGTAATAAATGGGCAGACCAAGAAAGAAAAATAAGGTTTTTGAAAGCTGGCAGACAAACGGAAATTCAAATTTTATGCAAATATTTTATGATATGTTTGACAGTAAAGCATGGAAAGAATTAAATGCTCATGATAGGGATTTATACCTAAATATGTTACGGAAATACCAAAGAAAAGTGATTAGCGGATATATTGAAAAGAGTAATTGTGATGATATATCAATGCCAAAAAGCGAATATGAAAAATTCATGAATCAAAGAACATTTTATAAGAGTATAGACAAGCTAATTGAACTTGGTTTTGTTAAAGTTATTCGCAATGGATATGCTGCAAAGATATGCAATATATATGGCTTTTCTGATATGTGGAAAGTATACGGAACAAAAGGGTTTGAAGTAAAAGAAGAGTTCAAGAGATTATCAAAACAAAAAATATAAATTAAAAACTTGCTGTAAGAATACTACATTGATTACTGTAAAGGTACTATATTCAAACAATGAAATCGGGTTTTTTAGAAAATTTGAATGTAGTAATAATACAGTAATCAAAAACTCATTTAAAATTAGCCAATCGTTGAAATACCAAAACATACTGCTTTTATATTTATAAATTATTTATAAGTGCCTATATACTGCAATAATACATATCCTTTATATATTATGCCATACCTTAGGGTTTTAATTAAGTATTACAAAGGTGGTTTTTATTAAAGGCTTTGTAGTAAAAGCTTTAAAAATGATTTTTCGGTTGTTTGAGTAGGTTAATAAGATTGGAAAAGGTAAAGCAAGTAAGAAGAACATACAAATATATAAACGCAGGAGTGATTAGATGAATGATGATAATATAACAGAAGTTGACAGAAGTAACGTAGGCAGGAAACCAGCATTTGAAAAGGTTGCTGATAAGTTAGATGATTTAACAGAATATGCTGCTCAAGATATTTCTAATAAAGATATTGCTGAAATGTTAGGAATAGGAGAATCAACTTTTTATAGGTTACTGTCAGAAAATCAACAATTTAGGGAGGCATACCAAAAAGGACTTGATGACCGGAAATATACATTAGAAAAGGCATTGTTTAAGCGTGCTGAAGGATTTGTAGCAGAAGAAAAACAGATTGTTCGTGATGCTGAAGGAAATGTCATAAAAGAAGTTGTTAATGAAAAGCATTATGTTCCTGATACAACTGCATTGATATTTTCGCTTAAGAATATATACGGTGAGAAGTATAAAGATAGAGTTGAAACTGTAACAGATTTTAATATCAATATAAGCCAAATTAACCAACTGTCAGATAAAGAATTACAAAGAATGTCAGGCATTGATATTAGCGGTATAGATTATGAAATAGAGTAAATTCATAAAGAATTATTAATGAACTATAAATAGCTTATAATACTAAATCAGTATGACAGGAACCTACCTAATTACGAAAGGGCAAAATTAGTTTTAAGACTTGAACCAATTATTGAAGAAAAAGCAAAAGAAAATAAAATTGCAATAGGCAAATTAACAGGTAGGGGAAACGAATTTGAAAAGGTTAGTCAGATATCTGATAAACCTTTAGTATCAATTAACACAAATAAAGAAATTGCTAAAGTTGCAGGAGTTTCACACAATACAATACATAAGGTTGAAAAAATAGAAGAAAAAGAAGAAAAAGCTACACCTGAAATAAAAGTACAACTATCAAAAGGGGAAATATTATGAGTATAAGGAAAACTGAAAAAGAAAAACAGCAAGAACAAATAAAAAAAGCTAAAAACGAATATATGAAATCCTGGAGAGCTAAAAATCCTGATAAAGCTAAAGCAAATGCAGACCGTTATTGGTTAAAGAAAGCGGAAGTACTAAAAAATGAAGCTAAAATAGAATAACGGATAAAATATAAGTTAAGAGCCGGGATAATTATTTATAAGCATAATTCTGTAAATAGAGTTATGCTTTTTTATAAGTTTAGCTATTGCTATTAATTATTACGATTAGTTAATACGTTTATAATCGATTCTAAGGTGATTTTACTCTTGTAGAACAGGCATAAAGGAATCAAACTATTAAAGGTAATGTATTTATACCATAATGCTTATAATGTTTATTTAATAGCATTATATAAAAGAAAAATAGCTCAATAGAGTGTACTGTATTGAAACTATTATTATGTTTATTGTTACGTTTCATACAAGTCAATAAATTAATTATGAAACGTATCAAAATTACTATTGACATTAATGAAACGGCAATTTATAATTCATGATAATAGGAGGTGTACGGAATGAATAAAATTTATGGATACGCAAGAGTATCAAGCAAGGAACAGAATTTAGATAGGCAGGAACAAGCCTTAAAAGATTATGGCATTGATTCAAGGGACATTATAGAAGATAAGCAATCCGGGAAAGACTTCAACAGACAAGGTTATCAAACATTAAAGAATAGTTTATTAAGAAAAGGCGATACGTTAGTTATTAAGGAGCTTGACAGATTAGGCAGAAATATGGATATGATAAAATCTGAATGGCAGGAGCTTCAAGCAAAAGGAATTGACATAGTTGTTATTGATACACCTATTTTAAACACGTTGAATAAAACAGACCTTGAAAAGAAACTTATATCAAACATAGTATTTGAATTGTTGTCTTATATTGCAGAAAAGGAACGTATCAAAATAAGAGAAAGGCAATCAGAAGGAATTGCAGCAGCTAAAGCAAAAGGAGTGTATAAAGGCAGAAAACGGATAGAAGTAAATAATTTTGAGCATGTTTACAATGAATGGAAAGACAGTAAGATAACAGCAGTAAAAGCTATGGATAAATTAGGAATAACAAAAGCAACTTTTTATCGTAGGGTAAAAGAATATGAGAACAGATAACAAGGGCTAAATGCCCTTTTTTTAGTTCGCAATAGACTATTCCAGAGATTGTTAAGATAAAAATTCCTCTCCATCTTAAAAGCCAATTTCTGACAGAGATAAAACTGATGTTGGAATGATACTTAGATTCAAGTGGCAGGTACTTCTGAATGCTATGCAATATTGGAGCATGATAGGGGGTATCTCCGATTAGTACCGGGTGGGTTCGCAGAAATGTATATGATACTTTGGTTCTCCGTTACACAGTATTTAAAGGGATATTTATTAATTGGAACGCCTGTTAATCAATAGGGGGTGGGGTTATATATTAGGCAACAAAAATGAAAATTTTTTAAAATTGACCAAAAATAAATGATGCCGATAAATTGAGTTATAAAATTAATTCTTATATAAAAGGAATATATAATACAAGGATATTTAAGAGTTGTAAAAAAAATGTTAATATTGAATTTTCTGGAAATTATGGTAAGATATTAACACAGGCATATATAAAGAAAATCGAAAAAAGGAGTGGGTAGAAATGTTAGGACTAATAACTACACCCTTAGCTATCTTAGGGGTATATGGAATATTTACTAATAATTTCAACTTTTTTATTATCGGTGCAATTGCAGCAATAGTAGAATTCATAATAGGAATATTTACAGGTCAGTTAAAAAGCCCATTTACAATAATTGTAGCAATTATTATAGGAATAATTTATGCCACAATAAAAGGTTTATCCATTATTACCGGAATTTTAATGGGTTTGTGTATTGAAGCTGCTGTTATGGGTTTTTTTGGTCTATTAATGTATGGCTTTGCGTTTATTGCTAACATATTATATAAGAATGAATAAGAATCAGGAACCTTGCATAATATGACCAATTTAGATGACGATAAAATTGTAATATAGACAATTGAATAATATATATCAATATTTATAAAAAATAAGTACATGATTTTATATTATTTATAGTTATTATGAAAAACATTGCGATTTTAAAAATAATCCTTTATATTAGTTCATATTACTCAAGTCATGCCATAGTTAACCATGTATTTTTAATTATATGAGAATAATTAGTTTCTCAAGTAATTTTAATAACAAGTCTATTGGACATTTCATTATAAATATTTCTTTAAAACATTATAGAAACTTTAAATTAACAAATACAAAATATGGATAATATAATCTTTCACGAAATGCCATTAACTAAAATAGTGGATGTACTTTGCTTCATTTTTTGAATTTACATAAAACTTGAAAAGACTCAAAAATTACCTCATATTATTCCGTTTTCTTTATTTTTATATATTTGTTTTGTTAATTCATTGTTTACAAATAAAGGTTTACGTTTCTTAAGATAAATTAAATTTGGAATAGATATTATTGAAGCAGATACCATTTTTGCAAACATATCAATAAAATCATAATTTACACCTGCTTTAATAAAAAAAGGTAGGTATACTAACATTGATACAACTGGTGTTAGTATGGTTAGCACGAAGAAAATAATGGTGAATTTGTATCCTTTGATAGTAAAACTTATTAATTCCTTCCAAGAAATAAATAAAAATATTATCATACATATAGTTATCACTAATGTAACAGTATTTGGAAGGCCATCTATGGGATTTGTTGTATAATAACTAAAACTCCCATAATAATTCCTAACAACTGATGATATTTCTCCAAACATACTAATGGGTGAAAAAAATATCCATAAAGGCATTAAAAATTTAACAAGGAAATTAAACCAACGCATCGATGGGTGCTTAACTATCAATGGTTCGATGTTTTCTTCAAGATTTTCTTCAATATTATCATTGTTTATAATATTTTCAACTTGCTTTCCACAATACCTACAATACAAACTATCATCATCAATATGATTATTGCAATTATTACAATACATAAAAACAAACCTCCTTAATCTTTAGCTTTGTTTCTTATATTCAAATATATAATTAAAAAAATCACTGTTAGGACAACAACCTCAAGCAATAAAACTCTAAAATCTATATTATATACAAAATGAATGTTTCCGTTTTTAGTTACCTCCATTAAATCATTGAATCTAAACAATGGATAAAAACCTCTTTCACCAGTAAACAGCAATTTTCCGGAAGAATAAGCAAACTTGACATAAGGAGTAAATATAATAGTAATTGAAAAAAATAGAATAATATACAATGTTAAAACTATGTTTTTTAGTGACATAGATTTTGATATGAATAACTTTAATTTATATGCCTGAATTAACAAATATAGCATAACTATTATTATAAATCTTATGCAGTATTCTAGATAATGCAAGTTATATTTTATATCAAATTTACCCGGAATAAGTCTACCTGGAGGTTTTATCCATACATCCTTTACATCTCCAGGCAAATTAAAAAAATGCCTATACTCAACATTATCAAATGTTTCATTTCTAACAACTCCACTGAAATGTTGTTTGAATGGAATAAAAAAAATACTCGCTAATAAAACAATAACTATAAAACATAAATTAATAATTTTAACAGAAGTATTTTTGCTTTTGTTTTTTATTAAAATAGAAGTTGCAGAAGTAATTGTGAATGTCAATTAATATTTTACGATTTTTGACAAATAACTTTTTACAGTTAAACTTATTATCATTTGCATAAATCAAAACATTTATAGAATACATATGAAGTGTGTTGCTTATGCCGCTCTGTGAATATCCAGGAGGGCGTAGCCCGACTGGATATTCACAGAGCGGCGGCCGAATTTTTGCTGGCCTGTGAGACATTACTCTTTGAAAATTTTTTCCCTGTGCTTCATTCTATAGCTTTCATTATCATAAATGTTGATAATTTCGCATTTGTGAATAAGCCTATCTAATATTGCAGTAGTAATCGCTGGGTCTCCAATCAATTCACCCCAATCTTCGGGACCTTTATTTGAAGTAATTATCAATGATGTTTGGCCATATAACTTATTTATTAATTGGAAAAACATATTTGCTGTTCCTTTTTCCATCGCCATAAACATTAAATCGTCTATTATTACTAAGTCACTGCTTATTATTCTTTTAATATGATTTTTTGATCTACTTGAAATTTCTTGCGTTTTGAGTAGATGTATTAAATCTGCCATTGTAATAAACCTGACTTTATACCCATTATTCAATGCCTCTATGCCTATACCTACTGAAATGTGTGATTTTCCAACACCTGGAGCACCTAAAAATATTAAATTAAAACCTTTTTCCAACCAGGATAGTTCTTTAAGTTGATTAAATTGCTTTTTGCTTAATGTTATCTGCTCTTCTAAGTTAAATTCGTCTAATGTTTTATATTCTGGGAAGCAAGCTAGTTTTAGCATTCTTTCAAATTTCTTTTTTTCCCTTCCCTTAATTTCTTCCTTTAATATTTCTTCTAGGAACCTCTCGCGAGAATATGAGTCTTCTATTGAACTTTCAATAATACTGTCTAATGCTCCAACTGCATGGCTCATATTTAATGTTTTTAACATGCTCATTGAATTTTCTAAATGACTTCCCAATCTAAACTCCTCCAATGCCTTCGTTCATAATTTTTACATATTCGGATATATCTCTAATTTTAGGTTTTGTTCCAATCTTCAAAGAAACTGCTTCCGTAAGTCCCTTTATTGGCTCTATTGCTTCCGTCTTTTCTTCTGTGATTTTAGAATAGTGTTCTACCGCATCTTTAAAATCAACTGCACTATTCAACTTATTATTTACACAAAATTTAAGTGCTTTGTCTATCGCTGATTCATCTGCTGTCTTCAAAGCTTTCTCTATGAGCATTAATTGGTCTCTCATATATCTAGGCTTGTCTTTATGTATTCCATCTAAAAATATTTTTGCATTCTTCGCATCTGAAAACATTTCTGTAATTTTATCCATCCATGGAACTATCTTTTGATTTCTGTTTCTTTTATGATTATTGTTTCTTACAAGATTCCCTTTGGTGTCAGGTATATCGTGTTTAGCAAGTTCTTTTTTAGTTTCTATATCATAAATTATCAAATGATTATTAGTTATTTGATTGACACCTACATACGTATAAGGTCCTTTATATGTTCCTATTGGTACAGTATATCTGTTGCCTTTTATTGGAACTGTATTGTCTTTTCTCACTTGATATGTTATGCTTAAAATACGATATTCAGAAATTAATTTTTCTGTGACCGGTTGCAAGTATTTTCTCTCGTCATTAAATACTTCAGCCGGTATCTTTTTTGTTGTAGTATGTGTCTTTCCATTTCCTCTCCTTTCAAGCCATTTTATACAATTCTCATTCCATTTATCTATTCCTGAAAATATCCTGTTGCTTGCAAAGTTGTCTTTTACATAATCAACTACTTTTTCAATTCGTCCTTTGCTTTCAGGATCTGCTCTTTTGCACATATATACTGAAAATTTTCGCTTTTCCAGATATGATGCGAACTCCCTCGTAAATATCAAATCTCCATGATTTTCGCTTACTAAAACTAAATGGTCCTGGTCATAAACCGCTTCTTCAGGATATCCTCCATAAAATTCAAATGCATTTTCATGAATTCTTATTATATCTGGTGTGGTAAACGGCTGTCCCTGCCATTCGCAATATTTGTATCTGGAATTTGATAAAACAAAGCACATAACATAAAGCGTAATTTCTATTCCTGATGTATTAAACACTTTTTTCATTCCAAAGTCTATTTGCATTTGCTTGCCCATTGGCGGATCGTCCATTGCTTCATATTGCCTTATTACAGGTGCTTTTAATATGTTGTATTCTTTTCTAATTTCCCTTACATAGCTGCGTAGTGTTGTTTCATTAAAGCTTAATTTTCCATATTTCTCTTCAAGCCAGTCATAAACCTGAGCCGCTGACATTGAAGTGAATTGTTTGAGCCATGCAAGTATTTCTTCCCGGTGAATATCCGGTTTCTTTGTTCTTTTTTGCTGCGACTGCATTTCTTTCTCAAATTCTTCTGCATCCATATTTATGTATTTTATTACCGTAGGCCTACTAATACCTAACATTTCTGCAATTTTAGAATTACTGAATCCCTTACCCTTTAACTGTTTAATATCAATATACATTTTCCATCCTTCTTCAATTTTCAAAGTCCATGTCCTCCTTATGTATAATCCCTATAATTATACATAGAAGGAACCTGTTTTAACAGCTAAACTGTAAAATCTTATTTGTCGTTTTCTGTCAATTACATTTTATCATCTACAATATTTCCATTTCAGTGATTATTATACTAATTTAATGTGATAATTTTTCTCAAATTAAAATTGTATTCCTTTACTTATCACATTATTCTATTTGATAATTATCTGAGCTTTTCTATGATTTATATTTGAGAATTAACAAGGAGGATAAAAATGTCTGCAGAAAAGGAAACTAATATGGAAACAGATATGATAGAACTCAAGAGACTTCAGCAAAGATTGAATCATGAGTCAATTAAATATCAGTTTCGAACAAAGCTCGTTGGCGGTTTGCACGAGGAAGATGTTACTAAGTATATAGAAGATTTAGAAAACAAATTAAAAAAACTTGAGCAGGATAGCAAAAAAACTTCAGACGAAGTTTATTCTCTGAAAACCAAACTCAATACGGAATTGGAAAATAATCATTGTATACAAACACAATTAGATGAAGCAAAACAAAATTTAATTACTGCCATAGTTGAATTCAAACAAAAACAAATGGACTATAAGTCTATGAATGAAAAGTATAATACCGAGAACATTCAACTGAAGAATGAAATTCAGCAAATGGCAGGAAAACTAACGGAACTTGAAAAACTATCAACTGAAACCAAACATGAGGAAGAATACTCAGTGGATTTAGAAGATGAAAATAATGCTTTAAAAACTAGAATATCTGAATTGACAGAAGAAAACATTCAATATAATGAGATTAAAAATGAAAACAAACAACTTGCAGAGAAATTTGAAGCTATTGAAAAACTTTTGATTCAATCAAGAACCGAATGCGAACAATTAAAGGAATTTTCATCAAAATTAGAGAATGAAAACAATAGAATAAGAACAGAAATATCTGAACTATCAGATGAAAATAATCATATTGATATTCTCAAAAATGAAAACAAGCAAATGACTGAAGAGATTATGGCTTATGAAGAGCTGTTGAATCAGACAAGCATTGAATATGAGCAAATAGAGATAAATGCAAACAAGTTCAAGAATGAAAATATTTTGTTGAATGAAAGAACATCTGAACTGGAAAAGAGCATTCATGAAAAAAATTATAAAATTAATGAAATTAACGATGTTTGCGAAAAGCTGGAGGAACGACTGGAAATAGAAAAATCGCACAGTAAAAAACTAGAACAACAATTAGAAATAGAAAAATCGTTAAGCGAAAAATTAAATTCTGATTCAGCAATATTAAGACAAAAGATAAGCAGTTTGCAGCAAACAATTAATGAAAAATTAAAAGAGCTGGATGAACAAAAAAAGACAAACGAAGATGCATTATTAGAGCTTAATCTGCAAAAAGCCGAATCATTTAACTATAAAATTAACGGGTTTAAAGAAGAATTCAGCAGTATTTACGAAAAGATGGAAGGCTTGGAGTATGAAGCAAAACAAAGTGCAAAGCTTAACGGTATACTGAAACAGCAATTGTCGGTACAGCATAGCAGAGCAGAAAAAGCAGAAGACGACTTAGCAAAAATTATAAAATTGCTCTCAGAGGTGGAAGATAAGTTTTACAATAAACGGGATATTCTTGGAGATGAATTTATACAGCTAATTGAGAAACAAATTTTAAAACAGCCTGAAAAAAATGGTAAGATAATTAACTTATAATTGCTGTTGAATATAGCTCCTTATAATATATTGGAACATTGTAAAAATTACGGGAGTAATTATGATTAATACTATTGGAACATATAAAAAACTACAGTTATTTGAAGCAAGAAACAGCAAATTGGATAATGCTGCAAAAGTTACGGTTATACTTGCATTATCAGGTATTCCGGCAATACTGGTTCCACTGGGAGGGAATACAGACCATTTTTATTTACCCAAGGTCGCAGCAATGCTTGTCTTAGTATTAAGCTTTTCAGTTATGCTTGCAATAAATAAAGTGAGGCCTAAAGATATAATACAGAAAGACAATATAAATATAAGTTTATATATATACTTAATATTAATAATTGCTTCTGTATATACAGCTGAAAATAAAGAGCTTGCAATAATTGGAGTACCCGGCAGATGGGAAGGTTTGGTTACGATACTGTTGTATATGTTTCTGTTTATAACAGCAAGGCTGTACTTAGCTCCTGATGAAAGGTTATTTAAGATAATATTGTTCACTGCCATAATTGTTTCAATTTACGGTATTTTTCAAACAATGGGCATTGACCCCTTTCCAAGGGATATAATCCGTGAAAACTGGGGCAGCAGAGCCTTTTCAACAATGGGTAATCCTAACTTCTTAGGCTCATACATAGTTTTAATAATACCAATATCAATTTATTTTTACATAATCAACAAAAACATAACAGGTTTAACAGCATATGCAATTTTGTTTTATTGTCTCTTAAGTACCAACACAAGGGGAGCTTGGTTAGGTACAATTGCATCAATATTAGCTTTTGCAGCAATACACTACATATATTTTAGATATAGCAAGGAAGAATTTATCAGGTATATAATTCTGTTTGTTATAACAATATTGCTCTTAGCTTTATATAATTTTAATACAGAAGGAGCATTCATAGATAGATTTTTATCTATTTCAAGGGATGCTAATGAGTTTCTTACAGACGGTGATGGCTCTGATTATACCGGTGCACGTAGAGGATTTATTTGGAAACGAGTTGTAGAATTAATTAAAGCTCGCCCGCTTACGGGTTACGGCTTGGAAAATTTAGGTGAAGCATTTAAGAAATACTATACTCAAGACATGATTGGGTTTTGGGGAGAGGTGCGATATCCTGACAAGGCACACAATGAATATTTGCATATTGCAGTTACGACAGGGATTCCATCATTATTGGTTTATTTGACAATGTGCTTTCTGATTATCTTAAAGGGTTTGACAAGATTGAAGAATTGTAAAATAATGCTTTTGATTTTATCAAGTATTATGGGTTATATGACAGCAGCCTTCTTTAACATAAGTGTGGTATCAGTGGCATATGTGTATTGGATATTCTTAGGATTATTGGCAGGCAGCAATTGTCTTAATTACTATGAATTCAATTCGAGGGCGAAATAAATGTATTAATTTACCGTAGTGTGGTTAACACCAATACATTAAAAGAGGTATGAAATGTTATACAAATTAATTATTTTCGCATTAATAAGTGCATATATAGGATATTTAATTCCTAAGCTATCATTAAAACTAATTGAATATAAAAAGAAAATCAAGCACATAGACAACCAAGAAGCTCAACTGTTTGATAGCCGGATTAATATATTGATAATCTTGTTTAACACATTTACCTGGGGTTTTACGGCTTATGCGGCAGAAAGCTTATTTGCTGCAGTGCTCATATGTGTACAAATATCATTAGGAATAATATTTGCATACATCGATATAAAAATAAGAATAATTCCTAATGAGTTAATCTTAGTATTGCTAGCCTTAGGTATTACATATCAAACCTTTAATTATGGCTTAGAAGGTATCATAGGTTCAATAATTTGTATGGTCTTTATTATGATTGTCTTTACGGCACTGGCAACCTTTATGGGATTAGGCAAGGTTGGAGCAGGTGATGTGAAATTAGCGGGAGCCAT
>Ga0208458_1001559_pt1 | contig 18687 bp, 21 predicted proteins | sample AD_UKC085_MetaG_FD_184432 | JGI IMG/M metagenome (GOLD analysis project Ga0208458, IMG submission 184432) | Active sludge microbial communities of municipal wastewater-treating anaerobic digesters from USA - AD_UKC085_MetaG (SPAdes) (version 2) | ecosystem: Engineered > Bioreactor > Anaerobic >... | reverse complement strand
GCTACCCGCCAGTCCCCTTTAAGTGCCCTAAAAAAAGAGGCCACAAACCGTATTTACGACTTGTAACCTCTTGATTTCACTGGTGGGTCAGGGCAGAATTGAACTGCCGACACTCGGATTTTCAGTCCGAAAACAGTTATATTTATTAATATCATTAAACATCATTTACCCTTATATATCAATAGTATTTCATATTGACATCATCAACATAAATCATGTAATATCATCTATCATGTTAGCTATAGGTTAGCAAGATATCTCCTGGAGGCAAAAATGAGTACTATAAAACCACCAAAAAGAATCAATCTTCCGAAGTTCCAAGGTGTCTATTATAGAGAATCCTCAAAAAAAAGACACTTGGGTAAACCTGACAAGTGTTTCGATATTTGTTATAGAGACTTGAAAGGAAAACTTACCTGGGAAAAGATCGGATGGACAAGTGAAGGATATACGGCTGCAATGGCTTCTCAAATCAGATCCGAAAGAATCAGATCAATGAGGCACGGAGAGGAATTACCAAAAGACAAACCGGATGAAGTCACATTGGGTGATGTATGGACAAAATATGATGAATGGCTTGAAAAGGGAAAAAACGAAGCTGCGACTGATCGAAGTTATTATAAAAAGCATATAAAACCTATCTTTTCTAGTAAATATATTTCAGCCATTAAAGTTCTTGATCTTGAGCAATTTAAAACAAAACTTTTAAATCAAGGACTAGCACCGGCAACAGTTAAACATATTTTGGTATTGATACGTCAGCTTGTCAACAAAGCAATATTATGGGGTATGTGGAAGGGAGAAAATCCCATTAAAAAAGTAAAGTTACCGAAGTTAAATAATAAAAGAGAACGATTTTTGAATTATACTGAAGCCCATATTTTACTACAAGAGATTGAGAAGGTAAGTGTTCAACTCAGAAACATGGCTTTATTAAGCCTTCACACAGGCATGAGAGCAGGTGAAATCTTCGCACTCAAATGGAGTCATATTAATTTAGAAAACAATCTCGTACATATAGCAGACCCAAAGAGCGGACGATCAAGAAAAGCTTTCATGACAAACACAATAAAAGAGATGTTTAAAAACATGACGACTGGCAATCCTGATGATTATATATTTCCCTCAAAAAAAGGTAAATTAATTAAAGCCGCCAGCCGCGCTTTTGAAAGAGCTATTACGCGTCTTGGTAATTCTTGTGAGTTTTGGAAAGAAGAATTCACTGGTAATTTATTGCCGGAACAACTCCGGAAAATTATCGAGAATAATTATCAGAACCTTCCTATATTAGATTGTAATGATTCTTTAAAGTGGCTTAATCTGCTATTACAATTTCCTGGTTTTTATGATCATGTCCATATGAAATATCCTAAATATAAATTCAACACAGATATAAAGAACCTTGTTGCCAAGACAAAAGAATATAGATCAATCAATATTCAGAAATTAGAAAGTGATAAACTGGCCAACATTCAAAAACTTAACCGGATGTTATTGGAATCCATATATTCAGAAGAAACCCCCGTTTTGAAATCCCGATTCAATAAGGGAGTTACAGATCCTCGTCAAAAAATTACTTTTCATACTTTACGGCATACATTTGCAAGTTGGCTTGCAATACAAGGAACTCACATTTTAACCATTAAAGAATTACTTGGACATCAAACCCTAGCAATGACTGAAAGATACAGCCACCTAATTCCTGAACAGAAAGTACAAGCTCTAGCAGGAATTGAAGCAATATTTGTTCAGAATGAATAATGACTTAGCTAACTTAAATCAAGGATGGTAATAGCATGGACGGATGGATTAGCTTTATTAATAATATTTTTGTATTTAATGACAGAAATAGAGCAACTTTATTAGCAAAAGAACTACTTAATATAAACGCTTCTGCTGCTGATACACCAGAATCATTTTTTAGCACATTTATGAAATTTTCAAGGGTGTCACTTGAAAATACATCACATAATTCGATGAACGATGTATTGGATTATTTTTATAAAGTTAATCTTTCCTACATTAAAGACCCAAAAGTAAAAGGAATAATGTTGTTAGTAAAATCCCACGGCAAACCAAAAATATTTAATATGAGATCTCTTGCTGATGTGGAAGATCTTTTAAATATACTTGAAAATAACGGTGAAAAGATAATATCAAAATTGATTTATAAAGATGGAAGCGAAGCAATAATTAAACATAATATGTTGAACCCCATTCTCGATATTGAAATAGTGTTTAAAATCCATGCAGCAATTTGTGCATTAAGAGAAATTGCATATTTAAGATCTAGGCCAAAGGATAAAATAGATGGAAAAATGATGGAACGCATTGTTCGAATTGTGCTTTATTCGAATGGACAAATATTGAAATTAGATAATTTATTATCTAAACCCGTAGTACAAGATTTAGTTGCATCTCTAAAAGGATCTGAAAATATTAATAAACGATGGGAACCGTTAAACAATTTAAAAAAGGAGTCTGTTGAGTTTGCTGATAACTTATGGTCAAAAGGAGATAAAAAATTACATAATGAGATGGCAATATATACTTACAAAAATATTAAAAAAAATCATGGTCAATTAATAAAAGATATTATCGGAAAGGATGCAATTTCTGAGGCATGTGAGGATGCATTTTCTAAGGCATGTAAGGATTTAATTAGTAATAAAAAGCTCAAAAGAGAGGATGCAATTTTTAATGCATGTAAGGATATAATTTCTAAGGTATGTAAGAATATAAGTAGCAGTAGTGATGAAAAGCTCAAAAGAGAGGATTTAATTTCTGAGGCATGTAAAAATATCAGTGATGATGAGAAGCTAATAATAAAGGAAATTTATGCAGACAAATTTTTAATTAAAGCTATCAGAAAAGCAATTATCCCCATTGCAGAAAAATACGATCGTGTCCGGGGAATTAAAGGTCCCCAAAATAAATAATCTACATTTAATTAAGTTAATAGATATTCCTCTTCATCATCCATACGTGGTGTTCAGTAGTATCTTCAAGTAGCTGTAACAGCTTAACCCCATCGATTCTCCGGCAGTCATCACAGCTGTGGTTCAGCTACGATCACGCGACACACAGAAGCTTGGATGGACAGCTAACTGTTTTACTTTGGTGGTAACTGATAGGATAGTAGCGGTAGCTATACTGCATCAAGTTTCTTCAATACAGGATCATCTCACCACCAAATAATATTGACCAGTAAAAAATTATGCAGGTAAACGTATCTCTTTAAGCTTCAATCTATACAACAAAGCACCAACCCCAAAGGCTACTGCTATAGCTTCCGCTATACCGTTAATGTAGCAGCAATAGCAACTGCTAAAGCTTCGGTATGCGGTACGTCAACTAACAATAGCAACATCAGTAATAACAACAGTAGATACATTCAATATCAACAAGAGAAACAGTAACACCAGCAGAAACAGCTACCTCTCCAGTAGTTCTAAGCGCTGATTACCAGTAGCTGTTATCAAATCAGTAAACGGCAGCAATAGCTACATACAACATCAGTGACATCATGGCCAGGTCAAACAACCACCAACAGCATCAGTTACCACCTTCAGTATATCTACGCGGGCGGTGATCAACAGTAGCATCAAGTAGCAGTAGCATCTTACCAATCAATTTTCCTGTCTTTACAGCTAAGGTACAGCTACCACCATGCAGTTAAAGTTGATGGACAGTATAAAATTTTACTTTGGTCACAGCTGATGTGACAACAGCTATACTACATCGAGCTTCTTCAGAACAGGATCATCAGCTAGGAATTAACTCGTGACAGATAGTGTACATCATTAAAATGCTTCTACATCATGGGCAATCATTCCACGATCGCCTTGTTCCGCAGAGAATCTTACATGCTGTTGTTCTTGCAGGACCGAGAAATCCACGTTACTCATTGATGACCAGTGAAAAAATACGTTGTTTGGGAACGACGCCGATTTGATAAATCCGAAACCGGCTTTCAGATTCACAATTATACCATCATACCTTTGAGTGTTTACAGAAGCTTGGTACATTTCAGCTGATTCTGATTCATGTATGGTCTGACTTTTTGGTTCCAAGTTTTGGGCCTGTAGGGTTGGCTGCTCTGCGGCTAAAACTGCTGTTTGTCTCTGTTGATTAGTTGACACATGGTGAACGTCAATAGTCTTATCACTTTTAAATTCAACAAACAGGTTCCGTATCTTTGTATTATCCCTCATGGTCTTATCATCAATGATCTGATGCATCATAACGGGATATGTTACCTCTTGCAATAAATTGATGGATGTTATCGTCGTTTTTTCTTGCCCCTGTCTGTCTGTGTACTTAAAATCCCATCCCAAGACCATGATGCGGGTACCAAGGGAGTTAATTTTTCTTGCCAATGGAATAAAGTCGGAATCGCCTGCAATCAGCACTAAGACATTGAATCGTTTATAAATGGCGAGCTCAAAAGCTTCAAGGGCTAACCAAACATCAATTCCCTTTTCCCTTTTTATTATGGGAAGATAATGTGTGACAACACCTTCATTCATGAGTACATCATCAAAAGACCTCTCATCTAAAAGCATTTGGCGCGCATCAGCTTCTTTTGCGGAGAATCGTCCTCGAAAGAAATGAGCATCTACGATTTGACAATATCGCACGTCCATATTCTCTACTTCTGCGACATGGTGTCTGATGAACTCATGCAAACCAGATATTGAGATACGCCTATTCCGGGGGTGAAAGTAACGGTAGTATGTACTTACTTTAGAAAAGAAGTTACCATCATAAAAGACACCTACTCTTAAAAGTTTGGAATCAACATCTGTAATCACGATTGGCCTCCTTTTATCCTGACCACCATAAAACTGATAGCCGGCATCTAATAAGAATTATATCTAAAAAGTCTTGATCTATATCGGCTTAGCATTGGTGTTTTAATTAATAATACGTTTACCTTAATTCATCAAGCTTTTTCAGAACAGGATCATCCGCCAGGAATATGTTTGTGGTTTCAGTCTCGTCGTCGAAAACAAGAACTGCCGATCCGTCTTTGAGTTTAGCCTTCACCTGCATGAAGCTGGTTTCCAAGGAAGCCTCAATTGCACCATAATCAGTCCCGTTCCTGGAAATGAATTCTTCAATGACTCCCTTGAGGGCATAAGAACTGAGTTTATTGACTGGGATGATGTGGATAGACATTTAGTTTGCTCCGTCTTAATCAACATAAAAACTATATTGTTCTTTTGCCGATTCCAGCAACTTTAAAAAGTAATTAACATCCTGCAAACAATTTAAACGCAGACTCCTGCGCTTTTCCTGCTCTACCATGTTAACATGCTCCCGAAAAAATCTATCAATCAACTGTTCGTATTTCATCTGTGCCCGTTTTGGAACCACTCTATCCTTGGAACGCAGATATTTCTGCAGATACAATACGGCTTCTTCTATTTCGTAGATTGACTCGATGGGAGTCATTAAATCACTTCCTTCCGTAGATATAATACCCGACTCTGTAGCCTGTGGCCATTATTTTTCACGTATCATTAAACTCAACTGAACATTTGATTAAAGAAAAGATAAAAAAAGATCCTTGCAAGCCGTCCCTGCCGCTTACAATCAAAGGAATATAATTCATTAAATCAATATATTATAACAATATCCAGTCTGTTCTGAAAATCTGGCACGGACTTTTCATTATAATAAAGGCAAATGAAACAAACACCCTCAAGGAGGTAACAGATCATGAAGAAGACATTAGGAACCATCGTAGCGGCGGCAGCAGTAGTTCTCTTAACGGCAACCTTTGGATTCGCAGAATATACGGCAGCGGGAGCAGCGAATTTCCCGTATTTTCAACTGGGATGCCTGATTGTGGGCGGACTGCTCATGGTCAGCCTGAAACGCAAGTATGATAAGATGTACACAGCGGAAGTTGTCGGCGCCTTTGCTCTTTACACCATTCTGATGGCGCTGTTCACCAATCCGGTGATTGATGCAGTTAAAATGATTGTGACCTGAGAATAAGTAGTCAGAAGTAACCGCTACAACAACAAACATGATCTGTTGATATAGCATACCCCTCAAGGCTCCCATAGCTTGAGGGGATTTTTATTTCCCTGAAGGCGTTACTTCTTCTTGTAAACGTTTAATCCTATTTTAACTTCTTCCTTCTCCGGGATAGAAATATTCCCTTCCGTTGATGCAATAATAATGGTCTTGCCTGATGCTGACGGCCCGAATTCTTTAGTCACATCCACCTTGATCGTCAGGATATCGCCTTCCAGTTTCATTAGGCAGCTCCTTAAACCGGACAGTTTACGTGCTACAAGACAAGACAGATTATGTGATTCTTACAGAGAGTTCATAATTCCATTGACATAGTATATTGTTATTCGTATATTGCCTTGCACTCTGAGCAATACCTTATAGACAGAAAGAATTAATTAAGTCGTTGCATAAGCTGGGAATTCTCTTGAGCGATAAAGTAGAAGGGTGTGCTTCTTTTAATGGAAAGCCCTAAATGTCCCAAATGCCATTCAAAAATGGTCTTGAGAACCGCTACTCGAGGCAAGAATGCCGGAGGTAGATTCTACGGTTGTTCTCGCTACCCAAAGTGTAAGGAGACCTTGGAGTATAATCCGTCAGAACAGAATGATGCTACTGAGAAGACCTATCAGGCAGACACATTCCGAGTAGACCATTCATATCCTCGGACACTGGTCGCTAGATCACGAATACAGGGTCATCAAGTTAGGTTCTACGAATCTGCAGCCTTACCAAAAAACATTTTCGACACACTTCGTGAACTCGAAATATCAGAAAACTCCATACGAACTTTTTCACAGTGGAGGTTGGATTTTCCCAAAGCAACAAAGACACCTCAATGGCCGGAAAGGGAACGTCAGGTACTTTCTGTAGTTGAAAAAATACTTACGAGAGGAAAAATTACAATTTGCTCTCCCTTAATTGAAGAAGAGCTAGAAAAACTTTTTGGTCACATGGATAATTCCATACTAAAAAACGGAATCAACGTGACTCAGATTCTTGCTTCTTGTCAGTCTGATTCTCTCACTCCATGGCTTGACAGCTCTGTTGAAACAAAGTTTTTTCAAGAACTTCTTCCTGTAATTCTTGGTTCAGCGTATTTTCGTTGGGTACTACCACAGGTTGATCTCTCAAGTCTCATACCTACAAATACATCACAACCGATAAGCGGAAGGGTTGACTTTTTTCTCCACACTCCAAATGGTAAATCAATAATAGTTGAGATCGACGGTGAACAACACAACAACCAAGAAGATGCGGACAGGCAGCGTGATGCCTTACTTGCTCAATATGGGTTTAATGTCGTGCGAATTCCGGCGCAAGAAGTTACTGCTGGTGTGGGACCCAATATTGCGTATTTGGATAAAATTGTTGATAAGTCTTTCAATATATCTAACGAATCGGTCATGCATAACGCTTTGCTCGTAAAAGTTATTTACGCTTCACGACATATTCACCAGATTCAATTAGCACTTCTTCAAGCTATACAGACTGGCCATATTGGACTTCTAAACTCAGATGAATGGATCATCTTTTCTGACCTAGAAAAGACAGGGTTTTATACCAAAATCGAAGCTAAGAAAGTTTTGGCTATTGCTGTCAAAGACCTGGCAGACCTATTCGTGCGATTGGGGCACCTCTACTCGATAGATCTTTGTCAAGGGAAACCTCATATTTGTTCCGATTCGTCTCCTTCCAATCATTCAAGCAGTGTAAACATAAACTTCACCGGCAAAGCAGCAAACGGAAGGACCAACTTCTATATACAACATATATCTGTTCCATTCGACATTGCAAACTCTGTATTTATTACGAGCCCAGCTATTCTGGATAAGCCAAAAAGAAATGACCTGGAATATTTCCTTCGTTATATTTTCAGGAAGGAGGCGTTCTGGGAAGGACAATTTGATGCAATTTCTCGTACCCTGGAAGGTAAAGATTCAATAGTGCTTTTGCCAACGGGTGGTGGAAAATCGATCGCCTTCCAGCTTGCTTCATTTCTGCTTCCAGGTAGGTCTGTAGTAATTGATCCCATCGTTTCACTTATGGATGACCAAATTGACAACCTAGGGTCGATGGGGGTTGATAGGTGCATTGCAATCACAAGTCAAATAGAAAATGTTGAAGACAAAAATCGTGCGATTGCTCTCTTTGGTCAAGGTGAATACTTCTTCGCCTATATTGCACCTGAGAGATTTCAAACCGTCGACTTCAGAGATTCTCTAAGATCTCTCACTGTTCACACGCCGGTTGCCCTCATTGCGGTAGATGAAGCACATTGCATCTCTGAGTGGGGACATGACTTCAGAACGGCATATCTAAATATCGGTAGGATCAGCCGGCAATATTGCGAGAGCAACCTAATAGTCCCCCCGATTCTTGCATTAACGGGTACTGCGTCAAGGGCAGTCTTAAAAGACGTCCAAAGAGAACTTCAAATTGATGAATTTGAAGCAATCATAACTCCCAAGTCATTTGATCGGCCGGAGCTGAAATTTCATATTTTTCATTCACGCTCGTCAGAAAAGTCTGCTCGACTTATTGGGATGTTAAGTCAGATGTTACCGGGTACTTTTTCAGTTCCAGTTACAACATTTTATGGGCTTGATGGAGCAAGGACTTACTCTGGGTTAGTGTTTTGTCCACACGTAAACGGGGAATATGGTGTTGTGCACCAGGCAGAGGAAATACGTAAGGCCATGGGGATATATGCGGATTTCTATAGTGGGAGCCAACCGAAACTTTCTCGGATGGGTGCATGGACAAGCACAAAGAAGATAGTGGCGCGGAAGTTCAAGAATAACCAAATTCCTCTTTTAGTGTGTACCAAAGCTTTTGGAATGGGTATTGACAAGCCAAACATTCGTTACACTGTACACTTTGGGATTCCCCCTTCGATAGAGGCATTCTATCAAGAAGCTGGACGTGCAGGACGTGATCGTCACACCGCACACTGTTGCATCATTGTCTCTGATGACGATCCACAACGTACGAGAAAACTTCTAGATCCTAATACAAAAGCTGAAGAAATAGCAATGGCCATCGATTCACTTAATTGGCAGGACAATGATGACATTACACGAGCACTATATTTCCAGTCAAAGGCTTTCCCTGGTGTGGAGACAGAAAAGTCCAGAGTATTAGATGTTATCAAAAAACTTGGCGAGGTCTCGACAAAGCGTGATTGCAAAATTGCCTATCCCAAAGATGAGAGAGCAGTTCATGAGAAAGCATTACATCGATTACTACTGCTCGGTATTGTGTCTGACTATACGATTAATTATAGTACGTCGGAATTCACAGTCCGCCTCTCCGGAATAACAAAACAGCAGATGGTTGAATCTTACGGGATTTATGTCGCGGGATATATTGGAAGCAGAAAGCAGGTAGAATTAGATAAGGCCCAGAAGCTTCTCGGACTTCCGATAAATGACTTTATAACGCAGATACTTGATCTGCTCTTGAGGTTCATCTATGATATTATCGAAAAGGGTCGGCGAAGGGCTCTTCAAGAAATGTTACTTGCCGCAACTGTTTCTCAGAACGATGCTGCAATCCGGCAGCGTATATTACGTTATCTTGAGGCCACAGAATACTCCGAAATTCTTGATGCAATTATCCACGAAAGTGAAGCAGGCATCTCTAAAACGATAAATACATTTGAAAATGTTCGTTCACCTAACGACGCCTCAGAATTAAGAGGACAGGTGTCACGATACCTGGAATCATACCCAGATCATCCTGGATTACTTATGCTTCGGGCTTTGTCTGAGGCATACACTAGAGACCATAATTATACATTGGTTCAACAGAACCTATACGCTTCGCTAACTTCTTGTATCGAAAACTATGGTGTAGATAAAAATCGAATGTATTTATTCGCCGCGTGGGCGGTGTCTCATATAGCTCGTAGAGAAAGTCAACATGTTGATCATTTGCTAAAAACATTATTAAACGTATATTCTGAACGAGCATTTGCAAAGGCTCTTGTGAGCGCACTTCCACGGGCACATGCTTTAATCCCTGCCTGGTTCATGTTGGACAATACCAGAAAGGCTGTTGAAAAGATCTTAACCCAATTATGACAAGGAGTATCGCAATGGTAAAAGAGACTGAACAGTTCCTTAAAGCTGAAGAATCTGCAGAAAAACTTGTGAAAACTCTTCAAGATCTTCAAATGAGTGTAAACTCATACAAAACTGCAGTGGAAGAACTTAACGTTGTTCGAGAGAAACTTGTTAAGTTCATTGAAAACACGGAAGTCATCGTGAAGGATACGCATGAGGCAGTTAAGACAATAAGGGAAATGGGAGGACCGAAAATACTAGGGATGCTTGAGGAAATGTCCAAACATGCCTTAACTGAGGCATCAACAAGCTCCATGCGTTTTTCACAGCTACAGAAAATAGTTGAGGAAATGTCCAATTATATATCAGCTGAGGTGGCAAAAAACTCAAGACGGTTTTCCCTGTCATTGATGTTTTCGTCTATTATTCTGGTATCCTCACTAATATCGTTAGTTGGCGTTGTCATTCTTTTGTTGAGGTAACTATAGATATTGCATATTATAGTAAACGAGAGGCCAGATTTGTTTAGATTGAATCTCTCAACGAACAGATTATTCTAGAATGTTAATCTTAGCTAAAAGGAACATCAGTTATTATAAGAAGTGCTTGCTGAAATTATCTACCATTGCTCAGCATATGATAAGATGACACCGACGTTAACGACTTGAAATAAAATAAAACCGTAAATACTTACTTTTTAAGACATTCACTCATGAACTTTTTACGCTCATCGCCCTTGAGCGCCTTGGCTGTTGCGTCCTTGTTGCAGGCCTTCATTTTGTCCTGCTGTGTCATCTTCGTGGCAGCGGGCTTACCTGACAGGCAATTTTTCATGAACGCCTGGCGTTCGTCACCCTTGAGTGCTTTTTCCGTTGCTTCTTTGTTACAGGACTTCATCTTGTCTTGCTGCGCCAACTGTGCAGCTGATGGTGCTTTCTTCGCCTCGACTGCGGCTGCGATGCCGACATTGACAGCAACGAGAGCAAAGACGAGAAACATGCAGACGATGAACTTTTTCATAAATGATGCCTCCTTTTTTTATTGTGGTTTGAAGTATAGAAAATGATGTCTTAAGAGTCAAGACTATTTGAATAATTGGCGGCGATCCCTTAGTGACCTTTCGCCGGATTTCAGGTGCTTCTGAAGATTAATGGCGGCGGCTCGTATTTCGTCAATAGATACCGCCGGGGTCATGGTGGCCTCACCCCTTCGGGAAAGTTGCTTCCAGCAGGCGCAATGTCGCCTCGTATATTGCCGGGTCTTTCCTGGTTCTGGGGCCAGCCACATTGAGGACTTTGATTCCATGGCTTGTCAGCCAGCCATCGAGCCGCTGTACCGCTTCCTTGATGGCCAATTCTTTCAGATCGATATGAATCCAGGGCTTTTTGTGTCGCTTTGCAAACTCTGCTGTCAGGGCAGAACCACCGGTGAGAAATCCGAGCGACACGATTACGGTGCCGTCGGCGTCGAGGACGTTTCGCTCCGTCCGCTTGGGATAGTCGGTGGTCGGCATTTCCTGGAGGTGATATTTCAGGTCAAGGGTGCCATCTTCAGTCTTTCTGCCCTTAGGGAGCCAGCCAGCATAGGGGATGTTATGCTCAATGGCAAAATCAAGAGCTGCCCTGTCTGCTCCGGTCTGGCCGCCGGATATAATCTTTTCTATTTTAACCATCGGCCTTTACCATCGCTGTCAAGAAAACCTCATCCATTGACGATTATGCATTGGCACAGAGATGAATATTGCCTTTGACACTCCCCATTAATTTTGGCTTTTTAAGCAGCTGGTAAACAGCTTCCTTTGCTTCCTTCAATATCTTTTGTGATTCCGGAAGAAGCTCACCCCAGTCTTTACTGTCGTGAGCCAAAAGATATGCCCTACAGGGTCCTCGTTTCTTATCGAGCCACATATAACCGCTTATAAAACCAACGATACAGCGGTGGCCCTGCCTTTTGAAATGCAGCTCTACACCGTCGACTTCATAATAGTGTTGATGATCCAGGAAAGAACGAATCGTAACCCATTCGATTTCGTAGTTCCCGAATCTCTCAATCGAAAGCGGTCGGAAGACCAGAAAAATGTTGTTGTCTTTGCCCCACTGTGCGAATTTATTTGTATCAAAATTGTATTTTGGATTTAAAGTGCCAAGATAACCGCAGACACCGATGACGAAATTGAATTTCGAGGCAGCCATGGCACACTGTCCCAGGAATCTTTGAATTTCTCCGGTTGCTAGACGTCCATTCTTTGCTGTAATCACTTTTATCTCAACCGCCAATGTAGAACCTTCAGCATCCTTGCCAACTAAATCAAAATTGTTACGTGTGCCGAGGATGTCAACCGAAGCCCAAGACTTGCTTTCCGCCCAGCAATTTTTACAACCTCGTTTTCGGTGTCCAAGGCCTTTTAGGGTACTTTCACAATTTGGCTCACAGCAGTCTGTCTTCTTCCAGGGATGACTGCAAAGCATTACGCCAGGTAGGGCATCCGCGATCTGATATGCAACCGGGACAACAAAGGTATTCTCAAAATCCTTTTCTGTTTTGATATGATCAGGAATTTCCTCAACTCTTAATTGGTTGATGAACCTGTCTTTGAATACCGAAATTGACAACTGTCACCTCCATATTTGTCCGATTGAAATGAACAGCGGAATAAAGATTAAATATTTTAAGTTTAATTGCTTTGGCAATATCATTGATAACTCTTACTGGATGGTTTCAGCAAATCACAAAAAGAGACGAACTGATTTGTAAAATCATTTAAATTTACATTCTTGTCGCTTTGGTGAATTCTAATAATTTTTACCTCGGCGTGGAGCATTTCTTTTAGCAACGCCAATCCCGCTATCTGGGAATTATCTACAGTTCTATTATCAATTTTCGCTTCAATGAATTGGAATGTCCCATCATTTTTGATAAACCAAAGGTCAGGTTCCGCAACTTTAGGAAGTTTTTTTGCATTTTCCTGTAGTTGTTTCAACTCAGGAATGCCGATATGTTCAACTAGTGCCTTATGATAAACTACTTCAAACTCTTTAAAGTAAGTTCCTTTTGTTTTAGGTGAAAATTCCTCTGGTTTCTTTGTCCATTCAGGATCTGTCAACCAATTATAAGAACCATACCAACCAAATTTAACATTTTTTGAATTATAAACAACAACCTTCGCTACATCAAAATGCATCTTTCCCCTTGGTTTATATGCCTTTCCTTCATGCATCCTCCTTCCATGAATATTTCCTTTTTCATCTATAATAAATCCTTTTCTATAGCCGATAGTTCGTTTTATTGTTAAAGGTGCATTTGAATCAAGTAGGATATTAATACAGTCATCATCATTTTTTTTCCATTCAACGATTTCTTTTCGATCACAAGACAATGGTTCCTCTTTAAATGAGCATATTTTTTTATCCATTTTAAGTACCTGCACACCGTCTTTAAATAAAATTAGACTATCTTTCAGTCAATAAAAAACATCAGGTCTTTGATTTTATCATCGTTGCCTGAACCCTTTTCATCTCCTCCAGCAGTTCCTGTTTACTTACAATACCTTTTTTGTCTAGAAGATTAATCAACGCTTCCGATTGAATGACTTCAGACATAAGCAATTCTTTTAAATCTACGGTCTGGTTCGGTTCAAGTTTAGTGGCCATCTGTGCATCCCCCAGATATTGGTAAAAATTATTCTGCTGCCAGCTTTTTACCTAGATCGAAAGCATCTTGCATCAGCTTTTCATTAGATCGGATCTCACCGGCATCCATGGCACTGCCATAGACCATCCCGACAAGTGAAGATTCCGTGTATTTAAATGCATCCTGAAAAGTCCGTAAAGCATTGATGCAACCGGATGTGACGGGATCTGTATCACCATATGACATGGCTATAGCAATTCGCTTACCCCGGAATGGATCTTTACGGTAAGCAGGAAGTGCAAAACAGCGATCCATAAAAATCTTGGTCTGCGCGGTCATTGTAAACCAATAAACAGGGCTGGCAATAACCCAGGCGTCTGATGCTATGAGTTTTGGATAAATCTCTTGCATGTCATCCTGGATGGAACAGCCCTTGGTATTTTTCTTTTGACAGCTCATGCATGCTTTACATGGCGCAATGTTCTTCCCGTGCAGATAAATGGTTTCGACTTTGGCATGTCCTGACTTTGCACCATTGCTGATCTGCTCCGCCAAAACAGCACTATTACCTTTTTCTCTCGGACTGCCTAAAAGCACCAGAACTGTTTTTGCCTTCATAACGCCCCCCTTGAATTATTATATATCAATCCTGTTATCGGTTAAGATCTTCCCACTTTGATATTTTTCCATCTCGAAGGTTCTGTATTCTTCGGTATCTTGGTCAAAGACTTCAATATTTGTTTCGTCTATGGCCCTTACAAAGGATATGATTTCAACGGTATGATAATCGCTGTCTTCGTTATCATAAATTTGGATAATTGCACCAGGAGCAATCGAAGGTATGTCTGAATCATCAATCTCAATGTAATTGCCTGTATCGTAATCCATACCATCCCAAGAGAATACAGATAAAGGGAAGATGAGAATTAATATTATGATAAAGCAGATCAGATGGGTTCGCGCCGGTGTGCAACTATCAATGCTGATTATTTTCATAGAAACCTTGCATGAAAACTGTTAATTTCCGTATATTGTTTAACGCTTTCCGCATCTTCCTGCCTTTAAAGCTTTTTTCAGATCAACAAGGCTTGCAATCTCACCGTCACAGCTGTTCCATATCAGATTCAGTTGCATAGTGATATGGGCATCAGAGTTATATACGCAAGGAATATTATGCTCTTTGAGCCTTATATAAAATTCTTTTTTCTTATTTGAGGGTATGTTCTTGCATTCCACGGCATCCAGACCTGTTTCAAAGAGTTCGTCATCTGTGTATACGTTACCCCGTCTGAAAGGATGGGCGGCAATAGCCAAACCTCCCTGTTTATGGATCTCTTCAACTTGATTTTTCACAGAAAGCCGTCTGTCAATTTCCTTCTGGATGCCGATTGCCAATAAATGGACTTTTCCCGTGACTTCCATGCCCGGTAGGCACAGCAAGCGTTTTTCTGCCAAACACTGGGAGATCACATCATTACATAAAGCTGAACCGCCAAATTTATGATCCGTGACAGCTATGAATCCGAAGTCCAGAGTGAGGGCCTGTTGCACCATCTCTTCATAAGTGTTCTTTCCATCCGAACAGGTGGTGTGTATGTGGAGATTTCCGCGAGTCTTGATCGTTGTCATGGATGGCGGTGATTCATCTGTAGCCTTTATAAAATCTTTTGAGCAGGAACTGCCGGAAATGATCAACATGGCCAGCAGAATGGAAAAATGGTAAATGTGTTTAAATCTTTTATGCTTCATTAGTATTGATATAAAATGCTTAATGCAATGATGTATTGAGCGGCATAATACAGGATATGATTAACTGCAATAAACGGCCTGGAATCTTTATTCTGGTAGTATATGCCTATGAGAACGACGTCGGACAGCAAAAATAATACAGAGCCAACTGCAAGTAATAAAGTCGTTGCTGTAAAACCGTGAATCACTGCTGTGTAACATGCCTGTGTCATCATATATGAAAGGAAGAATGAATACAGATAGGAATCAATAGTATGTTCTTTGAAGTCAACTTTGAGAATATAGATGCTGATTAATATAATTGCCAATGCAATTACAACCGCAAATACTAATGGAATCCAGCTAAATCCGAAATAGATGATCAATGCAGTCAGATAAAATAAATGGCCTACAAGAAATGCTACCATTCCACCATGTTGATATGGCGAGGATGATTCAGGGTATAAAACTTTGAGATCCAATACGATATCGCCAATCAGTCCGCAGATGAGTCCCATCGTAATCAGCATAAAAAAAGTAGTTACGCCAGGGTTTGGGTTGACCATAAATGAAACAAACGCGACGGCTATGAATAAATAGCTCGTAATGGTTTTAAGCAATACCGCCTTTACACTACCTTTACGGTCTCTGGCGATAAGAAATAGGGTTAGTGCAACAGCGCCTAAAAATGTAACCACGTAAGGATATAAATTCATAAATTACCTCATCCCTTTGATTTGATCATCTTCGATTGCACTCTTTTCATCTCCTCCAGCAGTTCCTGCTTGCTGACTATGCCCTTCCTGTCCAGCAAATTAATCAACGATTCCGATTGAATGACCTCTGACATTAACAGTTCCTTGAACGCAACCAGTTGGTTTGAATCAAGTTTCTCCGCCACAATGATCCTTTCTTTATATTTCCTGAAGTTGCCAGTTATAATTAATAATTATTTGTGGTTTGTCTTTATACATTAATAATTTCCCTTTAATTTTTAAAAGTTTGTTTTCATAATTTTGAAGTTCACCAAATTTATCAAGGTCATTTTTAAAGATGACTAAAGATAGCTTGTTTCTCGGAAATATTCCCCCAATGTTTAAATATACATTACCATTGTCTGCATATTTAACTTGAGATATTCTTTCGGATATTTGAATTTTATTCCCCATATTAGAATAAAGATCATCAATTGAAATTAGCTTATACGTTGGTTGTTCGGTGATTGAGGGAACTGAAGTATTAGTATTTCCCTCCGGTTTATTTGATTTTGGGGTTGACACTTGCTTTATCGATGATCCCGTCTTTCCATCTATGTTCACATTATCTGTTGTTTCACGTTCTCTGAAATAATTACTTGTACTGTTAGTCGGAAATACTTCCTCTTTTGGATTAACGGTTGTTGTGTTGACAATAGGAGTTTGATCACGATTTGTGTTATGTTCAGGTGTCCATAAAAAGAATATCATTATGGGGATAATTATTATACCAGCAACGACACCTGCACCCTTCATTAAGAAATTAACTTTTGATTCTAGTTTTTTTTGGCTTTCCTTGACCGAGTCTTTAAATTCCTCTATTTTTTTCAGCTCAGTTAAAATTTTCTCAAGACTTTCCTTATATCTTTTCAGTGAAGCTATTTCTTTCTTTAATTGATTTGTTTCGCTTTGATTTGAACTATTTGTACTTTTTCCTAATAGAGTTTCTAAATGATTAATCTTCTTATCAAGATCATTCTTTTCTTTTTCTTTTTCTTCGATAAGGTTGTTATGGCATGATAGACAATAATCAAATTTAACTGATATTTCTCTACCGCAACCTTTACATCTATTAAGAGTGTATTCAATCCCATGATGGTTTCTATGACACTTTTCACAAAGAACTATAAAATTCTCATCTGGATATTCCCATGGCAATTTACTGACTGAATAGGTTTTATGATGTACTTCGAGATTATTCGTAGAAGGACACCTTGAGCATTTTTTCCCATATTTCGATAATATATGATCCCGTTTTTGTTGCCATTTGGGATGATTAAGATAATTTGAATAATCTTCTTTGTTCATGATTCTTTTCGCCTCTCTCTTTTAACCTCTTCCGAAATTCTCTTGGCCGTTCATGTTCAGGGAGTGGACCTTGTCACTAAAGCTTATTGTTCCTGTATCCGAACTAACAGAACGGGAGACAAGTATTTTTCGATGATTGGAAATAACCTAATTTGGTTATCGGTTAGGCCGTCGTTCTCTTTTACTTCAACGAAAAAAGAGTCTAGCAAAGAGTTTTTTGATACAAATATATCTGGATCGCCACCGCTGAGGTTATTTTGATTTGCCTCTTTGATTACTGTTTCAATTTTATCAGAATATATTTTTTGAAGTTGATTATACCCAGGATATTTCTGTCTTGATTTTCTATATCTTACTAATGTGTATCCATCCAATTTTGCGCCACTGAGAAAAACATTATAGCTTAAATCCTTAAAATACTTATGAGCCACCATGACTGGAAAATTTTTACCTGTTTTATGAATTCCCCACGGTTTGTCCCATTGAGAATAAATGCATAGATCAGGATGTTCAAAGTAATTGATTTTTTGTGTCCTGTCATAATTAATTAACAATTCAGGACGATTTTTAAAATCTCCATATCCCTTCAATTGATAAATTAGCTTTATATAATCATCGAATTTTGATTCATCATATACATTATAATTTATGGCCATATCGTTTCATCCACTGGGAACATTTTACCAATCACAGGGGTGATTTGGTTTTTATTGTTATATGCAAAGAGCAGTTATTCTCCGCCGGCGGTTTTAAGTCGTTTTCTGAAGTCCCTCGGCCTCTCGTAGTCCGGCAGGGACCAGATGCCGCGCCTAGCTGATTTTGCTTCGCGCTCTGCCTTCAGGAACTGTTCGCGATAAGGCGGCTTTAGATATTCAATAAATGCTTCCGCATAGCCTTCCCGTACCATCTCCAAGTTAATGTTCCTGTCATCCAACCAGACCATTCCAACCATACGCCTATATTTGTCAATATCAAGGATTTCCAGTTTTACCTTTTTCCCCATGATTTTTTCTTTGAGAGCCTTCCATGATTCTTTACCGTAGGGCTGACCGGGTTGATGGACGTGGCCAGTTTTTCTGTTGATTTTGGATGTTTCCGGAGCGTCTATACCGTAGAGCCTGACTTTCAGCTTTGTTTGTTCCGGGGTTGTTATATGGATTGTGTCGCCGTCT
>Ga0208458_1001537_pt1 | contig 18915 bp, 14 predicted proteins | sample AD_UKC085_MetaG_FD_184432 | JGI IMG/M metagenome (GOLD analysis project Ga0208458, IMG submission 184432) | Active sludge microbial communities of municipal wastewater-treating anaerobic digesters from USA - AD_UKC085_MetaG (SPAdes) (version 2) | ecosystem: Engineered > Bioreactor > Anaerobic >... | reverse complement strand
CGCCCAGATTCCGTAACTGCGCCTTGCCGCGATTCATCTGCTTGGACCCGGCCTTAGTCAGCCACGGTAGGGGTTCCACTCGTCGGGCTAGGTACTCAGCCACAAAATCCCGTGGCATGAAGTGATGCCGGTGCCACCACGTCGATGCCCGGGTCAGCGTAAGGAAGTACGAACGTTTCGTGGCCATGCTCAGTGGTTTGGCATTGCGACGGTTCGCGCTGACGATCGGCTGGTCCATCGTGGCGAGGAACTTCACAACGTGGCGGTCGGCCAGATTGCGGGCCAGGAGTTCGCCAGCGAAACGGCGCAGGAACAGCAGCGCTGCCTTCGTGGCCTGGGCAGTGACCCGGCTGGTGTTTTTTTCAAGGTCCGCGGCGTAAGCTTCGATGGCATCGCTGACGGTCTTGTCTACCGGCATCAACAACTCTTGTCTTGCGCCTTCGATTTCAGCTTCGATTTCTTGGCGCGAGCCGCCTTTGCGGCCGCGATACCACGATCGAACGCCGTTGATGACAATGGCGTAGGTCCATTTGTCTCGTTCATTGTCGCGGTAGGGCCCGAGTACCTTTGGCTCGGGGTCCGGCTTTCTTCCGCATCCCATTTGTACCTCCCGTTCGTTCTTGCTGGTCTGATTGCCATGGCTGTAACGGCCTCCAAATCACACTGTTCGACGGTGACACTACCGTGGATTTGAAGGTGTAATCCACTGTTATGATTGGGAATTTGTATGATTCCTAAGTCGATTTGGATGGGGATTTGGATGGTGGCGCGGTCGCTGGATCTGTTGTTGCTGGTGTTGTTGTTCATGTCGCCGACCCACGCTGTCGTCATTCTGTAGTTGCTGGCGTGATCGCAGATTGGGGACAGGTAGCTCTTGATAAACGCGATGATCACCTGTGGTCCGACTCAATTTTTTTCGTTTAAGCTGATATGTGTTGCCGAGTTTTGTGCCGTCATAGTGCAGTATTGGCTGGGATGAAAAGACCTGACGATTGCAACGGCGCCGAAGCTGGCGATTGCAGCTTGGGCATTCGCTCCAGTTTTTGGTGATGATGGAGGGCTACTAATCATGGATTCAGAGCGAAAACATCCTTGGCAAGAGCGGCTTGATAACCCCTTGAAACAACCCGAGGTTGAGAGCGTGCGGTTAACCGCAAACTGGAACTTCGGAGTTGAGGTTGCGATTCCAGATTACACGACTGATCTCATGATGAAGTTGCAAACCTTGGCCGAAGATCTGGTGGTTCTGGTAACCGCCATTGACCCAGACGACGCAAAGAAGTCATTGGAGGCGGTCGAACGGCTTTATGGCCATGCGGGATTATTCCCGGATCCAACGATCGACGCCGTAGCCCCCAGGCCAGCGCCTGGTGACTACTCGGCTGAAGGTTATGCTGCGAGGAAGAAGAGGCGATGGTACCTGTTGCGCGGGATGCGTCTGCAAGTCGTTTCCAAGGCGGCTCGACGGCGTGAGCATATTCCTGATTGGATTCCTCAAGATCATTCCCATGATGGCTGGATGCTTGCGGTGTATCGGCTGGTGAAGGTGGTTCAGGAACTAGAAGTCTTAAGCGAGGAAGTCAAGGCATTCGGAGAGGATGTAAAGGCGCGGGCACCAATCCTGAAGCCGGGCTGTGCCCGTCCCGATGTAAAACTGCCAGCAAAGCGCCGTGGCGGGCCGAAGCCAGCAGCTGATCGCACATTTGCGTTGGGTATTGCCGTTCAATTAACCAATCCGGAAGAAATGGATCCGCCCGGCGATTTTGAACCATGGACACCCACTGAACTCGCCGCCCTTTTTGCTGCCCTTGGATTCAAGCAGCTTGGAGAAATCAAAGCAACCAAGAACCTCCTCAGACAGCTTAAGTCTGATAAAGAAGTTATGAGAAAGTACCGACAACGGTCATTTGTATTTCCGCACATTCCACGTCGCAGCCAAGAAGATTAACTTACCCCTGATATGGAATGACCAGTCAATATTCGAGATCAAGTTTGCACCGAGCGACCTCATCCATCTTTTGAAGCTGGGTAGAGAATCCGGCAGTCAACGAGGCGATAACGACGGTTGATCACTCTGATATTCGTGGATCGCGTGCAATGACGCGCCAACACAATCAATCTCCGTCGGGAGCTGCCTCGGACTACAAGCGTGAATCCGGACGTAAGTCCTGTCACATAGGGGCGGCGAGGATTCTCCACACCGTGAGCCCGTTGACCGTCGGATTCTCTATCCAGTCCTTTATTAAACATCAAAACATCCTGGAACTAATTGACCCTGCTGTCTTTTCCCAGTTTCTTCTCCACAGTCACCGCAATGGCCCATATAAAACCTAGCAACTCCCGACCGACGGCGGTGACCGTCACGTTTGGATTTTTCCCTTGCTGAAGCAAATGCCTGTATCGTGAGCACAATCGCTCTTGTGCCTTTTTTGAAATCCTTCCGACCTCTGCCTGCACGACCGGGCTGACTTTTTTCAGACTGGCCTTCATCCTGGTGGATGGCAGTGGCCGGAATCGATAATTCCAGGCTGATTCTGTAACCAGGCGTCGAACGTGTCGATTGCCCGCCTTTGTAATACCGCCCTGGCGGCGTTTGTCGGGGCCGCCCGTAGAGTATTCGCTGGGAACCACGCCGACGTACGACATTAATTGATCGGCGCTTGTGAAACGGGAAAAGTAACCTATTTCGGCAACGACCCCGGCGGCAGTAACTTTAGCCACTCCGCGCAGCGACTGAAGTGCCACGACTATCTCGCGAATCTCGGGCGGGCTGTTTTCTATGGCCGCTTCAATCGCGGCATCCGTCCGCACCAGACGGCCCATCTGATACTCAACCTCGTTAAAGTACTCTTGAAACACGAAATCCATACCAGCCTCGTCGAAACGAAGCGTCCGCAGCCAGGCCATATGACGCTGCGACCAGGCACCGACCGGGTCCGGACAACAAATGTTGTGCTTCAAAAGAAGCTTGGACAGAACTTGGCGCGCTTCCGTAAGATTTCTTCTAACAACCTCCCGGGCTCGGACCATGTCCCGGAGAACCTCACGCTTCTTGTCCGGAACCCACACTGACGTCAGCTCTCCCGCTCGGTGGCAACGCGCAAGCTTCATGGCGTCCAGACGATCCGTCTTTACTCGCTCGCCGGGCTTTTTAGGGACTAACGTCGGTGCTATCACCTCGCAGTCGATGCCCATCTCCGTCAATTGCCAATAAAGCCCATAACCGCAAGGCCCGGCCTCGTAACACACACGAATCTTTCTATTCTCTGAATGAAGACGCTTGAATAGCCGCCGAACAGCTTCCGGATTGTTTTCTATCGTCCCGTGCGAACGCACCTCTCCGTCCCGACCTCCTTCCGCCACCGCAACCGCTATCAAATTTGCATGAACATCAAGTCCCACGAATCGAGTATCCTTTCCCATGATCGGCTCCTTTTGTATGTAGCTCTGGGCTACGGTTTTCAATCAACTGCAAGCTTAACCTACGATCTTGTAATTGGAGCCGGTCATTCCATTATGACTACTGGCCTTGAAACCGGGCAGTGTGTAAAATTCGGCGGGTGCGTTTTTGTATTGGAAGACGGCGGACATCGCCTGGAGATCCCTGGAGGTTTCAGATGAGATTATTCCCGGTTACGGCCTTTGCGGGCGTGATGATGCTTCTGGTCGCCTGCGGCAACGGTTCCGGTGATCAGGACGTGGTTGGCGGCGACAACAACGTCACCAGGCCGGACAATGGCACGATCAATTTCGACGTCGTCAACCCCGATATTCCCACCATCAACAAGGAATGCCAGACGAACCTGGAATGCCAGGAAAAGAACGGCGGCGAATGGTGGGCCTGTCAGAAGTGCGAGACGGAATGGAAATGCGTCCAGCCAGCGGCCATGGGCGAACCCGGCTGGGGCTGTGTCGAGAACGTGAACTGCGGTTCCGAGGCTTACTGCCATTCGTGCGAAAACGTATGCAAGCCGCTGCTTGAAGCATGTCAGACGTGCGAAAACGATGAGCAGTGCGCCGGACAGATGTCACACTGCGTCGACAAGGTCAACTATCAGGGTGTTGAATCCGAACTTCCCGGCAAGATCTGCGCCCCGTGGTGCCCGCTTTCGACGAAGGTTTGTGCCGTTCCGGGCGCGCCGCAGGGTTCATATGTCTGCGCGGACATCGGCGACGCGTCAAACGGCGTTTGCGTCCCGGCCACGATGAACTGCGACTCGACGATCGAGAAGTGCGAATCCGACGAAGACTGCGAACAGGAAGGCTTCAAGTGTTACACCGATCTTGGCATCTGCGGCTGCCGGGATGCCCTGTCCTGTGAACTCGGCCAGGCGTGCCACCCGGTCACCCACCAGTGCATGATGGGCTGCGCCGATGACAACGAATGCGGAAATGGCACAGTATGCTCCCAGGGATTGTGCGTTCCGCCCTGCACCGGCACTCTGGAAAAGCAGAATGTCCAGGGCTGCACCGGCACCGTGCCCGACGGTTACATGTGGGACTGCGACGAAACCGGACACTGCTTCGTACCGGGCATGTGCTTCCAGCCTTCGGACTGCAAGGAACCGGCCACGTACTGCGACGCGGAAACCCACAAATGCCTCTCCGGATGCATGTTCGACTTTGACTGCAAGACTTTCAGCCAGATCTGCGACACGACGACAAACCCCGGGACGTGCATCAGGCGTCCGTGCAAGGGTAATTACTCGTGTTCGTGCGGCGAGGTCTGCGAACTGACCCAGGGCGAATGCCAGACGGCCGAGGGCAACTACTGCGCCGTTTGCGACCAGCAGGCGGACGATCCCTGCGGCAACGAGGACACCCTGTGCATCGGCTTCCAGGACAAGGACGGCAATGACATGGGTTCATACTGCATGCCACCTTGTTCAAGCGACCCGGACAACCTGTGCCCCCAGGGCTGGCAGTGCCAGGAAGTCAAAAACCAGGATGGTTCGCCAGCGGGCAAGGTCTGTGTCCGCCACTGCTACCAGAAGGTGGCCGGCGGATGCGCCATGGGCGACGCACCGGATCCCCAGCCGGCCGACGGCACGACTTCCGAGACCGCGACCGCCGACATGTAGTCACCACGACACCTTTTCCTGATTTCCTGCAATAATTGCGCGACAGCTTGGCAACGATGCCGCGAACCGCGGAGGCTGCATGTCCCGAAAGACCACCATGGAAACGCTTAAGGGCGGGATGCTCCTGATGATCCTGCTTCTGCTCCTTCTGCTGATCGCCGGGGGAATCGTACGATGGCGATATGGCGCGCGCGATCGCGGCCCGGCAGTCAAGGTCACCGTCAACGTCCAGGGGGACACACGCCAGCCCAACACGGACGCAGGTGCCGGGATCGACGATCAGTGGGCCGGGGGAGTGTTTCCCGTGCCGAAGGGTACCGTTGAGACATCCCGGGCAATCGACGCGACGGTTCCCGGCTCGCACTCTGTCGACACGGATATCGATGGGGCGGTGGCGGGAATCCAGCATCGAAGAATCTTCTGCCGAACCGTCGCCAGGGAATCGGATCCCGCGGCGGGCGTGCAGATCTGTTCGGTACTTTTCGATGACGCTCTTGACGCGCTTGTCGTGTTCGGACGCATGTCGCCCGGGCCATCTTCGTTGCGCATGCCAGGCCTGACTTCGGGTTCGGTCGATCCGGACGGTTTTCACCTCGTCAAGGGCACCCGGTACTTCAGAATCCGGCGAGGCAGCCAGACCGAAGATGCCCGCGCTGTCGCAATGGCGGCAGTCTCGATGATCGCCTCATCCGCGCCGGCGGCGTCGGATACCGGGTTTGAACGACTTCTGCCAACCCGTGGCCGAGTCGAGGGTTCATGGAAGATCCGTTCGGGAACAGACATCGGTCTTGATTTCCTTGGAACGGTTCTGACCTGCGATTACAGCGCGCCACGGTTCGAAATGAGCCTGTTCATGAAGAAGGCGGGGACGACCGAATCTGCCGGAAAGCTGCTGGAACAGGCCATTCAGTCGGCCGTCAGGCAGGGCGCGGTTGAACAGCACGTTCCGGCGACCGAAAGCGGCCTGAAGGTCTTCCAGGTCGGCGCCACGCTCGAAGTGTATGGCATTGCCGGCACGACGGTCTTCGGGATCAGGCGGGCTTCCGGAATTACCCAGGCCATCGAACTGGCACGGGAAATCATCTTGCTTCAGGACGGGACTTCGCCCTTTTGAGCATCACGGTTGAAATTTCCAGGCTGGCTCCACCGCAGTCGATTCGATGAATTCCGTTCGCTGGCGGCCAGTCAATCTGCGCCTCGCACAGGACGCTCTGACGGCCATTCGGCCGTTCGTCATGTGAGCTGGCCCCGGAATCGCGGGACTTCCCTTCCGAAATGCGCTGGGAAGCCTGATCGGCCGCCGGAACCCCTCCATCGACCTTGTAATCCCCGATCAACCCGTCGAAACCGGTCGCCAGGACGTCATCCTGCATCGCGGGGCCTTCCCTGAAAGTGGGCGGGCGGGCACCGGATGCCACGGGGCTCTTGACGTGCTCGCCCGGCGCGCGCTTCGGTATCCAATTACTGACAATGAACCTGATTGGCATTGATTTCGCGGTCTTGAACGTGATCCGGTTACCGAATTCGGCGTCCCCGGGCGATCTCCAGTCGGTCTGGAAAAGGCGCCGCTTTCCAACCAGGATCTCGATCGAGACGCGCCCCCCGATATCCATCCCCGGCACCCGGCCAGACAGCCTTTCAATCGTAACGAGGGCCGATTCCATCGCCGAATCCGAAGCAGAAACGGCGTCGGCCGATACCAGGAGCATCACTGCCGCCAGCCCCAGGAAGATTTTCGCCGATTCATGCATCCCTGCCGCCGCCAAAAAGATCCTGCTGCAATGCCCTGTGCCTGACAACCGACTCGGCCCGAACCTGAACCACCAAATCACCCAGGCCGTCCAGGAAGCGGCTTCGAACCGGAAGCCCCTGACGCCCGGCCGAGGACCACGAAAGAAAAAGGTTCCTTCGTGCCCGTGTCATCGCCACAAAAAGAAGCCTGCGCTCCTCATCTTCATCGAAATCGCCGCCTGTTGCCAGTGGAACCATGCCGTGATTCAAGCCGACCACGAAAACATTATCGAATTCCAGCCCCTTCGACGCGTGCATGGTCAGAAGGTGAATCCTTTCCGGATCAAGACCGAACGCATCAACCTGGCAAAGAGTCACAAGCCGATCGAAAGCCGGGCCGCATTCGGTCGCCCCGGCCAGGTCGAGAAGAATCCTGACCTGGCGGGCCGGCGGCTCGATGCCCGATCCGGCCAGCGCGCGGGAAACCACGGAATCCAGGCGGTTCATCGGATCGGCCTCCCGGATTGCCCGCATGGCGACACGAACCCAGTCCATGTGCCACAGGGGCGCATCGGACGCGGTCTCATAAGGCAGGCCGGCGGCGTCCAGGGCCTTTGCGACGGGCAGCAGGGCGTTGTGCGTGCGCCCGAGGATCGCGATGTCCCCAAGGCCGGTCAACACACCGCTGGCCGCCGAATCAAGCATGTCGGTTCCGCCAAGCATCGTGGTGATCCTGCCTGCAATCCAGCCGGCCTCGTCCCGCGTATGTCGGGCGGAGCACAGAATGACCGGCCGACCGCCCTGATGCACCGAACGGATCGCGGCCGCCGACCCCGATGCGGATCGTCCGAGAACCGCAGTGGCCGCCGACGCGACTTCCGGGGTAAGCCTGTGCGTAAGACATATGACATGTTTGAAACAACCGGGCCAGTCGGCCTGGAATCTGTCAAATACCTGTGGAACGGCACCGCGAAAGCCGTAAATCGACTGATCCGGGTCGCCGACACAAAAGACGGTGGCACCGCCAGCGGCCATCAGGCGCAACATCTCATACTGGTCGTCCGAAATGTCCTGGAATTCGTCAACAAGGATGTGCGCGAAGCACGATGCCAGAGACGGGTCAAGCCGCATTTCCCGAATGAATGCCGGGACAAGGCCGTCCAGTGTCAGGTGGCCGACGGGAAGTTCGGCGTCGGGTGACACGTCCACGACCACCTGGGGAAGCTCTTGCCCCCTTTCCCGCGCGGCCCTCTTCAACATCGAAAGCGCCAGCGCGTGAAATGTCGTCACGACCGGCCCGATGCCCACCACGGCCGTAATTCGCTCGGCGGCCTCGCCTGCGGCCCGGTTCGTGAAAGTCACGACCAGGATTGAGGCGGGGGCAACTCCGGACTCCACCAGGGCGGCAACCCTTGCCACCATTGTCCTGGTCTTTCCGGTTCCCGGGCCCGCGACCACAATGGCATTGCAGCCCAGACAATTCGCCGCGGCGGCCTGTTCGGGAGTAAGACCGGATGATGACGGCACCACGTCGTCTGCGCGGGGGCAGTCAAAAAGATCCTCCGGGACGGCGGCGATGCCCGCCCTGGCAACGCCTTCCCGACGGCACCTGGTCGGGGCCCGGGTTCCGAACATCTGGCCCTGCCCCTTGATCATTTCGACTTCACCGGGCCCGAAAATTCCAATCCTTCCGTATTCGCCGTCAAACCCCGGTTCGCGAACCACACGTCCTTCCCGGATTCGCCTGACGGCCTCGGCCAGTGCGTACTCACGGTCGGCATCGAGCTGCCCCGGATCAATCCACCCCAGTATGTCCAGTTCCGAACCGAAGCGCGCCACAAGACTGTCGATCGCGGACTGAACCCGGCCGGATCCCTCACCGCATCCAAGGATGCCGGAAAGAACCTCGCCAAGAGGCACCAGGCCAATCTGGCCGGGAAAACCGGCGGGAACTTCAGTCCTGTCGGCAAGTTGCGCCACTCTTCCAAGAACGCCGGGGGTCAACCTGCCGCCACACACCGGACATATGCCGCCAAGACGCATGGATTCCGACGGTTCGCACGAAAATCCACACTTGCGATGACCGTCCAGGTGATATTTGCCTTCCTCGGGAAAGAATTCGACCGTTCCCTCCAGGCGGGTCGGCCCGGGAAGCCCTTTCAGCGCCGAAACAAGACCGTCCCAGGATCGCTGGCCGGAAAAAATCGTGGCCTCGCGACCAAGTTTGGATACTGAATGCGCGTCCGATGACGATGTCAGCGAAAACCTGTCCAGCGCCGACCAGAGACGATTCATTCCCACGTCGGAAGACAGCCCGGTTTCGACCGCGAAGATATAAGGCGTCAGATCTTCAAAGCATTCCTCGATCGTGTCGAAGCCGGACATGGCGCCGAATACCGAAAAATGAGGCGTCCAGATATGGGCCGGAATCAGGAACGCGCCCGGATTGATGTCCATGGCCAGTTGCAGGATCCGCATCGGATCAAGGCCAAGTATTGGACGGCCATCCGAAGTGATGTTTCCAAGTCGGCCAAGCGCGATCGAAAACCTTGAAGCCGATTCGAGCGACGGCATGAAGACCAGCGAGTGAACCTTCCTGGTTCGACCGTTCTTCTTGTAGATCGATGAAATCTCGCCTGAAATGATGAATTTCACCGGGCGGCGGGCCTGTTCCGGAACCAGGCCGGAAACTTGGCCGGCAATCGACGGCGCCGCTTCCAGCAGGCCGCCACCGTCCTCGACCAGGCTGTTTCGAATTTCGCCGAACCACTCGGGATGGGTGAAATCCCCGGTCGCCACCAGATCGATACCCTTCATCTGGCACGCCCTGAGGATGGCCGGAATGGTCAGATCACGACTGGTCGCACGGGAAAACCTGGAATGAATGTGAAGATCGGCAAGGAAGCGATCTGAACCACAGTACATGGCAACAACCCGCGCGTCGGTGATGACAGGTTCGACCATGGTGTCCGGTCGGGCATGCCTCGCCCGGACGTCAGGCTCAGGCCTGTCGGCGGCGCCATGCAAGGCACAGGGCACATCCAAGGATCAGCAGCGCAAGGCCGGCCGGCCCGGTTCCGGGACCGTTGCCGGTCGAACAGCCGGAATCCTTTTTCGGTGGAGTCCAGCCCTTCAGGTCGATGCCTTCCTCGACATCCTCGATCTGGCCGCCCTGGTCATCACCGGCGAATGCGTCGCGATCGGCACCGTCGGACACGATTGCGATGTCGCTGTCTTCTTCGACGACAACGGGCGGTTCGTCGGTGAACCTCAGGACGGTCGCCTCCTCGCCGGCGGCAAGGCAGTAATACGGAGTCACACAACGAATGACCTGCATGGTCATCTGATGCTCGGTCGGATCCGGCAGGACGGGAACCGGCGTCACGCCGTCCGAAATCCTGAAGATAACGCCGAAGCTGTCTTCCTCGCCGTTGGGAATTCCGGCGACGACAAAAAGATTGTCCTCATCAAATACGGCGATATCGTTGACCCACTGGATGGGAGCCAGTTCACCAACCTGCGGAAATACGATTGGCGTCCAGTTCCGGCCGCCGTCCGTGGTGCGGGACAGGCCGTAATTCGTTCCATCGTCGGTGATCATGTACCCGACGTTTTCATTCACGAAATGAAGCTTGCGGGCATAGACGGTCTGATCTTGGAAAAGGATCTCCCACGTCATGTCTTTGGGATCGGCAACCTGCAGATCCGACGTCTTCATCAGCGCACCGACAGGATTGACCGTGCGGGTCTTCTTGTCTTCGCTTTCCGTCATGGACTGGTTCATCAGGAAGCCGACGTTGTCGTTCAGGATGAAGCCGCCCTGGATTGACATGAATTTCACGTCGCCGATGGTCGGGACGAACCAGGATTTTGCATCGCCGCCCCCGTTCTTTGAAATCAGGACGATTGTGTCCGTTCCATAAAACCACACAAGTTTCGTTCCGAAGGCATTGAAATTGGAGGGCGCAGACGGTCGCTTGAAGAAGGGATCCGTAAATGTCGTCCACTTGTTGCCGCCGTCCTTGGAAAGCATCAAGGGGGTCTTCATGGCCATCGTCTGCGTGTTGATGTCGGTCGCAAGCATCAGGCAGTTGTCGGGGGCCGTGCACTGCATGTTCATTGGAACAAGCATATCGCCCGATGCGGGCGGCATGAATTCGCCCCACGTCCCGTTCGGATTCATCTTGAATCCGGTGAACTTGTCGTTCTGTGGATCGGCCGGATCCGGGATGCTTCCGAATCCAAAGGCATGGGTTTCATCCGGAACCTCCAGCATGAATATGAAACCACCCTGAATCTGGTTGGTGATTTCCCACGTGCCGGCAAAGGCCGAGGACGAAAACATGATTGCCAGAGCGACAACAACCGTTGACTGGATCGCAATCCTCATTGTGGAACCTCCGGGATGAAACAGAGTACGACGCGTTATTTGACACGATTTCTTCAACTTTTGCCAGACGTATCAAGCGATCCGACGGCGCTGAGGCAACGGCATGACAGGTACGCGGCGGGCGGATTTTCATTCGCCCGTACGGATCGCGGGGCGGATCGGGCCGGACCATAAGTGTCCGGTGAGGCCTCTCGAACCGGACACTTCATGGCCGGCCACAGGCACGACTGCGTCATTCATCGAGCGTGGAATTCCGAATCGTGGGGCGTGCGGCGTGGGGCATACGGCAGACAAATTACTTCGAGGCTTCCTCGCCGAACCCAAGGATTTCATCGATATTGGGCTGCAGGACGATCTCGATGCGACGGTTCAGTGCCCGGCCTTCCGGAGTTTCGTTGTCGCCGGTCGGCTTCGTTTCCCCGTAACCGGCGACCGACAGCCTGCCGGCGGGCATGCCGGATTCGACCATGTAAAGAACGACTTCCATCGCGCGATTCACCGACAGGCGCCAGTTCTTCTCATCGCTTCCGACGCTGTCAGTATGACCGGCAACCTGGAATTCCCGGCCCTCGATGCCGCTGAGCAGCCCGACGAGTTGCGCCAGCGCCTGACGACCGACTTCCTTGATCTTGTACTCACCGGAATCGAACAGGAACTGCTCACCGATCTCGACAATCATTCGCCCCTTGTCGGTACGCACGCTGAGTTTGCCTGAAACAACCATTGAATCCAGAAGGTTCCGCAATTGGGCCAGTTTCGCCTTGCGTTCCTCGGCCTGGCGCCGAAGCCGTTCGATTTCCTTCAACTGATTGGTGACTTCTTCCGACAGCGCGCCTTCCTTCTGGGCAAGCACGTTCTTTTCCTGGGCCAGAAGCGATTTTTCCTGGCGCAGGCGCTCCAGATCCTCGTTCAGACGGCCACGCTGGGTGACCAGATCGCCCTTCTGCCTCTCGAGCGTCGAAATCTGTTCCTTCAAGGCATTGGTGTCACGAAGATAGTCTTCCTGCTTGATGCCACATCCACCGACAAGCACCGCGCCGGCGACAAGAACGATAGTCAGCTTCTTCATCTGCGACCTCCCCTGAAAGAAAACATGGACCAAAGGAAACCGATGAACGCCATGCCCGAAAGGACGGCGGACAATACACCAAACGCATTACGGGTAGAATCCCCGGAACCGATCATCCACGCGGAGCCGAAAAAGAACGCGCAGAACATGAATGCGAAGATGGCCCGGTTGACAAGGATACCCCGATGTCGGAAGGCATCCCGATCGCCCGCGTTCCTGACGATGATCTGGTGTTCGCCGCGCCTGATCCTGCCCAGGATTCGTCGTATATCGTAGGGGGCTTCCTTCAGCAGGCCGAGCGCTTCCATGCCGACCCGGGCAAGCGACCTTGCCTGCTTGTCCGCGTCCAGCATGCGATCGACGGAAAGCTTCTGCAGGTATGGCTGAATGAACTCGACCGGTCTGAAGTCCGGACAGACCTCCCAGCCGATGCCCTCGATGATGGCAATCGCCTTGCCGACCATCAGGAGATCCGCCGGAATACGAACCGAATGGCGCCTTGCCGCCTCAATCACGCCGGCCATGAAAGCGTCCATCCGCACGTCGCGCAGGGCGGCCCCGCGCCACTGCCCCATCAGCGAGGAAAGATCGGCGCGCAGAATCCTGACATCGGTGTCGTCGCTTATCACGTCCATATCGACAAGAACGTTAATCAGCATATCGACATCGGACGCGGCCACGGCCAGCATGAACGACGTCATTTCATCGATTCGCCGCGAGTCAACAGACGCGACCGTTCCATAATCGAGCAAGGCGACAACGCCGTCCTTCATCACGAAGAAGTTGCCCGGATGCGGGTCGGCGTGAAAAAACCCAAATTCGAATATGGAGCGAAGGATAATGCGCATCCCGTTTTCGACAACCGACTTAAGGTCGATTCCGGCGGCCTTGATCGATTCGGTGTCGGTTACTTTGAAACCATCGACGAAATCCATGACGATGACACGCGACGTACAGAATTCCGTCACGGGCCGCGGCACGAACAGCGTCGGGTCATCGACGAACTGGTCGGCATACCTGATCTGGTTCGCGACCTCGACTTGAAAGTCGAGTTCCCGAAGAAGATTCCGGCGAAACTCCTCGACCACCGCCCGCGCGTTCATCCGGGCGAACATCGGGACACGTCTTTCAAGAAGGGCTGCCAGCCAGCGAAGCATTCGAAGATCGACATCCACCTGTCCGGCGATGCCTGGTCGCTGAACCTTCAACACCACCTTGCGGCCATCCAGCAGCGTGCCCGCATGAACCTGACCGATCGACGCGGCCGCCAGCGGCACTTCATCCAGGCTGGCGAAGACGTCGCTCAAAGACCGCCCGGTCTGAGACAGGAAGACCTGCTTGACCTGCTCGAACGGAAACGGCGGCACTTCGTCGTGAAGCTTCTTGAATTCCCTGATGAAATCGGCGGGAAGAAGATCCGGCCTGGTGGCCAGCATCTGACCGAGCTTGACGAAGGTCGGACCCAGATCGGTGATCACCATCCTGGCCCGTTCGGCCGCATCCGGCAAATCGGAAGAGCGCCCGCCGCGAATCCTTCGAATGATGGCGCCACAGAACGGCACAAGGCCAAGACGCGCGGCAAGATCGTCAAAGCCGTATCTGGACAGTATTGACGCAATCTGGCGCAGGCGTCCCGGAGCGTTCATAAAATCAATCCCGGGGAAACCTCAAGACGCGCGATTTCCCCTCTGACGAACCCGGTCAGGATAACACAAGCTCCCGTCGAAGGGCCATCATCTCAAGGATCACGCGCAGGATTCGTCGAACTGAAAGCACCTTGCTCCGACCGGCCTGCCTGGCGACGCAACTGATAGTCACCATGCCAGGAGCAACGCCTGCCCGAAGCATCCGAAGCGGAACCTCGACATTTGCCATGAACGTGCGGCTTCGAATCGGCATTCCTTCAATCAGGCTTCGCCGAAACACCATCGTTCCGGTAAAGGCACACCTGTTCTTCAGAAGAAGAAGGGCCGTCGTCTGGTATCCCCAGGTTATGAACGCCCTCAACGGGCCGTCGCCCCGCTTTTCATATTCCGAAAGCACCAGATCATGCGATTCCAGCAGCGGCAGGAACCTGGCAAGAGTTTCCGGATGAACCTGTGCGTCACCGGGAAGCTGAGTCACGAAACGACATGATGCGGCCCCGTACCCACTTGCAATTGCGGCGCCCATGCCGCGGTTCGTGCCGTGATGAACGACGCGAACCCTGGCATCCGACAAGGCCAGTTCATCGGCGATTCTGCCGGTGTCGTCGGCCGACCCGTCATCGACGATGATCACCTCGCCACTCCCCCCCGGAACATGCCGATCAAGGAAGTTCAACGAGTCCATGGCCTGGCGCCTGATCGTCGCGCCCTCGTTAAACGCCATGATAACGATGGAAAGATACCCCGGACTTTCGTCAGCCATTATCAAATCCAAACAGTTTCCGGGCGTTGCCGCCAAGAACCATCGAACGGGCCTGTTCATCCAGGCCGATTGCATCGATTACGGCCAGGAACGAGACCGGCGAATTCAGATTGTGATCGGAACCGAAAAGCACCCGATCGGCCCCGACAATGCCGATTGCCTCCGCAACAATCCAGTATTCCCGGATGCTTTCCGTACCCATGAACACGTTACGAAGCCCGCGCGACGCCACCCCGACGGCAGCCGACAGGACAAGCGACGGAGAATCCCCTCCCATGTGGGCCATCACGAATTTGACGTCGGGCCAGGCGTCGGCTGCCTGCAGAAGCAGCCCGTACCCGGCCATTTCCTGCCAGCGCCCGCAATGCACGATGACCGGAAGCCCGCGCTGACGGGCCGCTGAAATCGCCGGCGACCAGGAATCGTGATTCACCGGAACGCGACAGAAAGATGGATGAATCTTGACCGCGCGAAAGTCGTGCGCGTCAAGCAGGCCGCCAATCGCGGAGTCGTCCGGGATCGCCCAGGCGGCAACTGCGAATCGAACTGGCCCCGCGTAGGACGCGAGAGAACCGATCAGGCCGGCGTTATCACCGGAATCGGTCGGCATTACAAGGGCACCGTCGATTCCGGACGAAGCCAGGACGGCCGCGGACTGCTCAAGGCTGGTTGAGTGCCCCCTGAAATCCGGCAGAACCCATCTGCCCACGTGAACGTGCGAATCGAAAATCCCGCCAGTTGAAACGCTTCCTACCATTAATAAAACCCCAATAACACCTTGCAGGGCAGCGGTATTGTAAACCGGCCGCGCCGTCCAGGCCAATCCTACCTTGACAATGGCAACCCGCGGCCATAGATATTGCCTGCCCGCCTGGACAGGTTCCCTGTTTGTGACCGACCGGGGGACGCGGGCTGATGTTCGGTGCCCGGCATTTCGCCTGGTAATAAGAGATGGTGCCTTCATGCCGACTTATGAATACAGATGCCAAAAATGCGGAAATCAGTTTGAAAAGGTTCAGAAGATGTCGGATGCCCCGGTGGCCGAGTGCCCTGCGTGCGGTGCTGGCGACGCTCAGCGCCTGATATCGCATTCATCCTTTGTTCTTAAGGGATCCGGCTGGTACTGCAGCGACTATTCCAAAAAGTCTTCCGGAACGACTCCCGAACCGTCGGGCGGCTGCTGCGGATGCGAATCCGGCAAATGCTCCCACTGACGACGCCTGTTCCCGGGCGGCGCGACAACAGAAAGACTTCATTCCCGTCAAAGTTTGCGATTGACACGAACCTGCCGCCAGATTACTATATTGCGCCGTTTGAGTATGGCCTTGACGGCCTTTACCGCGGTTTGATTACTGATATTGATGATTCGGAGTTGAATATGTCGATCGCAATCCTTGGCAAGAAGATCGGAATGACGCAGTTTTTCGACGAAGACGGAAGGCGTCTGCCGGTAACGGTCATTCAGGCTGGTCCCTGCCAGGTCATCAAGGTCAAGACCGCTGAAGGTCGCGATGGTTACGATGCCGTGGTTCTGGGTCTGGGCAACAAGAAGGAATACAAAATCTCCAAGCCCGTGCTTGGCCAGTACAAGAAGGCCGGGCTGACCGTGTGGCCGACAACGGTCAAGGAAATCCGCGTTACCCAGGACGAAGCCCTGATGTACCCGGAAGGCGGCACCGTTGACGTGTCGATGTTCCAGGCCGGCGAAAAGGTTGACGTCACCGGAACCAGCAAGGGCCACGGATTTGCGGGCGTCATGAAGCGCCACGGTTTCCACGGCTCGCTGCGTTCGCATGGCCGTGCCCATGAATGCCACCGTCACGGCGGTTCGATCGGCATGTGCCAGTTTCCCGGCCGTGTCATCAAGGGCAAGAAGATGGCCGGTCATTACGGCGTTGACACCCACACGATGCTGAACCTGAAGGTCGTCGCGGTGTTCCCGGAACAGAACCTGATCATGGTCAGGGGCCCCGTTGCCGGCGCCACTAACGGCCAGGTCATCCTTCGCAAGGCCACCAAGGTTCGCAAGCGCAAGGCCCTGTAATCCGGATCACGTCCCCGATTCATCCTTATGGACAACACCGGCACCCGGTGTAATGATGTCGCCATGAAATTTTTCAAATATCACGGCACCGGAAACGACTTTCTCGTGGTTGACGCCAGGGACGGCCATCCTGCCGGCCTTACGCCGGAGGCGGCCCGCCTTCTGTGCGACCGGAACTTCGGCGTCGGCGGCGACGGAATACTGCTGGTCGAACGCGGAACCGCATCTTCATGGTTCATGCGGGTCATCAACAGTGACGGTACCCAGGCGGAAATGTGCGGCAACGGCATCCGGTGCGTGGCGAAGTTCATCGCCGAACACCTGTGGGAAGGCGATGCCCCGAATTCAATCCCGGTCGAGACCCCTGCCGGCATCAGGCTTTGCAGGCTGACCCGCGACCGTTCGGGTGTCGTGTCCACCGTCGCGGTCAGCATGGGCGCCCCGAAGACCGAACGAGCCGACATTCCCATGACCGGCCGCGGCAGCCCTTTCAACGTCGCGGTTACCGTGGCCGGGCGCCCTTTCGTTGGGAACGCCGTCAACATGGGAAATCCGCACTTCGTCATTTTTGAAGACATCCACGGCGCCGATGCCGGACACTGGGGGTCAATCCTCGGATCTGATGAACTTTTTCCGTCGGGTGCCAATATCGAATTCGCCGGGCGCATCGACGACAACCATTTCAGGCTTACCGTTTTCGAACGGGGGTGTGGCCTGACGATGGCCTGCGGCACCGGGGCTTCGGCAACGGCCGTCGCTGCGGTGTCAAACGGACTGGCGTCATCCGGAAGGCCGATCCGCATGGATCTTCCGGGAGGACCGCTGTTCATTACCGTTGCCGACGACATGTCCGACGTAATACTGGAAGGTCCCGCCATGGAAGTGTTTTCGGGATCTGTCGATATCCAGGCGCTTTGCCGTACCCGGGGAGCCGACCATGAATGAGAAGGATTTCGAAGGATTCATGAACGGCTTCATCGCCGAACTTGGTGACGATCCGTCACGCCCCGGCCTTGAACGAACCCCCGCCCGTGTCTGGGAATCCATGCATTACCTTACGCGGGGATATCGTGAGGATCTCAACGAACTGATGGCCGGCGCGACGTTCGCCGATCCCTCCAGGGACCTGGTCATGGTCAGGGATATCGCTTTCAACTCGATCTGCGAGCATCACGTTTTGCCATTTTTCGGCACGGTGACGGTGGGCTACATCCCGAACGGCAGTCTCATCGGCCTGTCGAAAATTGCCCGTGTCGTTGACCACTTCGCTTGCCGGCTGCAGGTTCAGGAAAGGATGACCGCCCAGATCGCGGACACGCTGGTTGACGTATTGAACCCCCGGGCACTTGCCGTGACCGTTACGGCGAAGCACCTGTGCATGGCTGTCCGGGGCGTCTCGAAACAGGACTCGAACGCTGTCACGTTCGCATGGCGCGGACAATGGAGCGACGATGAAGCCGGCCGGGGCGAATTCCTTGCTGGAATCGGCCTGCGCTGACCACTGGTGAACATGCTCATGAAACCCGACCCTCTTTCATCGCCACAGGCCCAGGAAACGATTCGACTGATTGAAGCGGCTGCCACGGTCGTGCTGGTGACCCATGACGGACCGGACGGGGACGGTATCGGCTCGCAGATCGGACTTGCGCGCGCGCTTCGCAGGGCTGGTCGAAAGGTCTGGATCGTCAACGCTGGCAGCTACCCAAGATCCATCCGCTTCCTGGACAGCGGCAACGACGTGATCGTTTTCAACGAAAGCCATCACCAGAGAAACCCGCATCTTTTTCAGGAAGCCGACCTTGTGATACTGGTCGATACCGGTGAATTCGAACGGATTGGATGCCTTGGCGAAAGGGTACAGGCAAGGCAGGGGCCCGTGGTCTGCATCGATCATCACCAGCCCGGCGAGCGTGCCATACCCGGGATAGTGGCGCCTGACTTCACTTCGTGCGGCGAACTGATTGTTCATGTAATCGACGCACTCGGAATTGAAATCACGAAAGACGTCGCGACGGCGCTTTACGGCGCGATCCTTTCCGACACCCAGCAGTTCAGGTTCACGAAACAGGATCCGGACGTTTTCGCAGTTGCTGCCCGCCTTGTTGCCGCCGGCGCCGAACCGGAAACCATCGCCGGCAGGATGTTCGGGACGATGACCCGGGATCGCCTGACGCTGATGACCAGGATTTTC
>Ga0208458_1001527_pt1 | contig 18992 bp, 12 predicted proteins | sample AD_UKC085_MetaG_FD_184432 | JGI IMG/M metagenome (GOLD analysis project Ga0208458, IMG submission 184432) | Active sludge microbial communities of municipal wastewater-treating anaerobic digesters from USA - AD_UKC085_MetaG (SPAdes) (version 2) | ecosystem: Engineered > Bioreactor > Anaerobic >... | reverse complement strand
CGGAAGCGGAATCGTGATCGCCGAGCACGGGATCAGCATGCAGAACAGGGGGGTCGGCTTCAGCCTCGAGAAGGGGCATCCCAACGAGCTCAAGCCGGGCAAGAGGCCCTACCATACGATCATACCTGGATTCCTGATGAAAGGCGGCAGGCCTGTAGGCCCGTTCGGAGTGATGGGCGGGGACATGCAACCGCAAGGGCACGTACAGCTTATTTCCGCGATAGCCGACATGGGGCTGGATCCGCAGTCTGGGATAGACATGCCCAGGTTCAGGGTATCGGGGGATATGAGGCTTCATCTGGAGAAGGGCCTGTCAAATGCGAAGGACGCGCTGGAGGGCATGGGGTACGAGGTGAGGGTGGAAGAGTCGTCCGCCATGTTCGGCGGTGGCCAGATGATAATGAGAGGCTACGAAAATGGCACCTACGTCGCAGGGACCGAGTCGCGCAAGGACGGGCTGGCGCTGGCTTTCTAGTAAGCGGGTGCGATATTGATATCAAAAGGCGCGGGATCGGATGAAGATCCCGCGCTTTTATTCTCGATATTCTCCTTAGCAGCGGCTGTAACCGCAGATTATGCAGGTCTCGCAGCCCGATTCATATACGAGCGAGTTGTTGCCGCAGCTGGGGCACAGGTCCATCCTGGGTGCGGCCTTCTCCGCCGCAGCTTCCTCAGGGGCCGCCTGCACGGCGCCTTCCCGCTCATGCGAGCCGTTCCCTTGCCCGTTGAAGTCGAAGGAGGGCTGGTCGGCGTAGTCGGGTCCTTCCTGCGGCTGATGGACGTGGTTGGACGGCAGCGGCGCGCCAGAAGGGTAATCCTGATGCTCAGCCTCCTGGGTGAGGACAGGCTCGGACGCCGCGGGCTCCTTCACCTGCAGGGGCACCTTCGGATCCAGCCCGGGCGGGTAGCTGAACCTCCTGCCCATGACCTGCTCGAGCATCCTGCCGATCGCATCGGGCACGGAGAGCACCTTGTTCGGCCCGAAACCCGTATGGCCGCTGCCTCCGATCCCCCTGAGCTGCTTCACTATCTCGGACGGGTCGACGCCCGCCCTCAGGCACAAGGAGATGAGCCTTGCGATCGATTCCGTGAATGCGTATATGTCGGTGCCGGCCCTGCTTATCTGGCAGAATATCTCGAAGGGCCTGTCTTCGTACATGTTCAGCGTCGCCCAGAGCGTCCCGGAGGGCGTGGCCACCCTCTTCGTGATGCCGGCGAGCTCCTCGGGCCTGTCGATGGGCTTGACCATGCCCCACAGGGAGCAGGGGACGGTGTAGGGCTTGTGGGCCTCTTCGCCACGGGCGTGCTTCTTCTGCTTGGAGGAGATGACCTCTATCTCGCGGCTGCCGCTCCTGTACACGGTGAGGCCCTTGCAGCCGAGCCTGTAGGCGAGCATGTATGCCTCGCTCACGTCCTCGGGGCTTGCGTCGTTCATCATGTTTATGGTCTTGGACACGGCGTTCTCGGTGCCCGACTGGATCGCGGCCTGGATCTTCACGTGCCATTCCCACGGGATCTCCAGTGCGGTGCGGTACAGCTCCTTCATGTCGTCGGGTATCTCGTCGATGCCCTGTACCGAGCCTCCGTTGTCGGCCACCTTGGCGGTTAGCTCGTCGCTCAAAAGCCCCCTCTTCTTGAGGTCCTCGAAGAATATGGGGTTGGTCTGCGTCAGCTGCTTGCCGCCGAGCACGTTCTGCTTGGTGAACGCGACGCCGAACAGCGGCTCGCAGCCCGAGGAAGCGTTCGCTATCATGCTGATCGTCCCGGTGGGGGCGATGGTCGTGACGGTGGCGTTCCTCATCGCCGGTTTGCCCGGTACGTCGAAGGTGCTGCCTTCGAAGGCGGGGAAGGGTCCGCGCTCGGCCGCGAGCCTTGCGCTTTCCATCCTGGCCTCACCTGTTATGAAATTGGATATGAGCTTCGCCATGAGCTCGCTCTTTACCGAACCGTACGGAAGCCCCAGTAGGATCAGCAGATCCGCGAATCCCATCATGCCGAGGCCGACCTTCCTTGTCGTGCGCACCCTTTCCGAGATCTCCTTGATGGGATATTCGCTGACGTCGATTATCGAATCCAGGAAGTCGACGGCGTTGCGCACCACCTCGGAGAGGAGGGCCCAGTCTACCTTCCTTATCTCGGGCATGATCTCCGCTTCGCAGGCTTCGGCCAGCCCCTCGGGGAGGTAGTCTTTGCTGAGCACGTCAGAGTCAGAGGCTGCTTCCTTGAACACCTTCTGCAGGTTGACGCTGCCCAGGTTGCATGCCTCGTACGGCAGCAGGGGCTGCTCGCCGCATGGGTTCGTCGCCGATATCCTGCCCAGCTTGGGAGTAGGGTTGTCCGAGTTTATCCTGTCCAGGAACACGATGCCCGGCTCGCCGTTCTTCCATGCGTGCTCCACCAGTCTATGGAATATGGCCCTCGCGTCCTTCTTCCCGGCGGGCTTTCCGTCCCTGGGGTTCAGGATCTCATATTCCGTGCCCTCCTCGACCGCCTTCATGAAAAGGTCAGTCAGGGCGACGGATATGTTGAAGTTGACTAGGGTGTTGTTGTCCTCTTTACAGGTTATGAAGCTCTCTATGTCGGGATGGTCGACCCTGAGGATTCCTATGTTTGCGCCGCGCCTCTTCCCGCCCTGCTTGATCGTCTCGGTGGCGGAGTTGAACACGGCCATGAAGGATACCGGACCGGAGGCCACGCCACCGGTGGAGCGGACGACATCGCCGGCGGGCCTTAGCGACGAGAAGTCGAAGCCTGTGCCGCCTCCGCTCTGGTGTATGAGCGCGGCGTTCTTCACCGCGTCGAATATCTTGCTCAAAGAATCTTCAACTGGCAACACGAAACAGGCCGCATTCTGCGGATTTGGCGTGCCTGCGTTCATCCATGTGGGTGAATTGGGAGAAAACTGCCCATCCAGCAGCATATAGTAGAAGCGCTTGAATCTCTGTTCGGCGCCTTCCGCACAGCCTTCGTACTTCGCCCCGGCCTTGGCCGCCTCCATGGCGACCCGGGCGCACATCTGCTCGGGCGTCTCTATGATCGCACCTTCCTTGTTCCTTAGAAGGTACCTACTTTCAAGGATCGTCATCGCGTCCGGGGTAAGGTCCATCTTCCTTTCCATCAGGTCTTCCGGTATAGACATCATCGGGGTCCCCTCCTCACTAGAGAGCATGCATCCATCCAAATCCGGTTAAGACATCAAGGCAGCCCATCCGGCCCGCCATATTCGATAATATGAATATGCCTTAGTGCGGTTAGAGAATTAATCGCCGTTTATGCTGGCAAAATATAGAACCGGACTCCCATGTTATCATGTGTCCGGTTCTATAATAAACGTTATTTGCCTACGATGAAAGACTTGAAAAGCTACTTCTTATTCGTTCCAGACAGCGCCCGCTACCTTGTGTAGCGGACCGTATAGGTTATCGTAGCTGTGCCGTTGGCGGCAACTAGAGGTTCGAACTGTATAGTCGTGGAATCCAACTTGCTGAATTGCTCGGTAGAACTTATTATGCTCCAAGCGCTCCAGTAGGAAAGTATTTCCTGCACCTTTACCTTGACGGCAGCATCCTTGTGGTTCCTTATCTCAATCACGTAGGTCTCCTCGCGTAGGCTCTTTGTGACGTCACGGAAGGAATCCTGCCGCCAGCTGCCCTTTATGTCGAACGCGTTGCCGAGGAACAAGGATAGCTTCTCGTCCTTGGGCGTATGGCCTATGCTATCTTCCCCGATGAACTGCTCCGAACCGTCCGTGTCCAGCTTGTTGACCCTGACGATCCCCGCGGGCAGCGGGATGCCGAGCCCGGACTTAAGGTCGTTCTTGAACTCGATGTACGTCCCGACGTTCTCAGAGTCGTACCTGCCGTTGAACAGGTAGGTCTTCTCGACCGGCACCGCGGATGCGCTCATGAAGCCTATCTGCTTGGTCTGGTTGTCCTTCACGGTCGTGGGGAACTGCAGGTCGTAGAGGTGGTACTCGAATAGGCCCCTTTCCTGGAAGGCCTGCTCGCTGACCGTCGGCGCGGCCAGGGCCAGCTTCATGGTCTCGTAGTCCCTCGCGGCGCTCACCCGGTTCACGTCCCCGGCGACTAGCTTGAGCTTGGCGTCCTCATAGGTGACCCCGCTCAGGTTCTGCAACGTCACCCAGCCCGTCAGGTTTATGCTCTTCTCGTCCTTGGCAAGAAGGGCCACGTAATCCGCGCTCCACGATAAACCCTCCGTCAGGAAGCTCACCTTCACCTGCTGGCTCTTCGACAGCGTGTTGTTCACCGTCAGCCACCTTAGGGCCGGCCTTGTGATCAGCCCGTCAGGAAGGCTCGGATACCTTATCGATTGTATGTCGCTAAGCTGCACGGAGAATATCTCTCCCTTGCCGGCCTCCTTCTCGGAGAGTATGACCGGGCTGTTGCTTCCGCTCATCAAAAAGCCGGTGTAGACCTGGCCGCCCTTTGTCACCACGGTTATCTTCTGGTCTATGAACTTTAGCAAAAGCTTCGATTCGCTAACGAGGTCGTACTCGTAGTTCTGCTCCTTCACCCACACCTTGGAGGGTGCGGTGACGGATTCGAACAGCACGGTGTTAGCCAGTATCCTCGAAGGGATGAACGGGAACAGGACCTCCCCTTCGCCCAGGGGTATATCCATCTGCTTCTCGATGCGCACCAGCGCGAGGTTGGAGTTGTATACCGTGAGGCTCACCTGGTCCTTGCCCGCGGCGAAGGCCCCTATAGACAGCACCGAAGCGGCCAATATCGCGGCCGCGAGCACCCTAAGGCATCTTCCCATATGGAACATCTCCCGTCTTTCTACCTTTTCCTTTATGTTATCCTTTATCTGACGACTACATTATATGACTCCTTGGACCATGGTCATTGTTCCCGTTTTTTGAAATTCCCGAAAAATTCCTTTGGGTGGTGGTTCATTTGGCCGGTAAAACGATAATCCTGGACGGGCACAGCCTGGCCCACAGGGCATACCACGCCCTTCCCCCTACACTTACAGACCCCGAGGGCAGGCCTACCAATGCTGTGCTGGGCTTCTGCAACATGCTCATAAAGCTCATGGGCCAGGAGGAACCTGAAAGGCTGATATGCGCCTTCGACAGCTCGGGCCCCGTTTTCAGGCACGAGGATTTCGCGGACTACAAGGCCAACAGGAAGCCGATGGAACAGGACCTCAGGGATCAGATCCCCGTGATAAAGGAAGCGTGCAGGGCGTTCGGCGCGGACGTGGTCGAGCTTAAGGGCTTCGAGGCGGACGATCTGATAGGCACCATGGCGAAGAAGCTGGAAGAAGCCGGCAAGGAAGTCGTCATCGTGACTAGCGACAGGGACTCTTACCAGCTGGCATCTGACAAGGTGAGCCTGATGATAACGAAGAAGGGGCTCTCTGAGTTCGATATGATGGGACCGGCCGAAGTAGAAGAGGCGTGTGGTGTCGTACCGGACCTCGTGCCGGACCTGAAGGGCCTTACCGGTGACCCGTCGGACAATATACCGGGCGTGGCCGGCATAGGCGGCAAGACGGCCGCCAAGCTGATCAAGGAATACGGCAGCTTAGAGAACATCCTGTCCGCACTGGACGGGATGAAGAAGGACAGGGTGGCCGGGCTGCTCACCGACGGCGCTGACAGGGCTGTACTAAGCAAGAAGCTGGCTACGATAGACAAGGAGGCGCCCATCGAATTCGATCCGAAGGCCGCGCCCCACGAGAAGGACGATTCTCCGCTCAGGGATTTCCTCGCAAGGAAGGGCTTCAAGAACCTGCTATCAAAGCTCGGGAAGCCAGCTATAAAGAAGCAGAGCCCCCAGGCGGAGCTTTTCGGATCCATGCCGCCGGAGGCTTCCTTCGAACCGATGGAAGCGCAGTTCGCCGGATATGAGGTTATCGAGTCACAAGGAGAGAAGTCCCTCGCTAAGGTCGTCGCCGAGGCCGGCAAGTCCGGTTCCATTTCCATTGACCTGATAACCGAGGGGAAAGGCTGGACCGCAATACCCAGAAGGCTGATCGTCGCGACAGAAGGGAAGGCATTCGATTTCCCTGTCGATGCGGAGGGGTCACTTCTCGGCAGCAGCGGTCTCGATTTCAGGGAAGCAGCCGACATCCTCAACCCGGTGCTGAAGGACGACAGGGTGGCAAAATTTGGATGGGACATAAAGACCACGGCCGTCATGCTCGGAAAGTACGGGGCCGTGAGGTTCAAGTCCGCGTTCGACCCGATGCTCGCCATGTTCCTCATCAATCCGCTGGGAAGGACCGATTCTCCGTCGGACCTGCTTTTCAAGTACTTCAGGATGACTTTGGCAGGAACATCGGGAAGACCCCATGAGGAAAGGCTCGCCGTGTCTGCGAACATGACCAGGCTGAAGCCGCTCATGGAGAAGGAGCTGGCGGATCTGGGCATGGCGGATCTGCTCGCAAAGATCGACATGCCCCTCGTTGAAGTGCTTGCCGAGATGGAGCTCAACGGCGTGAAGGTGGATGTGGGGAGGCTCAGGTCGATATCCTCCGACATGGCCGCCAGGCTGAAGGACCTTGAAGGCGAGATATTCCGGATAGCCGGTGAGGAGTTCAACATAGGCTCACCTAAGCAGCTGGCTACGGTGCTCTTCGATAAGCTGGGGCTTCCTGCCGAGAAGAAGACGAAGACAGGCTACTCCACCGACGCCGACGTGCTGGAGGGGCTTCTGCCGCTTAATCCCATAGTGGGGATGATACTGGATTACAGAGGCACGTCCAAGCTCAAGTCGACCTACGTTGACGTACTGCCGGAACTTTCCGGCAAGCACGGCGGAAGGATACACACGACGTTCAACCAGACTGTGGCGGTGACGGGCAGGCTATCATCCTCCGACCCGAACATGCAGAACATCCCGGCAAGAAGTGCCGAAGGGCTCGAGATAAGGTCGGCATTTGAGGCAGAGGCGGGGAAGCTGATCATCAGCGCCGACTACTCGCAGATTGAACTCAGGCTGCTGGCCCATCTGAGCAAGGACCCAGTTCTGGTCGAATCGTTCAACCTCGGACAGGACGTCCACACCAGGACCGCATCGGAGGTCTTCGGGGTGCCCATGGAAGCCGTCAGCAGGGAGATGAGGAATAGGGCCAAGACGGTGAACTTCGGTTTGATCTACGGTCAATCCGAGTTCGGCCTGGCAAGGACGCTCGGGATAGCCCAATCCGAGGCCAAGGATTACATCGACAAGTACTTCGCGCGCTACACCGGGGTGAGGGAGTACTTCGCAAAGACGATCGCGGATGCCAGGAAGGCTGGGTATGTCTCCACCATGATGGGAAGGAGAAGGCCCGTGCCCGAGCTTTACAGCGGCAATTTCAACATGAGGAAGTTCGGTGAGCGCATAGTGATGAACGCCCCCATACAAGGAAGCGCCGCCGACATAATAAAGGTGGCGATGATAAGGCTCCTGCAGAAGCTGGATGGAAGGCATGAGGGCGCCAAGCTGATCCTGCAGGTACACGACGAGCTCGTGCTCGAAGCGCCGGAGAAGGAAGCCGCAGATGTGGCCGCGCTAGTGAAGGAGGTCATGGAGAAGGCCGTCACGCTGGCAGTGCCGTTGGTCGCTGACTCTGGCATGAGCACCAACTGGAAGGACGCCAAATAAAGCCTGCTATTGCATAAAAGGCGAACAAGGTGGTAGATTAACAATAATCTGCGTGTAAAGGTCGATGGTTTCTGTTCCGGTATATATTCGGTTTTTCGAATTAATTATCTGAAAATTCATCGAACTTGCAGGAATAGAGCCGATTGATGTAGAATTATACTTGCAGAACCCGACATATTCCCGCTTAAGCGCTGCTAAAGCGGTTTTATGTATTTCAGCCGATACGGAAAGAAGGAAGGAGGTGCACCCCCGCAGGTTTCCGGATCGGGCCTTGCTGTAGGGCCACACAATGTGTGCTGTACAGAGAAGCCGTGTAAAGTGCGATTTGAAGGATGGACCTTTAGAGGCAACTAGGAAACTCCTTAGGCGAATCCCCCATAAGGCACCGCTGCACGGCGGAAATCCTCGACTAATTATTTATAGGGGGATAACAAATGAAGAAGATATTCGCATTCGCAGTAGTAGCTATGCTCCTGCTCGCCATCCCGGCGGCAGCAGCCAACTACAAGCTGTCAGGCTCTTTCACCGGTGGCTATTCTTATGCAAATGGTGATGGCAAAGATACCCTAAGCCTCAGCCTTAAGTTCAACTTTGATGAGGCAGGCCTTTTAACTGCTTACGCACCTCTTAGTCTCTCTAGTGGTGTGTCGGTAAAGAGTGGCTGGTATGCTAAGTTTACGACCGAGCCATTGAACGTGATCATAAGCGACAACTATTATGAGAGCGCCAGCGAGTACCAGTGGGCAGGCCTCGAGAGCACATTTAAACTTTTGGGTGTTCCTGTATCAAGCACTGACGATGGCGACAATTTTGCATTGTTTGGTGCTGGTTCGACTACAGATGATAGGTTCGGCAAAGTCTGGGGCAATATCACACCCAACCTCTCGTACGCTGCTCAGGCAGTAGTTGACGATGGCGCAGGAGTTGGGCTAGACAATTATGCAATAGCCGGACAGCTAAGTGCCAATTTACCCCTCGGCCTTAAGCTCACTACCGACTTTGGTTGGCTGCGCGACAAGCTAGTGGGTGACGGTTATAACATGGGCCTAGCCACCGCCCTTACTGGTGCGGTACCTGTAATAGGCGGCAACTTTAAGTTGGCAGTAGGCAACTTCGCAAACCTCTCATTCATTCCTTCGCCAAGCATGCTGTTCTGGACCCCTGAGGATCTCTGGGCGTTTGCAGCATATGCAGGTGTAACAAACGTACAAGTAGGCTTGATAAAGATCAATGAGCTCTCCTATAAGTTTGGTATGGATGAGATTTACGATGGACTGCTACTGCCTGGTTCATTCTACACTAAGAACTTGATGGAAACTGTACTCAACGTATCCGGTCAATTCGGTCCCGTTGCAGTAGTCCTCAAGAACGCTGTCTGGTTCCCGTCGACGTTCGACACAGCGCTTGGTGGCTATAACGCTAACCTTGACGCAGAAGCTGGTTTCGGCGGCCTGACCGTCGGACTCAACTTCGACTCCAAGTTGAACTGGATTACCTACGCACCTGATATGGAGTGGGGTTGGATAGCTGACCTCAGGGCTAAATACGCAGGCTCGTTTGGTGAAATTGGTGGTAACGTAGGATATAACAGCAACTGGGAAGGTGTAGGCCAGTACGGGATTGACGAAGTAAAGTACGGAGCGGATAAGGCATATGCAAATCTGTACTATAATGCTCCGTTTGGTCTCTCCCTCAAGGCATATGGAACCTACAACCAGAAGCTAACGAACAAAGCCACTGCTGGTCTCTATGCTAAGTACGAAAATACATTCACCAACGTACCCTACGTAGTAGACCTCAAGACTATGGTAGCAGGTCGCTTCGGCTATGTATGGACCGAGACACCCAGCAATACCTATGAAGCAATCGGTATGCTAAAACTGGATACGACCGTTAACGGCCAGTGGAGCGGCGGACTGCTCTTCATCACAAAGAACTATGCCAGTGGCACTCTCGGTTTCGAGCCTTTGGCTAGTATCTATGCCAAGTATCTTGCCACTGATATGGTAACCGTAACCGGTCAGGTAACCTATCGTATGAATGGAATTACCCCTGTTTCGCCAACAACTTCACATAATGTATACGCTCAGCTTAAGGGTAGTGTAAAAGTAAGCAGCAACGCTACAGCTAGCGTATACTGGGGCAGCACAGGGCTTGCTTCGGTAGGCTCAAGTGATGCTGAGTATAGCTATCCTTGGGGCGCCTACTATGCGGTAGTATCACCGATGTATTGGGATACCTTCGGTGCCAGTTTCACAGTTAAGTTCTAACCAAAGTAACTAAAAGAAAGGGCCTCCTTTGGGAGGCCCTTTTTTCTTGTTGGTTGAAATAGTTTCGGCTCGTATTACAGGTATTCGCAAATGAAAGGAACCTTGGTAATTCCATTATTATGATTTACGTAAAGACAGCATAAAGAGGGAGGAAATGGGCCCTAATGGTCCTTAATATATGAGACAGATGGAATCTACTCGCAATTGTCTTGCGAAAAACGAGGAAGATGAAGGGAGAATAGCACAAGAAGCGAATAGTTCAAGTATAAGAAATATACAGAAGATAAATAATGGTGTAGTATACTCCTAAAAGACATGTATAAAAATGGAAATGGACTTAAAGAGGGATAAAGAAAGCTAAAAGCCCCAGTGTAGGAAGATTGCTGACCACTCGTGCATGTGGAGGTAGTCACATGAGAAGAACTCTATTATGGGCGATAATTTCTGTCATGATGCTAGCCGTCCCTGCGTCAGCGGCAAACTTCAGGTTCTCCGGTACGTTTGCAGGAGCGTACTCGTATTCGAACGGAACCGGAGAAGACAAGATGGAGCTCACTTTAAATATTAACCTAGATGAAGCAGGCCTATTGACCGCTTATGCTCCCCTGACACTAACTAGTGGGATAGGTATCGCTGACGGGTGGTGGGTAATATTCACCACGGAGCCCTTGAACCTCATGTTCAGCAGCGTGAACAAATGGACGTCTATAGAGAAGACGTTCGGCATGCTCACCACGGGAATAACGACCAACAGGTACAGCAAGATGTGGGGTAAGATCACGCCAAACCTTAGCTATATTGCCCAGGCCTTGGTCCTTGACGACAGCACCACGCCGATAGACAAATATATGATCGAAGCCGAGCTGACCTATGATCTGCCCAAGGTCGTTAAAGTAGTTTCCGACTTCGGTTGGACGTACAACGGGCTAGGAGATACAGGCTACAACATGGGACTGGCTACGGCGGTCACATTCCCGGTGAACACGAAGGGTGGCAACATGAAGCTTGCGCTGGCCAACTTCGCCGACCTGGACTATACGGTGTATCCAGGGATATTGTTCTGGAGCACGGACGACCTCCTGGCATTCGCAGCTTACGCAGGCCTCACCGGCATAAAGCTGGGAACTGCCGTAACACTGGACGAGATATCATATAAACTAGGCCTTTCCCAGGTCAACGGATACCTTCTCAAATCCACCTCCTTCTATAGGAGGGGGCTGCAGGAAGCAGTGTTCAACATCTCCGGGAAATTCGGACCCGTCAAAATTAAGCTAATCAATGGTGTATGGTTCCCTTCCACATTTGATTCATCGTTGGGAGGATATAACGCGAACCTCGACATTAGTGCGTTATTCAACAGCCTTACCCTTGGGCTGAAGTTCGATTCCAAGCTCAATTGGAGGGATCTGGCGCCACAAGTCGCATGGGGTTGGACAGCAGAGTTCAGGACGAGCTTCAGGAACAAGCAGTATACGATAAGCAGCCACTTAGGTTACGTATCCAACTGGGAGGGTGTCTACCAGTACGTGATAGACGAGGAGGATTATGCGGAGGATCGCGCATACGCGGATATCAATTACGATGACTACCTAGGTTTCCATTTCGAGGCTTTCGGAGAATTCGATCAGAAGGGTACCAACCATGCCGAGGCAGGACTATACCTTGAGTACGACAATACTTTCGACGAGATACCGATCGTGATGGACCTTTCGAGCTTCCTCGCTTGTAGGGTGGGATACCTTTGGAACGAAGGAACCCCGGCCAGTGCACCGGATGTGCATGAACCTGAAGCCATAGGCATGGTAAAACTGGATTCGACGTTTAGTGAGAAGTGGAAGGGAGGCTTGCTGTTCATCAGCAGGAACAACGGGAGCGCCGATCTGTCTTTCGAACCGATCGCCAGCATATACCTCCAGTACCTGCCCTCGGAAGAAACCTCCTTCACAGGCAGGGTCACCTACCGCATGTATGGAGTAGGGGACGTTACCAAGGTGCACAACCTGTTCGCACAGCTTAAGGGTGACATAAAACTAAGTAACGATGTAACCGCCTCCGCCTATTGGGGGAAGAGTGGCTTTGAGACCGTGCCTGATGGCAACACCGAGCTTAACTACCCCTGGGGAGAGTATTTCGAGGTGACTAAACCTATGTATTGGGATACGTTCGGAGTCAGCTTCACCGTGGACTTCTAGGACAACATCATCGATGCTAACGAAGGAGGGGCCCAAAAGCCCCTCCTTTAACATACTGTCTCACAAATATTGAACATTGTGCAGTCGCCTGGCCCTAAATATAAGCAAGGCCTTTGCCCACATGTATACATCGAAGCCTTAAACTTGCAAATGGGAGCCGCCTGTGGAAGAATTGAATAAACCCTTAAGGTCCGGAGGAAAGAATGAAGACAATCGGTGTGACGGGTAGGAGCGGTTCTGGGAAGTCTACCTTGGCGAGGGCCCTGGGGAATCTCGGAGCGTACGTTCTCGACGGCGATCAGATCGCCGCCGGTCTGATGCAGCCAGGAAGCCCTGTTCTGAAAAATGTAAGGGAATCGTTCGGCCCTTCATATTTTACCGAAGGGGGCGCACTGGACAGGAAAAAGCTGGGCGAAAGGGTGTTCTCCGACGAGAAGGCCCTTACGCTGCTTAACGCAATCGTGCATCCAGCATTCAAGGACAAGATACAGGGCCTGCTCGATGATCTGAGGGTGAAGCCCGAAACGCCGGATTATGCGGTAATAGACGCAGCAGTCCTGTTCGAAGCGGGTCTCGAAACGATCTGTGACCTTGTCGTGGCGGTCATCTGTGATGAAGGCGAAATGGCCGGAAGGATCGCATTAAGAGATGGTCTGACGGAAGAGAAGGCGCTGGACAGGATCAGGTCACAGAAAACCAAGGTATGTGATTACGACATGTGCCGAAGGGCGGACATCACGGTGATATCAAGGGGAGATCCAACCGAGATGGAAGCATGGGCGGAGAGGATACTCAGGATAGCGAAGGGAATACGCAATGACTGACAGGAAGAGCGCGAGCAAAGCCCCAAGGTCCGTTGTTTTCCTGCTTACAATGAGGGCGATAGCCATAACACTCATAGCGGTCCTCTTCTTCATGAGGATTCCAGAGAAGATGATGTACCCGAGGTTCCATTGGGACGAGGTCGAGCAATATGCGGACGCTTTCGGGATAGACCCATATCTCGTGATGGCATTAATCAAGGTGGAGAGCAACTTCAGGCCGTCGGCAGTCTCAAAGAGCGGCGCGATAGGGCTGATGCAGGTAATGCCGGACACAGGGGCCTGGGCGGCGCAGATGCTCGGAACGGGCGGCTATTACGACGACAGGCTGAAGGAACCTGAGTTCAACATAATGATCGGCTCATGGTATATGGCCCATATGCTATCCTTATACAGCGACCCTACGGTCGCTATCGCCGCATATAACGCAGGAAGGGGCAACGTGGACCGCTGGCTGTCAGACGGGACGTGGTCGGGAGCCGCTGAATCCGCCTCTGATGTACCGTACAGGGAGACCAGGGAATTCATCAAGAAAGTGATGAGGGCCTGGGAGACATATTCGGATATATACGGACCTATCAATAGCCTTATGCAATGATGAATACCCTTAACGTTATCCACTGTGCAGACGGGCTTTGGCAGTGTATAATACTAGCATAGTGCATCTTTATAATCATAAGGGGAAGGTAATATGCCCACGAGCGATCGCATTTCGACGATGAAGCAGGTAAGGGAGTATAAGCCGAAAGAGGGCAGGAAGCTCTTCTCGGCATCCCACGAGGAAATCATCGATGGTCTGACGACCGATGTATATTTCGTAAAAACCAAGGAGATCCTTCACGGGATGGGGCTCCAGGATACTGTCGTGACAGCGGAGGTGTTTCCCCGTGAAGAAGGCATCCTGGCGGGGGTGGAAGAGGTCATCGCCCTTTTTGAGGGGATGGACCTTGAAGTCTGGTCACTACGTGAAGGAGACGCCTTCAAACCAAAGGATACGGTCATGAGGATCATCGGCAAATACTCAGACTTCGGCATATACGAGACCGCGCTTCTAGGCATCCTCGCAAGTTCCAGCGCATGGGCGACGGCCTCAAGGCGCATAAGGGATGCTGCGGGGGACAAGACTTTCATCAGCTTTGGCGCAAGGCACCTCCATCCGGCGGTGGCACCGGTCATGGAAAGGGCCGCTGTCATCGGAGGCGCTGACGGGGCCAGCTGCATACTGGCCGCAAAGCTGCTCGGCAGGGAGCCTAAGGGGACATGTCCCCATGCGGCCTTCTTGGTCGCCGGGGACACCGTATCGGTGGCGTTGAAGTACGATGAGCTGATGCCCTCCGAAGAGGCGAGGATCATCCTAATAGACACGTTCAAGGACGAAGCCGAAGAAGCCCTGAACGTAGCAATGGCCCTCGGAGATAAACTAAAAGGCGTAAGGCTTGACACTCCGGGCGAGCGCGGCGGCGTCACCACGGGACTTGTGCGTGAAGTAAGGGCAAGGCTGGATCAGGCAGGATACAAGCACGTGCAGATCTTCGTATCGGGCGGACTGAATCCGGACAGGGTGCGGTTGCTATCCGAAGCCGGGGCTGATTCGTTCGGAGTCGGCAGCTACATATCGGGCGCTAAGCCGATCGATATGACGATGGACCTTAAGGAAGTCGGTGGAAGACCCATAGCCAAGAGGGGCAGGATACCCGGCAAGATAGAGAATCCGGCACTCGTGCGCTTTATTTAAAGTACGGAGGGAGATCGATGGCTGAAAGACTGCTTGAGGTTCAGGACCTCAGGACCTACTTCTACACCGAAGACGGCGTAGTACCGGCGGTCGACGGGGTGAGCTTTACCTTGGACAAAGGTAAGACACTGGGCATTGTTGGAGAATCCGGTTGTGGCAAGAGCGTTACGTCGCTCTCCGTAATGAGGCTTATCGCAAGCCCTCCCGGCAAGATCGTATCTGGCCGGATCTACTTCGAAGGGGAGGACCTCCTTCAGAAGAGCGAGAAGGAAATGAGGAGCGTCCGAGGCAACGAGATTTCCATGATATTCCAAGAACCGATGACGAGCCTGAACCCGGTCTTCACGATCGGCGACCAGATCTGCGAGGCGATCCTGCTGCACCAGAAGGTGAACAAGAAACAGGCCAGGCAGAAGGCCATCGAGCTCTTGAAGAAGGTCGGCATTCCTTCGGCCGAGCGCAGGATAGACGACTATCCGCACCAGATGTCCGGGGGCATGAGGCAGAGGGTGATGATAGCGATGGCGCTCTCGTGCAACTCGAAGCTGCTTATAGCAGACGAGCCCACCACGGCACTGGACGTCACCATACAAGCGCAGATACTGGACCTCATGAAGAAGGTGCGCAACGATTTCAACGCCTCGATCATGCTAATCACCCATGACCTTGGAGTGGTGGCGGACCTCGCGGACGACGTCGTGGTCATGTACGCAGGCAAGATAGTCGAGAAATCGGCCGTAAGGGGCATCTATAAGAACCCCCAGCATCCATACACCAAGGGCCTGTTGGGATCGATACCAAAGCTGAACGAGGCGAAGGACAGGCTGGCCGTGATCGAAGGGACGGTCCCGAACCCGTTTTCGATGCCGGAGGGCTGCCGCTTCAACCCTCGCTGTAAGTATGCCAAGGACATATGCCTCTGCAAGCAGCCTCCCCTTATCAAGGTCGCCGATGACCATGAGGTGGCATGTTGGATGATCACAGACTATAAAGACGCGGAATCCGTCGGCAAGGAGGCATAGAAATGACTACCACACCACTTCTTAAGGTCGAGAACCTGGTGAAGCACTTCCCCATAACCAGGGGGGTGCTGAGGAAGAAGCAGGTAGCCGCGGTCCGCGCAGTGGACGGAATCTCGTTCTACGTGAATAAAGGAGAGACCCTGGGCTTGGTCGGAGAGTCCGGATGCGGTAAATCGACCACAGGCAAGGTGATCATAAGGCTTGAAGAGCCCACCTCCGGCAAGGCGTACTACGACGGCAAGGACATATTCGCCCTTTCGAGGGAACGCATGCGCGAGATAAGGCGAGATCTGCAGATGGTCTTCCAGGACCCTTACGCTTCGCTCAACCCCAGGATGCAAGTCGGCGAGATAATCGCAGAACCCCTTATCGTACACAACCTCGCCAGTGGCAAGGCCAGGGAGGACAAGGTGGTTGAGCTGTTGGAGACGGTGGGCCTGAACGCGACCCATGCGAGGAGGTATCCGCATGAGTTCTCGGGCGGCCAAAGGCAGAGGATAGGAGTAGCGAGGGCCCTGGCCGTAAATCCGCAGATGATCATATGCGACGAGCCGGTGTCGGCGCTTGACGTTTCGATCCAGGCGCAGGTGATAAACCTGCTTCAGGACCTACAGAGGCAGATGGGGCTGACATACCTGTTCATAGCGCACGACCTTTCGGTGGTCAAGCACATATCTAACAGGATAGCCGTCATGTACCTCGGCAAGATCGTCGAGATGTCTTCGAAGGAGGCCCTTTTCGCATCCCCGATGCACCCGTACACTGAAGCATTGCTCTCGGCCATACCGGTGCCCGATCCGGATTATGCAAAGAGCCGCATAATCCTCGAAGGGGACGTACCTTCACCGATATCACCCCCTTCAGGGTGCAGGTTCCATACCCGTTGCCGCTATGTGATGGACATATGCAAGGTCGAAGAACCTGAGTTCGTGGACCTCGGAGGCGCCCATTACTGCGCCTGCCACCTTAGGAAACCGGCTAATGCCTGAAGGGATTATTGACACCGCGCCTTTTGTATAGGATAATCCTATTTGCGATGGTTATTGCGGGAATGGCGGAACTGGCAGACGCGTACGTTTGAGGGGCGTATGGATTACTCCGTGTGGGTTCAAGTCCCACTTCCCGCACCAGATATCGGACCTGCCTCACAAGAGGCGGGTCCTTTTCATTGCTAAGGGTGCCATATGCGGCTTGGAACGAAGAATGACGGGCCGGATGTCAAATATACCATCCGGCCCGTCTTGATAGTTTTAGTACAGACTGTCAGATGTTCTCGTGTATCTTCTCCAAGGTCATCAGCAGGCTATTGGTCTCCTGCTCATCGAGGTAATGGAAGAAATCCTTCGTCTCGTCCTTGAGGGTGCTGTCTATCTTGTGATGCATGCTGGCGCCTTTATCCGTCAGCTTGACGAGGCAGAGCCTCCTGTCCTCCTCACCCGGCTTGCGTTCGACGAGCCCTTTGTTGACCAGCCTGTCAACTACTGCAGTAGCTGCGTTCGGGGCGACCGCAATCGCTTTAGCCACCTGTTTCATTGTCTTGTATCCTTCGGTGTCTATGGCGATTATCGTCCTCGCCTCTCCGAGGGTAAGGTCTCCGAGATTCTTGTCGATTGCCTTCTTTACATAGGATTTTTCGATCTTATCGGATAGTTTCATGATAAGGCTTACTATTTGCTGGGAATCGGTTGCGAGCATTTCCTGGCCTCCTTTTTATCTGTAATTAATATTTTACAATGCAATATTCACTAAAGGAACACATTAATGCATATGTATAAATTCCAGAACATCATCAATCAGCACATACAAAAACAAATACGGCTCAGACGCGGTATGGCATCAAACCTCGAATACTGCGTCGCTAATAATAATTTCCTGGGCTCCATAATAGGGGGTACACCGTAAATGGTACCTAATGCTGGAAATCGGTTCCCATTTCACCTGCTGAAATAATAACAAAAAGGATAGAAAAATGCCACACTAGAAAATGGTTATGTCCCTTACATTATAAACAATGTCCTAAACATGAGGGCGTGTAGCAGGAACAAGGCGTCTTCGATAGAAAACAGATATATGGAGGTCGAGATGGAGAACATTGATTTAACAAGAGAAGCTGTCGAGGACGTCTTTGAATGTGCCTGCGACATCCAGGACAAGGCGGCTCAGGACGCTGTAGTCACCCTGTCCGGCGAGACGCTTTCCATTGAACCCGAGGGCGGTAAGACGTTGCTGCTCAAAGCGCGGCAGGTAAGCGCCCTTGACATCGGCGACGTCGACATCAAGATGACGATGCAGGCAGCATCATTAAGGCTCTATAGGTTCGGCAGGAGGTTCGACAGGGCCGCCGAGCTGATAGGGTCATGGTACAAGAAGGGCAAGCTGGCCGACAGCGTGGTACTGGAGAAATCCCTGGAGACGTTCGACGAGATCCAATACGAGCTCTCGAGGAAGGGTAAACGGCCCGCGAACCTCAGGATGTATGCTACTCATGCGGCGATCACGGATTCCAGGAACGGCAAGGTCAAGAGGATGCCATACTCCTACATAAGGGACATCCTGGATGAAGGCCTTTCCGTCAACATCAGGATGCAGAAGGGGCCGGATATCGCAGTCTCGATGCTAGGCAGGAGGAAGGACGTATTCCTAAGAAGGCTCAAGGAGCTCATGGAGGTGCTGGCTTGCGAAGTCGGCCGGAAGACGGTCGAGATCCTGGGCATAGAGGACGCAGGCCAGGACAAGCTGATATCGGGGATCCTTCCGGACGGCAGGGCGGTCCTTCTTGGCGCCATCGAGGAGAAGTCCCCTATGCTGGCGGAGGCCATCCTTAGGAAAGCGTCAACGACGAGGACCGCACCTATCATAGATAAGGCCGACGAGCTCGCGTTCGGTTTCAAGAAAGGCCTTATGGGCGAGCTGGACGGCGACTATATCTGGATGGTCGCAAGGCTTGGCGGCGTGGCGGTCATGGAGACCGTCTCCGGTTCGGAGGACGCTTCGAGGGCGGCGTACATGTTCGACATGCAAGGGCTGCCTTTTCCGGCCTTCGTGGACGATCTGAGCTGGAGCCTGACGCTGGTAGGCTTCCGTAGGGAACCCATCTACCTGTCCGACGAGGCGTTGAAGGAGCCGGGCAGGGAGAGATACCTGCAGGCGATAGAGGACGTCCCTGAGCTTGTAAGGCTTAGGACGCTGTACAGAGGCAGGGTGGCGCATACAGAAGGCGGCGGCTGGGTCTCGAAGATCCTGGAAGCCGCTGGGAAGCTGCCCCAGGGAGGGAGATAGGGATGGCGGTCTACAAGCATTTCTGCATCTATTGCGGTAAACTTATCCCGGGTG
>Ga0208458_1001516_pt1 | contig 19109 bp, 14 predicted proteins | sample AD_UKC085_MetaG_FD_184432 | JGI IMG/M metagenome (GOLD analysis project Ga0208458, IMG submission 184432) | Active sludge microbial communities of municipal wastewater-treating anaerobic digesters from USA - AD_UKC085_MetaG (SPAdes) (version 2) | ecosystem: Engineered > Bioreactor > Anaerobic >... | reverse complement strand
CAGGATCGATGTTGAAAGTTTTCGGATCAATGTCCACAAAAACAGGCGTTGCACCGAGTAGACTGATTACTTCGGCTGTCGCAATGAAAGTAAAAGGCGTTGTAAAGATGGCATCTCCGGGTTTCACACCGTAAGCCATAAGCGCCATCAACAATGCATCGGTTCCTGATGCGCAACTGATGGCGTGTTTTGCTCCGGTATAAGCTGCAAGCTTTTCCTCCAATTGCTTGATTTCCGGCCCCATGATGTAGTTGCCGTGACTTAAAACGTTCTGGATGTTGTTGTTTAGTGTTTCTTTAATTCTGGTTTGCTGTGTTTTGAGATCAATGAAGTCCATAATACGTCCTTAGTTCTATGTTAAGTAATACCTAAATTGTCACTTGTTTTTTTATAGTTTATAAAATATCCACCTGCTTGAGAAAAGGCAATTTAGCATCCTTTTCAGAAACGATGGGATGATCTAGCGGCCATGTTATGGCAATCTCAGGGTCGTCCCAGCGGATGCCCGCATCGGCTTGCGGGTTGTATTCCGCGGTGCATTTGTACATGAGGCGGACATCGTCGGTTAAGGCCGCAAAGCCGTGGGCAAATCCCGGCGGAATATAGAGCATGGCATGGTTTTGATCATTCAGCTCCGCTGCCACCCATTTTCCATGTTTTTGGGCGACTCATAGGGGACGTTGGCCGTCTTCGACAGGTCAATCATCAAGCTGTCGAACGAGGTGACGGCCTCCAATACTATCCGTACCGCCTGGCCTACTTTTTCGTAGTCCTCGCAGGTCGTGCGATATTGCACCAGCATTGGATCCATCCGCTTTATCATGTGCAGGATCTCTCGCCCTTCCGAACTGCTCGGCAGGTACACGTACGATGTTCTCTGCTGAATGAGCAGGAGCCGAGAATCCGGCGTGTCCATTTGCGATACCATGAAGTAGCCCACGCTTTGGCCGTCGGATAGGGACGCCAGGATGGATTGCATCTTGAGATGGAATTCCCGCGCCTTAGTTAGGCACGACATCACCTTGTTGATCGGCACGCTCGTCCCGCCGTTCATTCGCAGGCGATTGATTACCTTGTCGTAACGCATCGCTATGCGGACCAGGGCATGTCCCTCCCGCGTTTTGGGCGCGATGACAATAGCCATCGGGTTGGCTATTTCAATCTGTTTCCTCTTTAGAACCTCCTCTGGGGTCATTTTGGGACGTTCCGGCTGCTGCGCCGCCGCTCCTTTTTTTTTCTTGCCAGCGGAAGCCGCTTTCGCCGCATCCTTCTTGGGCGAGCTATTTTCGCTCGCTTGCGCCTTGGGTGTGCTGTTTTCGCTCACTTGCTCTCACCTTTCTCCTCTTATCGAGGTTGCTCATACGGGCACCACATTGATTTTGACGCCCGTCAACTTTGCCGCCATGGCGACGTTCATGCCCCGGCGTCCAAAAAATACTCCTGCCTGTGCGGAGGTTACAGACACTGTGTATTCTTCGGCTTCCTCGTTATATATTACTTTTTGAATGTGCTCCCGAGGGGCCGGACCTAAAGAATTTTTAATGTATTCCTCTATATTTGATGAGAATGCTATCAGTGTAACAGTGTCTTGGGTATATTCTTTGGTGCCTCTAATATAGGGCATGCTTTCCAGGATCGGGTTGCACCCGTTCATCCCCTCAATGGACACCTTGGCATAGCCTGTGCCGTGGATGGCTGCGGCATGGCGCACCTGCAGCTTGCCATCCATCAGCAGGGGAGAGAGGATCATCTCCAGCAGGCGGCGATAAAATACCGCCGTCCGTTGCGTCAGGAATACATGCGCTCCCTTGATGGCATGTACGGTGGCAGCAGTACAGTCTCCGACACGCATGGTCCTGCCGGCATGGTCCTTCGGCAACAGCGCCATGATCTCAGAATTGGCTATCGCCATCAGATATGCGTCATGTTCGGGCAGTGCCTTGATTACTGTTGCCGGAACCAGGTGGCCGATCTTGAGGTACATGCTTGCTCAAGGCCGTTCACTACTGTTGTTGTTGGTCTTCGGGCAGCATCGGGGTTACTTTGGGCAACTGCAATGGCGTCCGGGCGGGTATGTTGCGAAGCACTTCCTTTGCCTGCTGCGTTATCCTGCGTAGCCGGATCTCTACTTCCTCCATCGTCTGATCGTCCCAGGCGTAATTGCTGCTGAGGTATGATGCCAGACAACCCATGGAATGCTCAAAGTTGTCCAACGAGGTTTTGATGATTTTGGGGGAATATAGGAGCTTGAGTTTGGCAACGCAATCATCCCGGAACATTTTGGCCGACACCTCCGCCGACTTGACAAGCGTTTCGGTATCAAATACCCTGCGCTTCTGGCGTTCGATTTCTTCGTGAAGGCGGTCTATTTCCATGTTTTTCTCGCCGACCGCTCTATTTGCTTCGTTTACCTGTTGTTGTACCTGCCGAATCTGATCCTCCACTTCCGCCCGCAATGATTCTTTTGCCTCATGACGGGACTGCTCCTTGAGCCGGGCAATGTTCTCCTGCTGCTCTTCAATCATTTCCCGAGCCTTGTCTTTTTGCTTGTTCAAGTCGCGGAGTCTTCTTTCCATGTCTTTCATTTGCGCTTTTAGCGTCTCTGCTTCGGACTTGTGCTCATCTACCTGCTTCTGCATCGACGCCACTTCCTGGGCGTGTCGCGCCTGTTGCTCGGGATCGGCAGGTTCGATGATAACGGTCTCCTGGGCGTTGACCATGGCGTTGTACGCTTCCGACTGAGTGTTGGCAGGGAGCCCGGCGAGACGCAACGCCGTCTCAATTTTCAACATGCCGTCTTCATATTTTGTTTTGAGCGCAGGTAGCAGGTTAGCCTCCAGATAGCGACTGATTGCTTCCTTCTGTATGGCGTCTTTCTTGGCAATCAATTCTCGACGCTGCTCTTTGGTTAGCATACGCCTGTAGATTTCCGTGTCGATGACGGTTTCTGCTTCTTCTGTTTGGACAAGGATACAAGGCAGAGTAGGTATCGACAGATCAATCGCAGCTCTCTGGCGGTTATGGCCGCAGAGAATTGTGTAATAGCCATTGTTGGTGTTGTGACAGACAATTAGCGGTTCCTTAACGCCATACTTGTTGATACTGCATTTTAGCTCCTGATACTCATCAGGCGGCAAGGGGTCGAATAAGTTGTTGGGGTTTGGTTTAAGCCGGTCAGTTTCCACATACATTATCATCATGTCTGTCTTTCTCCTTTTCTGTTTTGTTTTCATTGTTTAGCGATTATTATTGGAGCTTTCGGTAGCTTGGGCCATGCACATTACTACGCGGCCTTCTGGAGTTTTCAGGTACTCCATCAGCATGTGGACATAAGCCTCTTTTATGGTTAATCCGTATTGCTGTGCATACTCATGCAAAGCCATACGCATATTTTCGTTACATCGGATATTATAGCGATTTTTTCTGCTTTCGGAATGGCCGGCGGTCTCACAATAGTCGTTTAAGCCTGCTTTAGCTTTGCCTTGATGATTGAGCACGATCCTGTAATGGTGCTGGATGATTGTGTTTTGCATGATGACATCGAGGTATGATGCCACAGGAACCTTGATGTTGAGATTGTATGCTGACGGAGTGCGCTTGTCCTGGTTCTTCACCATATGGAAGTCTGGACCTTTGTTGGCGTCTGCATGTTCTTTGACGTATAAGTCAGCAGATCGCATATTTACGAGCTTCCTGATGTCTTCATCTTTGGTTAGCTTTATCTGATAATGATACTTTTTCCCTGATTTCCCGTACATTACGCGCCGGTATTCTGCCGGAAACGTGCCAGTCTGCAACATTTGGCGAATACGTCGTTCAGTAAAATCTTTTGTCCAGTGAGCTATATGCCGATACTCACCAATGCTACACCACAATTCGCTCAATACGAGTCCCCCTTCCTTTTCGTTTATATGCATATTACTTCCTCCTACCATGAATTCATGTATAAGTTTAGACAAGAGAGGAGTTATCCATAGCCAAGACAGCCGCAGCCCCTGCAGAGCAAGGCGGATGTCTTGGCTGTGGGTAACTCCGGCGAATGAACTTTGACAGATTGAATTATGGAAAGGCGGGAGGACTTTGTACTTCCTGGGCGATAGAGCCCTCACTTCAGTATGTCCCAAGCCTCTATGAACCATGATATGTTGGTTGGATCATTGAATCCTTGTCACGCTGGAGGATTGGTCTGGAGGCTTAAATCTGCTTTTTCCTTCACCATGTATGGAGGTTATGCAATGTCAGGTTTCATGTGTGGTTTTGCAGGTTTTGTCGGCATTGATGTTTCCAAAGATAAGTTCGATGCCTGCGGGATAAGAAGTGATGAAGCCAAGCTCTTTCAGTTTTCGGCGACAATGGATAGAAAGGGTTTTGATAAACTTAAAGGGCATCTTGCTGCTGTTTCCATCTCGTCCGTTTTAATCGGAATGGAATCAACAGCATCCTATCATGTTAATCTCTTCTCTTACTTGGTTTCTGAGGGGTACAACGTCATTCTCATAAACCCTCTGCTGGTTTCCAGTTACGTGAAGATGCAGCTCAGGAAGACCAAGACGGACAAGAAGGATGCTTTTGTCATCGCCCAATTTCTCCGTGCCAATGGGGATACCCTAACTCAACGAGTGACTCCGTCTTTGATTTCTGATCTTCGGGATCTCTCCCGTCAGCGGGAAAGTCTGGTTGACGATATGACCGCTCTGAAGATGGAAATAAAGCGTCTCCTGAATATCACGTTTCCTGAGTTGGAACATATGACAGGGATATTTACGAAAGCTATCCTTAAACTTCTATTGCGTTATCCATCTGCACATTCTTTAAAAGGTGTCGATCTTGGTCATCTTACACAGATGTTAATAGCTGATTCTCAGGGACGTAAAAGGGATGCCTTTGCCGAAGATCTACTAAAAGCGGCCCAATCTTCTATAGCGACCGACAGCCCCGCAAAGGATATGATCCTGAGACAGAATATCATGCTGCTTCTTTATCTCGAAGACGCCCTTGAAGAGATAACCGATATGTTGATTGAGATGAGCCGCAATTTGATGGAAGAAGATATAAATATCCTAACCTCCATCAAAGGTATTGGCGACAAAGCCGCAGCCACGTTTCTCATCGAAATGGGTGGCAGCATTAATCAATTTGAACGTTCCGGTAAAATCATTGCCATGGCAGGCTTGGATCCGTCTGTTTACCAATCTGGTAAACATGAAGGCAAGGGCAAGATAACGAAACGTGGCAACCGTCATTTGCGGAAGATCATATGGCTGATGACAACCAAAGTGATCCAATACACAGACATTTTTAATGTCTATTATCTCAAACGAAGGAAGGAGGGATTGCCTTATAAGATGGCGGTACTGGCAACTGCACATAAATTGATCCGTGTCGTTTATGCTATGTTGACACAACGAACAACTTTTTCTCTACAGGTGAATTCTTGATAGTTGACTGAAGTCAATAGAATGAGCATTATTGAATGGATGCAAGACTTCGATGCATAATCAGCGATCCTCCCCGTGAAAATCTCCCTTGACAAATAGAACGTACGTTCTACATTATGGCGGCATGATGTTCTCTTTTTTGGAGAAAGATCGTGTCCCTTCCTGCCGCCGTTTATCGTCCAAGGAATCCGCAGTCTTCGGATTACTACCGCTGTGTGGAGGATTGCTTTGAAACATTCGTCGGCATTTATGACGATCATTTTTCCCGGCAATACGGTTTCTGGCGGCCCTATATCGAGCAGGTGATCCATAGGTATCTTGACTGCGGCGATCCGCACAACGGCTTTGCCCGTGTCAAATGTCACGACTGCGGCCATGAGTATTTACTGGCCTTCTCTTGCAAGCGCCGCCATTTTTGCCCATCCTGCCATCAGAAGCGCGTGGTGGAGTTCGGGGAATGGCTCTGTGTGGATGTCCTCAAGAAAGTTCCCCACCGGCATTTCGTCTTTGGCATCCCGAAGATCCTGCGCCGTTATTTTCTCTATGACAGAAAGCTCCTTGCCGATCTGAGCCGGTGCGCCTGGGAATCGCTGAAGATATTTCTCCGGGAAGCGGCGCCCGAGAAGGAACCCATTCCCGGCGCCGTCATTGCCATACAGACTTTCGGAGACTTCCTCGGCTTCAATCCGCACTGCCACATCCTCGTCACCGACGGATGTTTCTATGGCAGCAGAGGCATGTTCCGCGTCGCCCCGCTCCTGGAGCTGAAAAAGCTGGAGGCCATCTTCCGGCACAAGCTGTTCCGGATGCTGCTAACTAAGGGTAAGATAACGGAAGAGATGGTGAAAATGCTCTCCGCATGGCGGCATTCGGGGTTCAACGTGTTCTGCGGAAACCGTATCTCTCCGCATGACGAAACGGCCATGGAAAATCTCGCCCGCTACATCATCCGGGCGTCTTTCTCCCAGGAACGGATGCAGTACCTGGATCAGGAGGGGAAGGTTGTCTATACGTCCAAAGACGGGAAGACCACAAAGGTTTTTCCTGCGCTGGAATGGCTGGCCGCCATGTGTTCCCACATCCCGAATAAAGGAGAGCAGATGGTCAGATATTACGGCTTCTACAGCAATGTCTCACGGGGAAAGAGACAGATGACGGGAAACGACGATGCCGTACCCTGCATTCTCGAATCACATGGGGATGAGAAGACCTTCCGGCGGAATTGGGCGCGTTTGATTCAGAAAATCTACGAAGTCGATCCCCTGGTCTGCCCAAAGTGTCAGGGCGCCATGCGCGTCATCGGCAGCATCGAGGACCCTTCCGTCATCCGGGCCATTCTCGAACACCTGGGGTTATGGCTCGCACGCGCCAGACCGCCGCCCAAAATCCATGACCCACCACTCTATGGCTCGGGCAGGTCGGCTGCCACATCCATCACGGATGACGTCTCGCAGATCCACATTCATGGCGATCACTTCTACGGGGATCCGCAATACCCCTGGGACGATTACATCCAGGCATGACGCTTCGTGAAAAGAGGCGTGCCGGTGATGTCTGCTCAAAACACGATTCAAATTGCCTCCCCTACGTGCAAATTGCGCAGAAATAAAGCCACCGGCGACTGAAGGACCGCCGCCGACCCACATACCGTATAGCCAACCCTGATTTTCCGATGGAAATGTCCCTTGACAGGCAAATACATCCCCCATATACTCCAAACCATCAAAAGCAATGTCTTATCAATCCGGTTTGAACCGATATTGCAAAATCACTTAACTGATTATTATACTTGGAAAACCCACGGAATCACACATACTCAGTTACATGATAAAAACCAGCATATCCAAGATGGTTCAAGAATAATTTGGGATGTTGTTGGGCGGATATTTAACGAGGCCCAAGAAAAAGGAGGATGTTGAGAAAGAACTGGAGATTTTAACAGATTTTTCTTAAAGGAAGCACCCGCCGCCATTATTAGATAATGAATTATTTATATGAAAGGATTGATTTTATGCAGCTATCAACGCCAAAAATATTAGGAATTGTAAATATCACCGAAGATAGCTTTTCTGATGGAGGCCTTTATATAAATGATGACCAAGCTTTAAAAAAATCCCTCCAGCTTGTGGAAGATGGCGCTGATATTATTGACTTGGGGGCTGCCTCCAGTAATCCCGCCACCCAGGCAGTTAAACCCCCAGACGAAATAGCCCGGTTAAAACCGGTAATTGACTGCTTGCGTTCCAAAAATATTCCAGTTTCGATCGATTCCTTCAAACCTGAAGTTCAACGCTATGCCATAAAAAGTAACGTCCAATATTTGAATGATATTCAAGGATTCCCATATCCAGAAATATATCCTGAATTGGCGGAATCGAATTGTAAACTGATTGTGATGCATTCCGTCCAGCGTTTAGGTCCGGCCACTGTTATCGAGACAAAGCCCGAAAAAGTATACGATGAAATGATCGAGTTCTTTTTACAGCGCGTTAAATTACTACAAAATTCAGGGGTTTCACCGGAACGGCTAATATTAGATCCGGGAATGGGGTTTTTCTTGGGCTCCAATCCGGAATCTTCAATTCACGTTTTAAAAAATATCTCCCGCCTAAAAGAATCCTTCAATTTGCCAATACTTGTTTCGGTTTCCCGGAAATCGTTTTTGGGAACCATCACCGGGCGCGGAGTCAATGAGCGAAGCCCGGCTACCTTGGCGGCGGAAATTTATTCAAGTTACATGGGCGTGGATTATATTCGCACTCATGATGCGCGAGCTTTGAACGATGCCCTAAAAGTGTTCACAACGTTAATTTAAGTGAATGATTTTAATTTATTTTGATAATAAATTTTTTATTAAATGTTACAAATACCAGGAAATATGCCCATACTACCTTGGGGCTAACTAAAAATATCCGGACAAAGGACTCTGCTTTTACGAGTCATAAAATCTCAAATATGTGCTCCGTCAATTCGTTGAACGGCTCCTGCCGCCTTGCAAACCCAGGCAACTGGCCGTCCCGTCCGGCACCGGCAAGGTTGTGGGGCTAACAGGTGTCCGGAGAGCTGGGAAAACCTTTCTTTTCTTCGCGACTATCCAACGACTGGCAACGCAGGGTGTGGACCGCCGGCAAATCGTCTATCTGAATTTCGAAGATGATCGGCTCCATCCTATCGCTGCCGAGGAACTCGATTTGATCCTCCGGTGCTGGCATGAGGTCTTCCCCGAAACGGCAGGCCGCCGCAAGCATCTTTTCCTCGATGAGGTGCAGAATGTCCCCGGCTGGGAGCGATGGGTGCGGCGGCTCTGCGATACAGAGGATATCGAGGTCTATGTAACCGGCTCATCTTCGCGCCTCCTCACCCGGGATCTGGCCACCGCCCTGCGGGGCCGCAGCATTACCTTGGAAGTATTCCCCCTGAGCTTCCGGGAGTGCCTTTCCTTTCGAGGACTGGAAATTGTCAGATACGATGCGGACAATGAGAGTCTCATCCGTCATGAGCTGGAACGCTACCTGTTGTGGGGAGGATTTCCTGAAGTTGTCCTTGCGGATGAAACATTGCGGCCGCTGATCCTGGCAGATTACGGCCCCCTCATGCTCTACCGGGATGTGGTGGAAAGATATGGCGTGCGCAACGAGAAATTGATTCGCGAACTGCTGCGTTACGCCTTTCGCAATACCGCCTCCCTGCTCAATGTCAGCAAGCTCCATCGGGACTTTGTCTCTCAGGGATTTACCGTTTCCCGCAATACGATCTTTGAATATCTCGGCTACCTCGAAGATTCCTTCCTGATCTTTCTTGTCCCGAAGCAGGAGGCATCGCTGCGGAAACAGGCCCATAATCCCAAGAAGCTGCATGTGATCGACCCTGGTCTCATGGCCGCATTTCAGACCTATCCGGGACGCGACCTGGGACACAAACTCGAAACCGTTGTCTTCCTTGAAAATCGCCGCCGGCAGAGAGACTTGTTCTATTACGTGAATGGAAGCGAAGTGGATCTTTGTGACGGCGACGGCAAGTTTTTCATCAACACCTGCTGGCGTCTCACAGAACCGGAAACAAGGCGGCGAGAAAAAGCTGCGATGGAGTTAGGCTTTGCCCGCTGGCCCAACGCCCAAGGGCGACTGCTGTATCATGAATATTCCGCCGTCAGCGGGCAGGAAATGCCCGGCGCCGTTGCCGCATGGCGGTATCTGCTGGATCTTGAATGATGTTTATATATCCTCGCCCCCGGCGGGATGAAGGGAGGAGGAAGCGATGACCCTGGAGCTGTTCAATCGGGAAGTGAAGGCGGCTGTTTCCTCCGTGGAAATGGAGGAGGACGGCGAATACCAGCGGCAACTGGCCCTGTTTTCCCAATCCTCCACGGAGAAGGGGATCGAACTGGTAAGAATCGGCGAGATCATCGCCCGGCTTGACCGGCGCGGGTCGTTTCTCGATATCGGCGCCGGCGGCGGCCATCTGACCATCCCCGTTTCCACCACTTTCGACGCCACCACGGTTGTGGAGCCGAACGCGCAGCAGGCCGACTATCTCCGGCGCCGCTGTCCGGGCTTCCGGGTTATCAATGATGCTTGGAACAATGTAGCCCTCGGTTCGGAGCGCTTCGATTTCATCCTCTGTTCCCATGTCCTTTACTACATTGCCGAGGGCCGCTGGCTCGATACCATCGAAAAGATGTACGCCCACCTCGACGATCGCGGCTGCCTTGCCATCGTCATTCAATCGCCTATCGGCGAGGTCGCCGAATTTTTCAATTACTTTACCGATTATGATGTGAACATCCTGAACTTATGGCGCGAACTGATCGAGATATACGGAGACCGGGCCGTTTCGGTCAGATACTTCATCAACGAGATCTTTGCCGAGAGCCTCGCAGACATGACCGCCATCGGCCTGTTCCTGCTGATCGACCGTCGGTTCCGGGAGCGGGAGGACGAGATAAGGAAGTACCTCGCCGGGCGTCACCGAACGCCGGAGGGATACCGGCTCAAACAGGAAGAGATCCTCCTGGCAATCAGGGGAAGGAACGCTTCCTGAGGCCCCCTTCCCAATCCCCGCCGGCCTCGTTGCTTTGCATAAGCGCGGAAAAATGGTTCGCGAGCGGCGAATCAAATGTTTTTCGCCGTTGCGTGATTGAACTTAACGCCCGGCCATGAATAAGTTTTATACGTTAACTCTTCAGAAGCGAAAAAGATTTCTGAGCCGCGGCGAAGCCATTTTTCAAAGGTCTCCTCGTTATCCGCGATCTATTGCCGTCCCCACCGTCGCTGCCGTGAAACACGCCGCCCGGCGTCCTCGATAAAGACGCTGCACATGGATCCCCCCGGAGGTTCGTGGCGCCCCGTTGCGCCGTCCGGGGATTCTACACGGCGTCCGCATGGGGCAGTGGCCGCAACAATACGGCAATCAGCGCTGCCGACACCACCGCCGTGCCCAGATTGGCCAGCGGTTGACTCCAGAATACCCCGGCCAGGCCATAAAATCCAGCCAGGGCATAGGCCAGCGGGTAGCGCAGGACAAACAGCCGGACGATAACGGCCGGCAGATAATAAGCCGGCTTTTTCAAGCCCTGGGCCAGGCCAAACAGGATAAGCTCCGCCGGGCACACAATATGCGCCCAAGCCGCTGCCTGTATCGCGCCGGCGGCGAGGAGGCGCACATCTCCCCCGGCCTGAAAAGGCCAGGCGGCAATATCGGGCCACAGGATGAAGAATGCCATTATGGGCAGAACAAAGGCTGCCGAAACACCGACGGCCACCAGCAGGCCATGCCGGATACGATGATAAAGGCCGGCGGCGGTATTGAAACTGATGAAGGCTATGAGGGCCGAGCCCACCCCGAAGAGAGGCATGAAGCTGAACAGCTCCAGACGGGACATGATGGTCCAGGCGCCCACCGCGGCGGCTCCGAAATCGACCAGAATAGAATTTACCAGGGCCAGCGCCAGGGGGCTGCTGATCTGGCTGATGAATATGTAGACAGACAGGTGGGCCATGCCCGCCCATTCCGCCCGGTAATGGCTCTTCCACTGCCAGGTTGGCATAGCCAGGCCCTGCCTGCGCAGGTGGCGGATCAGAATCAGCACCGCCAGGCTCCAGCCAATCAGCGTGGCAATGGCCGCCCCGGCAATGCCCATATCGAAGCCGAACATCAGCACCGGATCCAGCACCAGGTTGACGATGTTGCCTCCGATCATGGTTTTCATCGGCGTCTGCGTATCGCCCCTGCTCACCAGCATGGCTTCCCCCAACATGAAATAGGCCATGATGGGAAAGGACAGCACCAGCCAGAAAGAATAAATATAAGCCTGATCAACCAGGCCGCCCGCTGCCCCCATAAAAGCAAACAGGCCCCGGCCCACTGCGGGAACAGCCACAATCAGGAGCGGGAGCATCAGCAGGACCATCAGGTACTGGCCGGCCTGCAAAACATCCTCCGCCCGGTCGTGATTGCCGGCGCCGCGATGGCTGCCCGCAAGGCCGATCAATCCATACTGCACGGCTTTGCTGAGCGACAGCGCCACGTAGAAGAGCGGCAGGGAAAGGCCCTGAGCAGCCAGGGGCACCGGCCCCAGCCAGGAAATAAACATCGTGTCTACAAATTCATAAAGGTTCTGAAAAATATACATATCAAGCAATTACCACTCCTCCGCTCCTTGATAATCCGGCGGTCCGCGGGCAACTCAACCCATACGATTAACCCCCCATGCGCGGCGGTTTTAACGTCTTCGCTCCCCCCCTCGCCACAATCCCGTTCACTTCCCCCGCCGTCCTGCGCTTCCACAAGCGCCTGGATTGAGGTGCACAAAAAAGGTTCATCCGACGGAGGCGTACTTTTATCTTTCATGTACAAAGCGAGAGGGTGCACGATTCTGTCGAGGCAATGAATGCGGGGAGAAAGGTGCTTACTTTTGGTCGTGATTATTTTGTGTAGAGGTGGTATTGTTGCCTTCCTCCTACCATGAATTCATGTATAAGTTTAGACAAGAGAGGAGTTATCCATAGCCAAGACAGCCGCAGCCCCTGCAGAGCAAGGCGGATGTCTTGGCTGTGGGTAACTCCGGCGAATGAACTTTGACAGATTGAATTATGGAAAGGCGGGAGGACTTTGTACTTCCTGGGCGATAGAGCCCTCACTTCAGTATGTCCCAAGCCTCTATGAACCATGATATGTTGGTTGGATCATTGAATCCTTGTCACGCTGGAGGATTGGTCTGGAGGCTTAAATCTGCTTTTTCCTTCACCATGTATGGAGGTTATGCAATGTCAGGTTTCATGTGTGGTTTTGCAGGTTTTGTCGGCATTGATGTTTCCAAAGATAAGTTCGATGCCTGCGGGATAAGAAGTGATGAAGCCAAGCTCTTTCAGTTTTCGGCGACAATGGATAGAAAGGGTTTTGATAAACTTAAAGGGCATCTTGCTGCTGTTTCCATCTCGTCCGTTTTAATCGGAATGGAATCAACAGCATCCTATCATGTTAATCTCTTCTCTTACTTGGTTTCTGAGGGGTACAACGTCATTCTCATAAACCCTCTGCTGGTTTCCAGTTACGTGAAGATGCAGCTCAGGAAGACCAAGACGGACAAGAAGGATGCTTTTGTCATCGCCCAATTTCTCCGTGCCAATGGGGATACCCTAACTCAACGAGTGACTCCGTCTTTGATTTCTGATCTTCGGGATCTCTCCCGTCAGCGGGAAAGTCTGGTTGACGATATGACCGCTCTGAAGATGGAAATAAAGCGTCTCCTGAATATCACGTTTCCTGAGTTGGAACATATGACAGGGATATTTACGAAAGCTATCCTTAAACTTCTATTGCGTTATCCATCTGCACATTCTTTAAAAGGTGTCGATCTTGGTCATCTTACACAGATGTTAATAGCTGATTCTCAGGGACGTAAAAGGGATGCCTTTGCCGAAGATCTACTAAAAGCGGCCCAATCTTCTATAGCGACCGACAGCCCCGCAAAGGATATGATCCTGAGACAGAATATCATGCTGCTTCTTTATCTCGAAGACGCCCTTGAAGAGATAACCGATATGTTGATTGAGATGAGCCGCAATTTGATGGAAGAAGATATAAATATCCTAACCTCCATCAAAGGTATTGGCGACAAAGCCGCAGCCACGTTTCTCATCGAAATGGGTGGCAGCATTAATCAATTTGAACGTTCCGGTAAAATCATTGCCATGGCAGGCTTGGATCCGTCTGTTTACCAATCTGGTAAACATGAAGGCAAGGGCAAGATAACGAAACGTGGCAACCGTCATTTGCGGAAGATCATATGGCTGATGACAACCAAAGTGATCCAATACACAGACATTTTTAATGTCTATTATCTCAAACGAAGGAAGGAGGGATTGCCTTATAAGATGGCGGTACTGGCAACTGCACATAAATTGATCCGTGTCGTTTATGCTATGTTGACACAACGAACAACTTTTTCTCTACAGGTGAATTCTTGATAGTTGACTGAAGTCAATAGAATGAGCATTATTGAATGGATGCAAGACTTCGATGCATAATCAGCGATCCTCCCCGTGAAAATCTCCCTTGACAAATAGAACGTACGTTCTACATTATGGCGGCATGATGTTCTCTTTTTTGGAGAAAGATCGTGTCCCTTCCTGCCGCCGTTTATCGTCCAAGGAATCCGCAGTCTTCGGATTACTACCGCTGTGTGGAGGATTGCTTTGAAACATTCGTCGGCATTTATGACGATCATTTTTCCCGGCAATACGGTTTCTGGCGGCCCTATATCGAGCAGGTGATCCATAGGTATCTTGACTGCGGCGATCCGCACAACGGCTTTGCCCGTGTCAAATGTCACGACTGCGGCCATGAGTATTTACTGGCCTTCTCTTGCAAGCGCCGCCATTTTTGCCCATCCTGCCATCAGAAGCGCGTGGTGGAGTTCGGGGAATGGCTCTGTGTGGATGTCCTCAAGAAAGTTCCCCACCGGCATTTCGTCTTTGGCATCCCGAAGATCCTGCGCCGTTATTTTCTCTATGACAGAAAGCTCCTTGCCGATCTGAGCCGGTGCGCCTGGGAATCGCTGAAGATATTTCTCCGGGAAGCGGCGCCCGAGAAGGAACCCATTCCCGGCGCCGTCATTGCCATACAGACTTTCGGAGACTTCCTCGGCTTCAATCCGCACTGCCACATCCTCGTCACCGACGGATGTTTCTATGGCAGCAGAGGCATGTTCCGCGTCGCCCCGCTCCTGGAGCTGAAAAAGCTGGAGGCCATCTTCCGGCACAAGCTGTTCCGGATGCTGCTAACTAAGGGTAAGATAACGGAAGAGATGGTGAAAATGCTCTCCGCATGGCGGCATTCGGGGTTCAACGTGTTCTGCGGAAACCGTATCTCTCCGCATGACGAAACGGCCATGGAAAATCTCGCCCGCTACATCATCCGGGCGTCTTTCTCCCAGGAACGGATGCAGTACCTGGATCAGGAGGGGAAGGTTGTCTATACGTCCAAAGACGGGAAGACCACAAAGGTTTTTCCTGCGCTGGAATGGCTGGCCGCCATGTGTTCCCACATCCCGAATAAAGGAGAGCAGATGGTCAGATATTACGGCTTCTACAGCAATGTCTCACGGGGAAAGAGACAGATGACGGGAAACGACGATGCCGTACCCTGCATTCTCGAATCACATGGGGATGAGAAGACCTTCCGGCGGAATTGGGCGCGTTTGATTCAGAAAATCTACGAAGTCGATCCCCTGGTCTGCCCAAAGTGTCAGGGCGCCATGCGCGTCATCGGCAGCATCGAGGACCCTTCCGTCATCCGGGCCATTCTCGAACACCTGGGGTTATGGCTCGCACGCGCCAGACCGCCGCCCAAAATCCATGACCCACCACTCTATGGCTCGGGCAGGTCGGCTGCCACATCCATCACGGATGACGTCTCGCAGATCCACATTCATGGCGATCACTTCTACGGGGATCCGCAATACCCCTGGGACGATTACATCCAGGCATGACGCTTCGTGAAAAGAGGCGTGCCGGTGATGTCTGCTCAAAACACGATTCAAATTGCCTCCCCTACGTGCAAATTGCGCAGAAATAAAGCCACCGGCGACTGAAGGACCGCCGCCGACCCACATACCGTATAGCCAACCCTGATTTTCCGATGGAAATGTCCCTTGACAGGCAAATACATCCCCCATATACTCCAAACCATCAAAAGCAATGTCTTATCAATTTCTTCCCTCGCTTTCCTTGTACATATTAAACTATTTTTCCATCTTTTTTTGTGGCCGTGCTCAAATCTATTAGGACATACGGGTGCATTTTTCCCTCATTCGGTTCTTGCATACTTCCTGAAAGAGAGTGCGCAGTATTTATCGAGGATATGCACTTTTTCAAGCAGTATTCATTAATGTCGATCTTCTTGACATTGGACAAATATTCTAGGATATACCCCCAAAGCATATCCTGATAATAAGGAACAAAAGCCCAGTATAAAAAACTCCCTCCTGCTTGATTTTATGATGATTATTATCTTTTCATTCTGTCTGAAATAGAGTACGATTTGAACAAATTTCGGGAAAAACCAACCAAGCATATTAAACGTTAGAGGCAATAAAAAAACACTTGACTACTCTATCTTCTTTTAGTACTATAGCACTAAAGCAAACTATAGCAAGAAAGGAGAAGGGCAATGACAAACATCGAAATTGATTTTGAAGTATTTAAAGAGCTCACCAATCGGCGAGCAACGGAGAATGTCACATACAATGATGTTCTTCGTGAAGTGCTTGGATTAAGCCCATTGGAAGCTGCAGCCACAAAACCAATTTTTGAATCGTCCACAGGTGCTTGGACAACGAAGGGTGTTACTTTTCCTGTAGGAACCGAATTCCGTGCCAATTACAAAGGTCAGACTATATTGGCAAAAGTTGAATCTGGCTCCCTTGTGCTGAATGGAAAGCGTTTCGATTCCCCTTCTGCAGCTGCCGTTTCAATAACGGGTAACATGGTTAACGGTTGGATTTTTTGGGAATGTCGTTTGCCTGGAAAAACATCCTGGCAGACAATAAAAATGTTAAGAAAATAAAAAACCTCTAACCCGTCGCTGCACCCGATCGCGGCCCCGGGGGGGCCGCTCCGGGTGAGCTTTTCGTTCGGCATAAGGAAGAAGTGAGAAACGGGAGGGCTGAAGGCGTGACTGATCAAGTCGTAAAGGAACTTGACCATAAGCGTTTTAACTCTTTAGTCGGAGCCTCTAGGAGCCCAGCCGCTGCATACATAAGCGAAGAGCTTGGATGGTACGCCAATGACGGTGAGACCATCATCGGAGTGCTTCTTCTGGATACGATTGATCACGATTATGCTGCGGTGATCCTTGCCAGGGATGAAGGCGGGAGGTTTCGGGCGTTTGATCAAGAGTGCTCCATCGCTACCAGAGAGGAAGCACTCTCTTGGCTACAAGATACCATCGCCGCCCACACCGAAGCTGGGGTTCTAGTGGTGCCCCAAGGAGGTGAGCCGGTCGGTGTTGATCTCTTCACACCGATTGTTGCTCACGAGAAACTCCATCCCTACTTTGTAGCCCTGTCCAGCGACTCAGTCTTTTTTCCCGCAAGATCGATCATATCAGGGCTGATGCCCCATTATGCTGACGTAGATGGCAACTTCGTTGAGCAGTTTCAATCGACGGGGTTCGATGCCCGGTTGTGGGAACTCTATTTGTATGCGTATCTGATTGAAGAACAGCTATTCATTGACAGATCTATGAATGCACCCGATTTTATCATAAAAAAATACGGGAAGACTGTAGCGATCGAGGCGGTCATAGTCGGTCGGAAGCCCGAGAATCCACCCACATATCTCAAGGAACCGTCTCGACCGCCAACTCCGGACGAGGTGCTAGAAGCAACGATGCAGTCAATGCCGATCAAGTTCGGTAGCCCGCTCTATTCAAAGCTTACGAAGGAATACTGGAATCTGTCCCATGTGAAGGGCAATCCTCTTGTGTTTGCGATCGCGGACTTCCATGACGATATGTCGATGCTCTGGAGTTCCACGGCATTAATGAACTACTTGTATGGAGTGAAACACGACTGGCACTATGACGAGAAAAATCAACTCATCATCACACCCTCGCCAATCGCCATGCACAAGATTGATGGCAAGATGATCCCATCTGGGTTCTTCAATCAGCCCGGAGCCGAAAATATCAGCGCCATACTCTCATCAGCGAGCGGCACCATTTCCAAATTTAACCGCCTTGGGCGGCAGGCGGGATTTTCTGTTCCCAACATCCAAATGATTCGCATGGGCATGTGTTACGATCATGATCCGAATGCCTCTGTTCCGAGAATGTTCAGGTACGAGGTTGACGAGACATCTGAAGAAACGTGGGGTGAAGGGCTATCAATGTTTCACAACCCAAACGCAATGCATGAGGTGCCGAGAGAGCTTTTCCCTAGCATCGCTCATCACTACCTACGAGAAGGTCAAATCGTGAGCTTCATGCCCGAGTTTCAACCATATGCTTCATATACGCTCAATATGCGGATGACCGATTAGGATTGCCTCTAGCGCTTGCGCGCTGCCGCATCCATTGAGGGCAGGCGTTGCTTCCTTTCGATCCGTAATACTCGGTTCGGATTTAAGATCGCGACCCACCATTTGTAGATGAACAGAAACTCAGCTTTGGTGGTCTTTGATCAATTTCAACCTTATTGATGACAAATGCAAGTCGTTAACCCCCAGATGTTGAGAGATTATTGAATGGCGATCGAAAGCGCGCACAAATCTGAAGGCCAATTTCTCCCCTTAAAATTAGGTCCGCTGCTTCCTGAAATCGAGTATATCAATTTTCTGCCATATATGATAGATTACAAACCAATTTCATTGTTCCTGCTTATGCTGTTTTAACAAGATAAAACTTGCTTGATTATTTGTTTCAAGACAGATTTACAAGTTGTAATGGTTTGGAAGGCGATCTTACCTTATAATTTCAGTTCATTTTCTTATCAATTAATAACCGACGAAGCTGCCTTATGAAATACTGGATAAAATCACGGAGTATATCAAAAACGGAAGCAATACAGTATATAACTATTGCCCTTCTGATATACTCCGCTATTTATTTGGTTTTCTGCGAGATCCACATGCCCTCCGTGGATGACAACAGGTGGAGGGATATTCAACTGTCGGAGGCGGAACTGCGGGATACGTCTTTGATAAAGAAAATCACGGTGGAGAATATTGAACAGGACAATCTTAGTTATTGTAATGATCAGAGCATAATGGGTTTTTTCAAGAAATTATTGTTCGGGCAGAAACAAGTCCCTTTCGGTTGTGCAAACCGGTCATGGCTAGATTTTAAGTCCCGGTTTAATCCTGGAGATGAGCTTTGGACGTTCAGATATTCCTGGAATAGTGGGCCGCTTGCATCGCTATATATTGAAGGGTTTTGCATCGTTCGGAAGAGCAAAATCATTCGTACATGGGCAACGGAGAGTGTTACCTCGTGAAGTCAGCAAGCCACTTCTATTGGTATGAATAATCATTCTCAAAGGGAAGTAAATACAGAAGTTTTTTAACCTCCATCAAAGGTATTGGCGACAAAGCCGCAGCCACGTTTCTCATCGAAATGGGTGGCAGCATTAATCAATTTGAACGTTCCGGTAAAATCATTGCCATGGCAGGC
>Ga0208458_1001507_pt1 | contig 19166 bp, 11 predicted proteins | sample AD_UKC085_MetaG_FD_184432 | JGI IMG/M metagenome (GOLD analysis project Ga0208458, IMG submission 184432) | Active sludge microbial communities of municipal wastewater-treating anaerobic digesters from USA - AD_UKC085_MetaG (SPAdes) (version 2) | ecosystem: Engineered > Bioreactor > Anaerobic >... | reverse complement strand
TGAAGACCGTCAGCTGGCGCTTTACTCCCTCTGGGTGAAAGAAACCTTCAGGGATGCCAAAAATATAGAACTGGTCTGGCACTACCTGGCCTTTGACCGGGAGCTGCGTTCTGAAAGAACCCCAGAGCAACTGGAGAATCTTCGTCAAGAAACATTGCAGGCGGTAAAGAAGATCGTCAGCGCCGAAGAATTTCCTGCCAAAGAGTCCAACCTCTGCAACTGGTGCGAATATCAATCGATCTGCCCGAAATGGGCGCACCTGTTTAAAGTGGAAGCCTTGCCGCCCAAGGAGTTCAAGGAAGAAGACGGCGTCCGCCTGGTGGATGAGCTTTCCGTTCTTTCCGAACAGAAGAAAGAACTGGAAGAAAAGATTGATGCGATCAAACAGGATCTGATCGACTACGCAAAACAGATCGGCGTGAAGGTGGTTTTCGGCTCCGGCAAAAAGGCGACCGTTTCCATCGGCAAAGATATTGGTTTCCCGGCAAAGCATTCGGATGAACGGGCGGAGCTGATCAGCCTTCTTAAACAGGAAGGCCTCTGGGGCGACGTGGAAGACCTGGATGTGTTCGCCTTGAAAAAGATCATCCACAACCGGGAATGGAGTGAGGAGATTCTCAACAAGCTCACGCCCTATCAGGAAGAAAAAACCACCGCCACCGTGCGGCTGGCAAATCTGAAGAAGGAGGAATAAAAAACATCTTTGTGGGAAAAAACCATATGAACCCTTGAATTATCAAAAGGATAGGTGTATGAAAACATGCAGCAACTGCGGACAACCCATCCAGGAAAACGACATGAAGAATGCGGCGGAGATTTTAGGCGAGCTTGAGGAATCGTCATCCGGCGAGTATGATGATCAGAATCTCTGCCAGGCCTGCAAAGAAGAACTGGGCATGCTCAGCCTGATGGGGTTTGGCGCGTGAATTTTGTCTTCAGGAGAATATGATGGTGTCATAATTCCTAAAGTTGGGGATTGAGTGCTCATAACCTTTAACCATATCCTCAAATTGTGAAAGGCCCATGAATGTCTCTTGATTCATTAAATACCCTCAATATAATTAAACAAATCGACCTGTTAAGGTTGCTTGTTGGTTATCTTGGCCAACACAAACAATCCGGTTGGTGGGACTGCAATTTTCTGGATGCAACGGGAATCCGTTTCCTTGAAACCACCTTTCCCCGCACTGCATGGGCTGCGGCTTTACGATCAACAACTGAGGCGGCCTGTATCGTTCATGATCAAGCGCTGGGCCGTATTGGAAGTTTCCATTTATTCCGATTGCCACCCGCTTTGGAGGATCAAATTGAACACGCCATTGATCAAATAGATTGGTCTTCATACCGTAAACAAATCGAGACAGGTGATGCGGCAATGGACGTCTTGCGTCAAATGGCAGATGCTGTCATTAAGGCGCCAGCAGGTCCTGTGCAGGTGGGTGTGGCAAATCGCATTTTAACAAACACAGGCATCCGAGAACTTGCAGCACATTATCATTCTGCGTTTCAGGATGGTATTCGATGCTACCCTTATTTTGCACCTGAAAAAACATGAATGCTGAAAAAAACTATACAACCCAACTACAGGCGGGACTAGGATTAATACCTGAAACCATGGCTTTAATCCGCCTATGGTCGCCAGGCATGAATGCCAACAAGTTAGCAGATCTTGCTATTGAAACGGGTCAATTTTCCCGGGCAACCGCCCGCCGAGCCAGAAATATCGTGGCCGAGATGTTTGCGCCCCGTTATCTTGCTGACGAAGGTGCTGCCGCTTTTCGAATTAAATACATGATAGAACAGCGTCTTCCGCAAGATTCGCTGGAACAAATATTTTTCCTCTACACGGCGCGTGCTCAGCAGATCTTAAGAGATTTTGTTGTCGAAGTCTATTGGCCCAAATACAGCGCCGGCGCTAATAACTTAACAAAAGATGACGCAACTCAATTCATTCGGCGGGCACTTGACGCGGGTCGCATGTGCAAGCGCTGGTCTGAGGAAACCATTAAACGCGTTTCCGGTTATCTCATCGGATGTTGCCTTGATTTTGGGTTAGTCGCAGAAGACGGACGCACCAAAAGAACTATTAAACGATTTTCAATTCGCAATGACGTTGCACTTTACCTTGCGCATGATCTCCATTTTTCCGGCCTGAGCGATATAGCCGTTATGCATCATCATGATTGGCGGCTTTTTGGTTTGGAGGCGCAGGAGGTCATTAACCAGATGAAAACGCTAAGCCAGGATGGCCATTTATTGATTCAATCCATGCCAGATTTAATTCAAATATCCTGGAAATATCAAAACATGGAGGAATGCCTTGTTGCAATCACTAAAAGATAAGTTTGACGAAGTCTGCCTGAGACTGACCCAGGGGAGACGGCTTGAAAGCACCGGTTCTGAACCGATTTTCTATCTCGTTTTCCCTGTAAAAGAAATCCTTGATGTGAAAAGACAAACCCCCGCCTGGGTGGCTAAACTGAAGAACAAAGGATACCATGTAGTCACTCTATCGATGGCCAAGGCTGTGAATTCGATCCTGCGTGAGCACAAACTGCGTAAACAGTGGCTCATGGGTGAAAAGATGATCCTCGATCAGGTTGAGAAGAAAGGCGCTGTTCTTCAATTCGCTGACATCAACATGACCCTGAAAAAGGCTTTAATCGATGGTACGGATTTAATTGATCTGATTAAAGCCAAAATTGATGAAGCATCAGCACATCCGGACGGGCTGCTGCTGCTCACTGATCTTGAGGCGTTGCATCCCTATCTTCGGATCAATAGCATTGAGTCACAGCTTCAGGGCTTGGTACGCTGTCCGGTGGTTGTGTTGTATCCAGGAAAACGGGAAGGTAAAACAAGTCTCAGATTTTTGGAATTCTATCCGGCAGACCCCAATTACCGTTCAGAACATATTGGATAATGAAGGAGCTTTTATGACACAAATTCGCAATCTCTTCGACTCAACCCGCGCCCTTAACCGCACCATAGAAAAGGTCATCACTTACCAAAACCGGTCAGAAGCGCAGCTAAAAACAGAAATATCAGAATACGTGGTAACCGACCATATTGAAGAAAGCTTCTCCGATCTGCTCAAAAAAATGCAGATCGCCATGCAAGATGGAGGAGGACACGAAATCGGTGTTTGGGTATCGGGATTCTATGGATCAGGCAAAAGCTCCTTCACGAAGTATCTCGGTTTTGCCCTGGACCGCAATATGAAAGTTGGCGATGATAAATTCATTCAGCTTTTGCAAAACCAATTACATACAGCCCCTGTTCGCGCACTTTTTAACCAGGTTGCGAATACTTACGACGCTGTGGTCATCTTTCTGGATTTGGCAAGCGAGATGCTGGCGGGCGCTTCCATGGAAGATATTTCAACTGTTCTTTACCTGAAGGTACTGCAATGGGCTGGATATTCCGAGGATCTTAAAGTTGCCGAGCTGGAACGAATGCTGGAAACGGATGGGCGACTGGATTCATTTTTGAAACGCGCAAAAGAAGAATTGGACGGCATTGAATGGAAGGATGCCCATAACCAACCGCTAGTCGCCAACCAGATTGCCGCAAGATTGGCAGCCGAATTCTACCCCAAGATTTTTCCCAAGCCGGAAGATTTCCAGAATCTGAACCTTCATGTCAACAAAAGCGAAATCAAACGCTGCGAGGAAATGATTGAACTGATTCGTCGTAAATCCGATAAAAAAAGGATCATATTCATTGTTGACGAGGTTGGACAATACGTTTCAGCCAAAACTAATCTTATTCTGAATCTCGACGGTTTGGCCAAGAACCTCAAACAGATCGGAAACGGTACTGTATGGATTTTTGCCACCGCACAACAGACACTCACAGAGGATCTCCCATCGGCGATACTGAATGCCCCAGGACTTTTCAAATTGAAAGATCGTTTTCCCATCCAGGTTAACTTGGAGGCCAGCGACATCAAGGAAATCTGTCATAAACGCCTTCTAACCAAATCCGCTGTTGGAGAGAAGGAACTGGGAAGCCTTTTTGATTCAAATGGACCATCACTGCGCACCGCCACCCAGCTAAAGGATGGCGGTATCTATGAAACTGAACTGAATAAAAAGACCTTTGTGGACCTTTACCCATTCCTGCCGGCCCATTTTGAAATACTACTCCAACTGCTTAGCCGCCTTGCCCGAAAGACAGGCGGGCTGGGCCTGCGCTCCGCTATTAAGGTTCTCCAGGATGTCCTCATTGCACGTGGGGGCCACGGCGGAGCCCATGAGAGTCTTGCCGATAAACCGGTAATGACTTTAGCCAATACCGTTACTTTTTATGATGCGCTGCGTAAGGATATCCAAAGCAGTTACGGATATATTATCGATGGTGTTGCCCGTGTAGTCGAGCGGTTTCCGAACGAACCGTTTTATCATGATGTAGCCAAGTCCATCGCGATCCTCCAAATTCTGGAAAATCTGCCGGTAACCGCGCATAACATTGCTGCTCTTCTTCACCCGGCTGTAAATGCGGCATCCATGAAGGATGATGTCGAAAAGGCTATTGTCACCATGCTCAAGGACGGAATGATACCCCTGGGCGAGAAGAACGGCAGCCTGCGTTTCCTTACACAAGCAGCAATTACGCTTCAAAAACAGTTTGACCTCATCGAGTATCGCCAGGTTGATGTCCGGGCGGAACAAAATAGCGTTCTTCGCACCATTTTTAAACCGCTACCTGCTACGAAGTTGAGCGGAATACGTCCTGTTACAGCCGGTCTTAAAGTAGCCACAGGTGGCGGCTTGTCCACTTCACTGGATGGCGAAAAAGAGGCTATCCAGATACATGTCGAATTCACACCGGTTTCCAACTATGACGCAATCCGCACTGAAAGAGAAAACGAGTCTCGTGCCAACAAGGAATTAACCAATATTTATCTTCTTGGGCGGACTGATTCAACAGCAGAACAGCTTGCAGTCATCATGGTGCGCTGCAAGAAATTCCTGGATCAACATCGCACGGCTTCTGATCCAGAAACGCAGGAATTCGTTCGCATAGTGGACGCAAAATTCACACGGGCATTCGAAGAATTGGAAAATAAAATCAGAACGTCATTAATGGCAGGTTCTTTTGTTGCACATGGCGCTTATACACCTGTAACGCAGTGTGGGGCCGATCTCCTTGAGGCTGCGAAAACTTTTCTGGCAGACGTTGCCGGTCGCGTCTTCGACCGGTATAGCGAGGCAGCACACCAAGCGGAATCGGGTTTGGCGGAAAAATTTCTTAAAACCAAGCTTGACCGTGTCACACATAACGAAGATCCCCTGGCTCTAGTCAGTCTGGCAGGTGGAAAAGCCCAGATAAAGACCGATAACAAAGCCATCGTTTCTATCCGGGACTACCTCAAGCAGCAGGGCCAAGTAGAAGGACGTCGCTTGCTTGACCATTTTTCCGATCCGCCTTTCGGGTGGTCAAAGGATACAACAAGATACATTCTGGCTGCTGCCTTTGTGGGAATGGATATAAAAATACGCATATCCGGCAAGGATTACTTGGTTAAAAACGACGAGACCATTGCCGCCTTTGCCACCAATAAAGCGATCAGCGCCGTAGGTATTGCTCTGCGTCAGGAACGTCCTGATCCGGAAGCCCTGATTCGTGCCAGCGACCGTCTGCGCGACCTCACAGGCGAAAATATTCTGCCCCTCGAAGCCGACATTGCCACGGCTGCCAAAAAACATTTTCCAACCTATCAGTCTCTCTTTGGGCCACTGGCAGTGGAACTAAGATCGCTTGGTCTTGACGCTTCAGGGCAAGCTGAAAAAGCGGAAAATCTGGCCGGTGATCTGACAGAAGTCGTCAGCGGTGATGGCTCTGATGCTGTCCTTCGTCTGGGTGGGGTCGATAGTCCTCTCTATGAATCTCTCCTCTGGGCACGTAATCTTAAAAAAGCGCTGGATAATGGTTTGAGGGCAACCCTCACCCGACTTAAACGCTTGCGCCGGGAGATTGAAAACCTTCCGGATACCGGCATCCCTGCAAAACTCAAGGAATCTGCTAAAGAAACGCTTGACGCGGCAAACGATATCCTCGGACGCGACGCGTTCTTTGAAGACACATCGACCCTGGCTGCCAGCGCCGATGATTTGGATAAACTTGTTGCATCAACCACCATAGAAATTGCCGACCAGCAGAAGGACTTGGTGGCAGGAGAGTTGAATCGCTGGCAAGAGTCTGCGGACTGGGCGGATTTAAACGAAGATGATCGCACCTGGTTTACCAAGGAGGCAGCCACCCTGACCATTGATGCTGATGCTTCACTGGATGGTCTAAAGAGACTTCTCAATCATGATTACTCGCTCAATCACCGTCTGCGTGACTTAGCCCTTGCTGTTGCCGCCAAAGCCAAGGTGCGAAGAGACGAACGGAAGAAGGAAAAAGATGAAGACGATAATGGCAAGGATGAAGGCGGCGCAGTAACCGTGAAGGAAACAACGGTCATCATTCCCAAAGTATTTAAATCCGCAGATCAGATTGAGACACTGGTTGCGGAATTAAACAAGCTGCGCGGTCAAATTGATAAGAAGACGCGCATTCGTATTGTCTGGAAGGAAATCGATTAACTCATGGCTTTTGATAAACCAACACGCAACCGTCTGGCGACTTTTGTCGGCAAAGCCCGTGATCTCATCGCCGATGAATTCACCCAGCAGTTTCAAAGTCTGTATGGCATTTCGGATAACGGGACGGTTACACCGCTCGTCCAACTGAAACATCTTGACGACGTCGGGCAAGCCACGGCCGCACTTTTGCGGGAACGAATAGATTACTTCATCAAAACACATCCCGAGGAAAGGGATAGTAAAAAAGGCGCTGTAACCCGACTGGCCCGTGAACAGGCATTTACGATTCTGAACCGTCTGGCTGCCATCCGAATGGCGGAAAAACGCGACCTCATCGTGGAATCGGTGGGCAAAGGCTACCAATCTAAAGGCTTCAAAGTATTTGAACAGGTGGCCGGCGCTGGTTTGGGCGACACTTATCATCGTTATCGCCGTTATATTTTTTGCCTTTTCGATGAACTGGCCGTGGACCTCGGCATTCTATTCGACCGCCGTTCACCCCAGGGACTGCTGTTCCCTCGCGAAACAGCTCTTCAAGAACTGTTTACCCTTCTTAATGCGTCGGATATTGAACCCCTTTGGGATGAAGACGAAACCATCGGCTGGATTTATCAGTATTACAACGATCCTGCCGAGCGTAAGAAGATGCGTGACGAATCATCTGCCCCGCGCAACAGCCGTGAATTAGCTGTCCGCAACCAGTTTTTTACTCCACGCTACGTTGTTGAATTTCTCACTGACAATACGCTAGGCCGCATTTGGTATGAAATGACTCAAGGAAAAACACGACTCAAGGATCAATGTCGCTACCTGGTGCGGCGTCCCACAGAGATTTTTCTAAAACCAGACGAAGTCGTTCCGGAATCCACTACAAAAGACGATCTGAGTCAGGAAGAACTTCTCAAACAGCCTGTTTATATTCCTTTTAGATTGATGAAAGATCCGCGATTGTTATTGATGCTTGATCCGGCCTGCGGTTCCATGCACTTCGGACTCTATGCTTTTGATCTTTACGAGGTTATCTATGAGGAGGCTTGGGATCTCGGCGTAGAATCTTTGCGCCTTGACTACCCCGAAAAGGAAGACTTCCTGCGGGAAGTCCCTCGTTTAATCATAGAACACAACATCCACGGCGTTGACATCGATCCGCGTGCCGTGCAGATTGCCGGGCTTTCTCTTTGGCTGCGAGCGCAAAAAAGCTGGCAGGTGCAACGCGTCCCTGCCGACAAGCGTCCTCGGATCATGCGCTCCAACATCGTCTGCGCAGAACCGATGCCGGGCAGCGCGGAGATGCTCAAGGAATTCACCGCCACCCTCCATCCTCCGATACTTGGCCAGCTGGTCGAGAAGGTCTTTGCCCAGATGCAGCTTGCCGGTGAGGCAGGATCTCTGCTCAAGATTGAAGAGGACATTGCCACTCTTGTGGATGAAGCTAAAAAGCTTTGGTCTTCACCCCGCAAAGCTGAACAGACGAAATTTGATTTGGGCATGGCAGAAAAACCAGTCCAGGGAGAAATCCCCCTGGACGTTTCCGGTATCTCTGATGAAAGCTTCTGGGAAACAGCTGAGGAAAGGATCTACGTGGCATTGAAGGACTATGCAGAGCAGGCTGAGGCAGGCGGGTATCAGCGCCGTCTCTTTGCCGAAGATGCCGCACGTGGGTTTTCGTTTATCGACCTATGCAGGAAACGATATCACGTGGTGCTCATGAATCCGCCTTATGGTGAATTCTCAGCTCAGTCGAAATCCGAAATGGAACGTTTTTATCCTAATAGCAAGAACGATTTCTACGCATCATTTGTTGATAGGGGAGTCAACATTCTTATTGATCATGGTTATGTGGGCGCACTGACTTCACGTACATTTCTTAATATAATATCACTTTCTGATTTTAGGTTGGCGATATTGTCTTCTTGCGCACTTGAATCACTAATAGATCTTGGTTTTGGTGTTCTAGACGGTGCTGTAGTTGAAAGTTGTGCCTATGCTTTGCAAAAAGGAGGAAATCACTCGTCATGTTGGTGCTTAAGAATGCTTGATGACGAGGATAAAGAAGAGATACTTAATTCGACAATAAAGATTTCGGACTATTTAGATAGCCGTCTTTTCCTGCCAAAGCAAGATAACCTAGCTTTACTGCCTAATCGTTCATTTGCGTATTGGATTCCCCCTGCAGTCCTTGATTTATTCTCTAACTTATCCGTTTTATCAAGCGCAGGTTTTGAAGTGAAGCTTGGATTGCAAACTGGGGATAATGATCGCTTCTTACGTCTAAAATGGGAAATACCTGAAAGTTGCCTGGGCATGGCCGCCAGGTGGGTACCTTATGCAAAAGGTGGAGAATACTCGCCTTTTTATGACGATGTTCATCTCGTCGTCAACTGGAAGTTCGATGGTAAAGAGATTAAAACAAAAGCATCAGACATGTATGGTTCAGAAACTCGCACGGTAAAGTGCCAAGAATATTACTTTAGAGCAGGTTTGAATTATCCTCTGGTCACCGTGAAAGGAATAAATGTTCGCTTGTTACCGGCAGACTGTATTTGCGATAACGGAGGTCCAGGCATTTTTGCTGGGGGAAAACCACTTTTATGGGACTGTCTAGGAATAACCAACTCCAGACTTTTTCAATACCTTTTGAACTGTTTGACTACAAGCCGCCATTGGCAGGTTGGATATGTCTCAGTGGTACCATATCCACGTACTACTGAGGCAATAGGCAATTTGGCAAAACAATGTTGTGATCTAAGGCGATCCTTTGATGAATTCGATGAAACGAGTAATGTATTCACACATTCTTTGTTACCATCCCAAAAAGAGGAAGTACAAAGACGTTTGAGTACTTTTTGTGAGTCATATTCTTTATTGGATCAGATTGTCGCCAATATCTATGGGTTTCCTACTGTGCCTGATTTTGTTACAAGAACGATTGGCGATCTTGATATGGGAAATACCGTGTCTAAGTACATAGACGGAATACCTGATTTAGACTCAACGTGCTGGATGTTGAGCTATAGCATTGGTCTCGTTTTAGGCCGTTGGGACATCCGTTTTGCTTCCGACGAGCGTCAGCCACCTGAATTACCCGACCCCTTTGCCCCTTTGCCAGTTTGCCCACCCGGCATGTTGCAAAATTCAAAAGGCCTACCCGCGGAACCAAAGGATGTTCCCGCAGACTATCCTCTTCGCATTTCTTGGCCAGGTATTCTGGTGGATGATGAAAATCACCCCGAGGACATCGTTGCACGTGTTCGCGAAGTCCTAGAAGTGATTTGGAAGGATCGTACCGATGCCATCGAACAAGAAGCCTGCGAATTACTCGGTGTAAAAAATCTGCGCGACTATTTCCGCCGTCCTGCCAGTTTTTTTGCTGACCACCTGAAACGCTATAGTAAGAGCCGCCGCCAGGCACCGATCTACTGGCCTATCTCTACGGCAAATGGATCATACACCCTTTGGATCTATTATCATCGTCTTAATGATCAGACCCTGCACTCGGCACTAGCCGACTTTGTGGATCCGAAGCTCAAAGCAGTCCGCACCGAAATCAGCACCTTGCGCGAATCAGGGAATCACCGTGACCGCCTGGAAGAATTGCTGGATCTGGAAAGGGAATTGTCGGATTTCCGCGCTGAGATTGAGCGCATCATTAAGCTGCCCTGGAAGCCCAACCTCAACGACGGTGTCATTATTACCGCCAGCCCCTTGTGGAAACTGTTTCGGCTTCCCAAATGGCAGAAGGACCTTAAGGCCTGCTGGGAAAAACTGGAAAAAGGCGACTACGATTGGGCGCACTTGGCTTACAGCATCTGGCCAAAACGTGTTGAAGAAGTTTGCAAAAAGGACCGCTCCATCGCCATCGCTCACAACCTGGAACACCTCTGCGAGGAGGCTCCTCTAAAAATGAAAGAGAAGAAAAGGAAAAAGAAGACGACGTAGGGTATTGTATAATTGAATTCTGAATATCAGAACATTAAAGGATGTGACGTATGATTACAGCACAGACCCATTACCGAGCCTATTTTGACATTGAAGGATGCGGCGATACAGAAATTGATTGTGCAAGAATTGCGAAGGTTGTCAGAAAATGGATAACAGACAGGGAAGGTACAGTTGCATATAAAGAACTGGGAACGTCATCCTTTTTCACAAAGGGGGACTGGATACACCCGCATAAAGGTAATATCCATGTTCATACAATCAGCGACTCAGCGGTAAAATGGCCGATTACGCTTTGGTCATTAAGATACGAACATCCTGATCGTGATCACAGTTGTAGACTATGGGTTTCTGATGTTACTCTTCAGCAAGTATCGAAGCAACTTGTTCGTTTTGCTATGCATGTTTACTTCAAGATTTCAGCGGGCTACCTTGGTGTGGAACCACCCCTGCCATTACCTACCACCCCGAAATTAATTACCACGCTATTAAATGAAAAAAGTTTTGTAGCGAAAGCTGGTCATTCAGAATTTACCTTGGATTTCACAAAAGTATCGGCCCCTGACGCAGAGTATTTCGTGGACGATATCACAGCAGAAGATCGGTTGATGCCATATGTAGTGATATCGGAAGACCCTCAGGGCATTGCTTTGTTGGATGCCATCCAGTTAGCGCTACAGTTGGCCGGGAATGCTAGGGTATTCTTGCTTAAACAGGGGGCTCAAGACAGATTTAATATGGCTGTGGGTTATCATTTGAGATGCAACAATGGCATGGTACGCGTATATCAACCTCACGCCCGGAATGATGAAAATGATGCGCGAAGGCATCGGTTTTTTCTCGAAGAGCATATTAGAAACTCTAATCCAGATGATATCGCTACTCAGCTTGTTATTGGCTTAGTCCGAAGAGGTAGGACTTATCTCGACAGACGACCTATATCACGTGAAGATGTTGAATCTGAAGTTACACGCGTAAGACTTCAACAATTAAAAATACGATTGTTTGAAGGGTTAGGGGTACCGAACACCCAAATCAATGAGTTGGCAGAAACATTTGAAAAACTTCTTTCTGAAGCTGAAAAAGATAGAAATGTAGCATTGAATGAGATCGAATATTACCAAACGCAAATGGATTCTCTGCAGTCTGAACTAGATCAAGAAAAGAACAAACTATTCGCAAAAGATCAACAAATAGAATCTATGCGAAAAAAAGCAGAACATGCCGACGAACTACAAAAACAACTAGATGCATATAAAAATTTGATTGAACTACCTGACTCTGCGGCTGAAGTATTGCAGATACTGAGCAAAACACACTGCTCTATTCTCGAATTCACGCAGGAAGCTCATAAATCTGCAGCCATAACGGAATTTGCCGACATTGGCGCATTATGGAGTGCATTATGTCAGATTTGTAAGACACTTCCGGATCTGACCTTCGAGAAGAATTGCAGTAATATTGAGGCGGAATTCAAACGACGGACGGGATTGGAATTATCATTTAGTGAAGGAAAAATGACAAAGAGTGATAAAAAAATGGTTAATCAAAGGATTATTTACCATCACGGTATAGAATATGACATAACCCCACATCTTAAGTTACATAAAGGGGGAAAACATTTGAGGATACATTTTGCGATAGACAGAGAAAAGAAGAAAATTATTATAGGGCATTGTGGCGATCATCTTGATACTTGTGGGACACGGAGGCTATCTTAAGTGACTATACGCGATTATATTCAGAAGCAGATCTTCTTACAGCGTGTTGAGGCATTTGGCACACTTGTTATCTATGACCCGACCCGTCGCTATAAAGACATCGCATCATCCATGGCCACGGACAAGTTGCAGGTGATTGATGCATCACAATCCGTGATTGAACAGCGCGAATCTGCAATGGACGCCTTGGCAGCTTTAGCCAAAGGTGATATCCATCAGTTGGTCATCTGGATTCCGGCGATGGCGCCGGCAGATGATGATGCCAAGCAGAAAGACCCCTTTGTCGTTTTTGCTGAAATGGGCACTGTGTTTCCACAAGGAGATGGCGATGACTACGCATCGCTTTGTCGCAAGGCTAAACCGGACCACATCGCTGAAATTAACCGTCTCTTTTCGGAAGGGGTGCCATCTTTCGAAATGGTGGATGCCCTCGACCAAGGCGGAGCTTGGCCTAAACTGAAAACCTTGTTGGGAGCAAATTCTGCAAAAGAAATTGTTTTGGGCATCCTGACGCCGAATGCTGAACAGGAAGAGGCCCTCAAAAAAGAGCCGACCTGGATTACGGAAGCAAAAGCCTTCTTTCTCAGTACTATGGGTTATAAGCTCAAGACAAAGAGGCAGACGCGGCCATCCATCGCTGACGAGGTATGGCGCGTTATCCTTTTTAGTGAATTCGCCTTTGATTCAGAGGGTGACATTCCGGCATCTCTCGAAACTGTGCCCAAGGTTGACATAGGTGCAAAAACTATCGTTTATGAAATCTGTGATGAACTGCGCAAGCATCAAGATCGTAAGGATACCTACAAAAACATAGCGGAAGAGGTTGAAGAGGAATTGGCTTTGAAAGACCGAGCCAGGGGGATGACCAGGCTTGGCGTACGCGATACCTTCGCCTTCGAGGAACGGCTATTTTTGCAGCGGTTTGTTGATGTGGCGATAGGAAGCCGTTTTGAAGAAGCTCGGTCAATTTGGGAAAGTCGAAAAAAATCTTTCTGGCTCAGTCAGGAAGACCGTCTTGCGGAATGGTCATTGGCTTTACGAGCTTTGGAACTTTTAGAAACTGCCGATCGACTCAGTTCGCCGCAATTTCCGTCGCTGGCCTCCATCATCTTTGGATACGCCATGACATGGAGGGAACTGGACCGCCATCACCGTGAAATGGAGCAATATGTTCATCAATGGCAAAGTGAACATGATGGTTTGGATGCACTTGTAAAGCAAGCCCGGCAGGCATATTTAAAATCAATAGAGGCGCTCCAGGCTGAGTTTGTCCGTCTGGTAACGGTTGAGGGATGGCCGGCAACCGGCGATCAATTACTTTGGAACTGTCGAATATTTACGAAAATCATCACGCCTCTCTTAGATGCAGGGGAACGTGTTGCCTATTTCCTTGTTGATTCTCTTCGTTATGAATTGGGAATGGAACTGGAAAAACAACTGTCCGACAAGCTACAGGTTACCTCACAGATCGTCTGCGCCCAACTGCCAACTTATACCGAGGTAGGGATGGCCAGTCTGATGCCGGATGCGGAATCCAAACTGAAGTTGGAGCTGAAAGATGGTAAATTGGTCACAACCCTTGGTGGCAATAATGCGATTGGTCCGGCAACCCGCTTTAACTACCTGCGCTCCTGCAAGGGTGATCAGTGCGATGACATTGATCTGGATTCCTTGATCAAAGCAAAGAAATCAAAGGTGTCGGATAAGGTAAAGCTCCTTGTGGTGCGTACGCATGATCTGGATGCGATTGCCCATGAAACACCTCAACAGGTGTTTCAAATGATTCCTCAATTGCTGCGCCATATCATACGGGGTCTGACCAAGGCAGCGGATTTGGGCTTCAGCAAAGCCGTCATTGTTACGGATCATGGATTTATTCTCTTTCATGAACAAGGCGCCGGTAATGTTGCATCGCGTCCGGCCGGCAACTGGCTGGTCGAGAAAAATCGCTGCATGTTGGGACAGGGCACTGCCGATTCCGCCAATTTGGTTATGAAAAGCAGCGAACTGGGTATACCGGGCGACTTCAAAGATTTTGCTGCCCCAAAGGCATTGGTGCCTTATTCTCGAGGGCAGATTTATTATCATGAAGGTCTCTCTCTTCAGGAATGTGTGCTACCCTGCCTAATCGTTCAATTGAAAGGCGCAGACAAGAAAACCAAAACAAATGAGGCTCCGCGACTGACGTTGACATATCGACAGGGCAAAACTGATCAGATAACACAACTGCGACCTGTGGTGGACTTGGCGTGGCCACAAGCTTCTCTTATCAGTGAAGAGAGTGAGGTTGAGGTAACGATTGAAGCTGTAGATTCCAAAGGAAAAATCGTTGGCTCCGTGGGTACAGGCCAGACTGTGAATCCGGCCACCGGCGGAGTGCGGATTAAACCAGGGACAGCCATTGCCGTTGTATTAAGCATGGAAACTGAATTTTCCGGCAATTTTGTCGTGCGAGTGCTTGATCAAGTTTCCAACGCGACGCTCGCTGAACTTAAACTTAAAACAGGGTACTTAGAATGAAAACAGATGCTTTAGACCAGAAATTGAACGATGTTTTCCCAGGTAAGGTGGTGCGTAAAGACTTACTCCTTCAGGTGAAAAAAGGCACTAATGTTCCATCCTTTGTTTTGGAATTTCTTCTCGCACGCTATTGCGCCAGTGACGATCCCAGGGAGATACAGGAAGGCATGGCGGCTGTTCTGGAAACGATCCAGAAAAATTATGTCCGACCTGACGAAAGCAATAAAGCGCAAATGATTGTCCAGCAAAAGGGGAAGCACACTTTCATTGATAAGATCCATGTCAAGTATTTTGAAAAAGAAAAACGCCCGTGGGCGCGAATGGAAAACTTTAATTCCTCGCGTATCGGCATTAATGAACGCTATTATAAATCTGAGAATGACCGAATATTTGAGGGCGGTATCTGGGCGGAATGCACGGTTGCCCACAATGATCAGGAAGAAGATAATTACGCATTTTACATTGAACAGCTAAAACCAATACAACTATCCAAATTCAACTTCGAAGCTTTTGTGGAAGGTCGGAAACAATTCACAAGAAATGAATGGCTCGATGTATTGATCCGGTCGTTTGGCTTAGAGCCTAGTTGGATGACCCAGCGGATCAAGTTTCATTATCTGGCCCGCTTGGCCCCTTTAGTCGAGGCGAACTTCAATTTCATTGAACTTGGTCCCAGAGGCAACGGGAAATCCTACACGTTCAGCGAGTTTTCCCCTTATTCCACGCTGCTTGGCGCACCGACTTCCGCCGCAACGCTTTGGTGGAACAATGGCCGCAAACAGGTCGGGATTATTGGATTTTGGGATGTGGTGGCTTTTGATGAAGTCGGTGAGGGCATCACAGTCCGTGATAAAGAGACGTTTCAGGTGATGAAGCAATACATGGCCAACGGGAACTTCACACGAGCCACATCAACCGTAACTGCCAACGCCAGCCTTGCCTTTGTCGGTAATATCGATGATTCCATTGAGGCAATTGTCAATTCACAGCAGAACACCCTTTTCAAACCCTTGCATCCGGTATTCGATCTGGCCATACTCGACCGGTTCCATACATTCCTGCCCGGTTGGGAAATCCCGAAGAACAAGGACGAGAACCTGACCCGTAGCTATGGACTGATTATCGAATATCTGGCCGAGGCTTTTCACCATCTGGCCCGTAAGACAAATCGATTTGCCCAGGTGAAGGCTGCCTGTAAGCTTGGCCCAGGTTATGACCAACGGGATCAGACGGCCGTCCTCAAGACAGTCTGTGCATTTGTCAAGATGTTGCATCCTGGCGACGAACTCACTCAGGATGAAATTAATGAGTATCTGGTTTACGCCATTGAAGGGCGACGGCGGGTAAAAGAACAGCTTAACAAAAGGAAACCAGATGACGAATTTGCAAATATCAATCTTGGATATTATGCGACGGATGGGCAATTGATTATCGTTTATTGTCCGGAATCAAGAAATGCAGACGCGACACAAAATCCTTCTCGACCAAGCGGTGGAAAAGAAGATCAAGTTCAACTCGGCGCGGCACCAACACCCGCTGCTGACGATATGGTACCATCACAGCCTATAGAGCCTGTTGATGAAGGCAAAATGCCCGCGACTGAAAGCACTGACGTCACGGTCGATGTCCCTCTCCAAGCCAAGGAGCGCCATTATCGCATTCATTATGGGGCAACTGGATATTCTTACGAAAGCATCTTTGGCGATTATCTTCCCGGTGCGGAAGAAATCATCATAGAAGATCCGTATATCCGTCAGCAGCATCAGATCATCAACTTCTTGCGCTTTTGCGAAACGGCTGTCCGTGTTGGCAAACCCAAGAAAATTAAACTGGTGACACGTTTTGATAATCATTTAGAAAAAGATGAGGCTATGGCGAAACTCTTTACTATCTCCGATAGTCTTAAACAATTCGATGTGGTTTTGGAGATTAAAGAGAATAGCGCTATCCATGACCGTGAGATTCGGCTGAGTAACGGATGGCAAATTAAGATTGGCCGAGGTTTTGACATTTACCAGCGTCCCGATGACTGGCTCCAGATTGGTGCTAATGACCTTGATTTACGCCCTTGCCTGGAAACGATGGTAGATATTTTCAAGATATAAATATTTATTTTTAGAGAGGTGCAAAATGTCAATATATGAAAAAAGCACGAATCAATTATTGACCGAATATATCAAGGCAAATCTGAAACCCGGCCAGGTGATGGATAAGGATCAAATCGTTTCGTGGTTTAAAAGCAACTATCCCAAGATCGAATCCAATACTGTTAATTGCCATATCATTAAATTCACAACTAATCACAAGACGCGCATTCATTATAATGCAACACCCTTGAGTGATTATTTGTTTCAGTTGCCAGACAAGCGCCTTCGTCTTTATAACCAAGAAACAGACCCAAAACCAATCTATGAAGGTGCAGCAGAAGGCACCGAAGTATTGGAAGAAGAAACGGGAACAGAAGAATGCATTGATTCATCCCAGTTTGCTTATGAAAGTCATCTACGAGATTTTCTAAAAAGTAATTTGCATATTATTGAACCAGGTTTGAAGTTATATCGAGATGAAGAAGATGATACTATTACTGGTGTAGAGTTTGATGCCGGTGGTAGAAAAATTGATATCCTTGCTGTTGATAAAGACGATAATTTTGTTGTGATTGAACTTAAGGTATCAAAAGGTCATGAGAAAGTTATTGGACAGATCCTTCGATACAGGGGTTGGGTAAGAAAAAACATGGCAGGTGACAAAATAATCAGAGGTATTATTATCGCGAAAACCATTACTGAAGATTTAAAACTCGCCGCGAGCGAAACAAAAGACGTTGAGCTTTTCGAATACGATTTGAAGATAGACCTGAGAAGAATCATTTAATCTATTGTGAAAAAATGTCCTAATCAGATAAAGAAACGACATTATCTTGACGGAGGTGTTTAAAAAATAGCTGGTCAAGTGCTATATTTAGTACCTTGGTTCATAAATTCGGTTACGTATTCATGCAGCCATGGGTTCGGAGGTCGGCTGCGCCAGTTTGATCTTGTTGAGCACAATACTCAGATCGTTTCGAGTGAATTTCCATTCAAACGGTTTGGCGATCTGTTCGTAATAGAGCTGGAACCCCAGGATCCGTTCTTTGAGCGTTTCCAAAGATTTGAAGTCATTGGGCACGAGGGCCTTACGTTGGAGGATCGAGAAATAGATTTCAATTTGATTCAACCAGCTCGCATGTACCGGGGCATGCACGAGTACGAGATTGGGGTAGCGGGATTGCAGCCTTTCCACGGAGCGAGGACCGCGATGGGAAGAACCATTATCAACGATCCAAAAGACCCGCTTTGCTGTGGCATAGGGCGATTGACTCATCACGTCGGCCACGAGGCGATCAAAGGAAGCAATGCCGGTTCTGCGTTCGCAGCGGCCGAACAATTTGGCGCGATGCACATCAAGAGCCGCTATGTAGGCCCAAGCACCGCACCGCGTGTATTCATGCTCCACTTTCATGGGTACACCCGGTTGGGCCGGATAGGTGGCATGACGACGCCGACGCGCCTGGATGCTGGTTTTTTCATCGGCAGACAAAACAAACTCATCATCTTGAAGGGGATATCCTTCCCAAACCCTTTCATAGAGATCGAGGATTCTCCCAGCTTTCTCAGCAAATTGAGGATCACGGGGGAAAATCCAGGAGCGATACCGCCAAGGACGAATGGCATCCTCATGCAGCCATCTCCAGATGGTGCTGTCACTGATCGTGGCTGCAAGTCCCGATCCTCGAACCTCTCTGCCCAGATCGGCAACACGCCATCGAGAAAGCGGTGCTTGATGAATCGCGGGCAGTTCACAGGCCAGCGCTTTAACCTGAACGACGATCTCCGGGGGGAAAAATCGAGGGACGTCCCGGACGGGGTCGTTCCTCAAGCCCAGGGAGGCGTTCTTCAAAGAAACGTTTTCGCCACATGCTGACAACTTTACGGGGCGTATCGAGTCGATTTGCAATTTCATCATTGCTGAGCCCCTGGGCGGCAAGGAGAATCATCTTGGCACGCGAAACCGAAAAATACGGTAGCGTATATTTGTTTGCGCGCTTGGTTAGTTCTTCCCGCTCTTGTTCCGTAAGAACTATTCCGTATGGACTTTCTCTTGGCATATGCAACCTCCTTGGCTGCATTTATGCCATATATTTTGCCAGGAATCAAGGTCATTTTACGTAACCGTAATTATGACATAGAGCATTTAGTCGAGCATGAAAATATGAGATCATCAACAGTATTGAAAGAGCATATTTGCATTCACACATTTTCCGGCATTGCGTTTGATTTGCTGAACCCGCAGCCCGAAATGATCCTTTTGGAGGACATCATACATTCTCTTTCCCTCATTAACCGTTTCAATG
>Ga0208458_1001504_pt1 | contig 19187 bp, 16 predicted proteins | sample AD_UKC085_MetaG_FD_184432 | JGI IMG/M metagenome (GOLD analysis project Ga0208458, IMG submission 184432) | Active sludge microbial communities of municipal wastewater-treating anaerobic digesters from USA - AD_UKC085_MetaG (SPAdes) (version 2) | ecosystem: Engineered > Bioreactor > Anaerobic >... | reverse complement strand
GAATGGTGGAATTTTCAGGATGACTGGGTTCTGGATGGTGTTGAGGATGAAGAGTTTGACGTAGACGGAATGATCGCATTTTCCGCTGGATATATCAGGTTCAAGCGGCGCCTCCGAAGCTGGCTTAAAAAAACTCTGGACTGACTTTCCATTCCCGCAGTTTGCCCTCAAGAAAATCAGACTCAAGTTGCGGTGACTTACATTTAGGTCGCCTTTATCTTGAACGGGATGGGAGGCGGTTACTTTGGCCGCCAACCTCGGTATGGGAACGCCGGGCCCGGCACCCGGGGCTTTTTCAATCATGGAGGACACGATGATTAGAACGCGAACAGTAAAACCTGACACCACGAACCTTTTGACCATTCGGGAAGGTGCCGCACGGATGCGATGCTCGACCGATTACCTTCGGGACCTTCTGCGAAGGCGTGAAATCGACGCCGCGAAGATCGGACCGGAACGCGGGAAGCGTGGCGGCAAATGGTTGATCCCGGAATCGGAGATCGTGCGCTGGCTTGAACGCAACATGACGGCGGCGAGATGAAAACACAGGGCAGGCCCCGACCGTGGATGACGGCAAGGGCGGCAAACAATGGACTCGGTAAATCCGATTGTAACGCCGCCTGCGCCGCGAATCAACATCCGGGAGCCTGCCAGGAGGAACAAATTATGAACAATTCCGAATGGCTCGACGTGACACCGGCGGCGCCCTGCCAGATTTGCGGCAAGGATTCCTGGTGTACTAGGTTGCTAGACGGTCGATGGGGGATCTGTCGCCGTGAGGCTGCTGGCGGATTGGCCAAGATCGACTGCAACGGCGTCCCTTATTACATCCACCGGATTGATGCCTATGGCAGATCCGGATGCGGGGCGCCGGTTCAGATAGGTAGAGCCTTAGCACAACGTTTGCCCGCCCTTGGTGTGGCTTGCGAATCGAACACGATACCACCGGCCGAACGTGCGGACGATGCGACCCTGTCTGCCGTCTATAACGCCCTGCTGAATGATCTGCGCCTGGACCCGCGCCACTTCGACGACCTGGCCAGGCGCGGACTGTCGCCCGCTGAAATTGACTGGCGACAATACCGGACGTTGCCACCGAACGGCGCACCCTGGATCCGTAACGAAGTCGCGGGGCGCCTTGCGGATCGCTTCGGTGATGACGTGCTGGCGAAGGTACCTGGCTTCAAACGCGGCACAGCCGCCACCGGCCGCGGATACTGGACCATTACCGGAAAGGCAGGGCTGCTGATTCCCGTGCGGAACGTCAAGGCGGAGATTGTCGCGTTGAAGATCCGGCCGGACGAACCCGGCGACGGCGGGAAATACCGCGCGCTTTCGTCGAAGCATCACGGCGGCCCCGGTCCTGGCCAGCCTGCACATGTCCCGTTGCGACCCATTGACGCGGCGCCATGCGAAGGGCGAACCGTCGCCGTTGTCGAAGGTGTCCTGAAGGCCGACATCGTCGCGGCCCTGGACCCGGCACAGGTCCCTTGTATCGGTATCGACGGCTGCGGATCGTGGCGGAGCGCACTTCCAATACTCCGGGACCTGGGCGCCCACCGCGTCAACTACTACATTGACCCGGACGCCACGGATCCAAATCACCCCCAAGTCGGATCGGCGCTTAAGGCTTTTTGGCAGGCCTTGAAACGTGAAGGGTACGAACCGGCGATCGCCCTGGACACAGGGAGGGCAGCATGAACACAGCCGGACTATTGAAGCCTGATGACGCCCTGGCGGCACACCACGGCCTGACGGTCATCGAAGGCGCGGCCGCCGACGCAATCGTTGAAGGCGCACCGGGACGCGGCCCTGACAATCGAGACGTGCTGACCGTGACCGGCGACCTGGCCGCCATGATGCGCGAAACGTGGACAGCGTTGACGGGACACAACCGCAGTAATCCGCGCCTGTTTCGTACGCCCGATTGTGCGTCGATTGTCGAGGTGGCAGAAACGGAAACCGGGCCGACGCTGCGGCGCTTCACAGAAGACACCTGGCGCGCATACCTGGTCAATCGAATCCGCTTCATGAAGGCCAGTAAGAAAGGGGTTGAAGACGCCCTGCCATGCAGGGACCTGGTCAAGACAACCCTTGCGACGCCGGACAAAGATCTTCCGGTCCTGTCGCGTCTTATCACTGTTCCCGTGGCAGGCCCTGACGGCGCTTTTCTTACAACGCAGGGATACAACGTCGCCGCCCGTGCATTCTATCAACCGCCTGCGGGGTTTCGATTGCCGCCAATTCCCGAAGCGCCAACCGCAGAGGACATCAGGAACGCTGGGGATCTGCTATGGTCGCCAATATCGGAATTTCCCTTCACGTCGGATGCGGAAATCGCGCACACGATCGGGGCGATGCTGCTTCCGTTTGTGCGGGATCTAATCGACGGCCCCACACCCCTGCACCTGATATCGAAACCGGAGAAAGGCACCGGCGCTTCCCTGCTATGCGATGTCATCAGCCTTATTGCCACGGGGCGAACCGCGCCGGCTGGTGTGCAACCGCACAATGACGAAGAGGCCCGGAAACGAATCACCGCTGCCCTGATATCAGGCTCGCAGATTGTCATGTTGGACAATGTCAAACGCCTGGAAGGTGCATCGTTGGCTGCGGCCCTTACTAGTATGACGTGGACTGACCGCCTGCTTGGACAAAGCGCGACGGTTCAGATCCCGGTCCGGTGTCTGTGGCTTGCAACGGCAAACAACCCTGCGGTGTCAGGGGAAATCGCGCGGCGCGTGGTACGAATCAGACTGGATGCCAAACGCGAAGACCCCGGCACCAGGACATTCATGATCCCTGACTTGAGGGGATGGTGCCGCGAAAACCACGCACACCTGGTTGCCGCTGCGTTGACGTTGGTCAAGGCCTGGATGCGGGCCGGCCGGCCGTCAGGCAGCGCCACACTGGGCAGTTATGAACGATGGGCCAGCGTCATCGGCGGAATACTTGACGTTGCGAGGATCCCTGACTTCCTGGCAAACCGGGCCGCCTTCAATGACGAAGCCAACACGGAGGACGCGGACGCGATCGCTTTCGTCAAGGCGTGGCTTGCCAGATACGGATATCAGACTGTTGGAGTAAACGACCTTTTCAGCATGGCAGAAGACATATTCGACTTGGGATCCGGAAGTGATACCGCCCGTCGAACAAGGCTTGGAAAAACCGTCATGCGGGATCTATGCAATCGGATTGTCTGTGGAGTCAGAATCGAAGATTGCGGGACGTATCAGGGCGGCCGGCGATATCAGCTTGTTGATGTCAACCCGGCGGTTTCTGCTGGTTAACGGCCGTAAGGTACCGTTAGCGATGGCATGCACCCCTACAGCGCCAACTAGTTGATTTTATTGCCCCCGTGAACCTGGTGAACATCAAGCATCAATCTAACGCAGAAGACAGATAACACATTACACGCTATATGTTTGGATCATCCTCCAACGTTCACGATGTTCACGAACTCCGCCGCCACCCCCCCACCCCTTGGCTTGGGTCCTCCGAAGGGGATGGGCTTCACGGGTCAATCGGAGGCGAGGTGATTTTCTAGACAAAGCCAATTTCGGGAGGTACTAGGTGGCAGACAAAAGGCCGAATCGCAAGAGACAAGGCGCAAACAGAATCGAAGACGGTGCCGCTGACGGGTGCAGACGCACAGACGCCAGCGCGCGCGCGGGCGGGGGCGAGGGCGCGCTGGGGCGGGCGCGAACGCGAAGCCGGGGAAGCGCCGCCCGTTGTCATGCAGTCACCCCAAACGGGTCCTTCCGGGACCTGGTTAAGTGTATGGGTACCGCGTGGCGCGGGTTTTGACCAGATTAAGACCCCAAAAAGTAGGGTAAATGATGCGCCGAATGAGCCTGATGATGACCCCAAAAAACGAGGGTTAATTGCTGACCGACGCAGGATGCAAGAATCACGCGATAGAGGCCCGTCAAGGTGGCGGACGGTGGATTTATCATCCCGGCCGCGATCGCCGGAATTAGGGGTATTGCAGGATGCGCTGCGGCCCTTTGCACAACGGAGCCTCCGCGCGATTTTCACCGCTGCGCGCTGGCCCTTGTCTGATGCGGGTCCGGGAGTCGCGCCTTTGCACAATGCCTGCACAACGACCCACCAAAAAAGGCCCCAAAAGGCCCCAAAATAGCCTAAATGCAGCTGTCCCGTCATATTTGTTTTACGTCGGAAAGTTGAATGATTTTAAGGGGTTGCTGGTGAGCCCAGAAGGAATCGAACCTTCAACCTCCGGATTAAGAGTCCGCTGCTCTACCGATTGAGCTATGGGCCCAGCGCAAAAGCGGAACTATTGTCGTTGCATAAGGTTCATTTGTCAAGCGATTTGTTGCCATAACGTTCCCACCGTTCGCACGGGCGCTGTTCGGATCTGTCCTTGTACGGGCGGATTACATCCGCCCGCTGCGGTTCAGTACGGTGCCTTTAATCGCGCCGCTGGTTCCGGCCTGTCCCTTCTCGTGTTTATTTGCTTTCCAGGGCGATGTCGGCCATGCGCACGCGGTTCGCGCCGCCGCCGGAGGCCATGTTCACCGACACCAGGGCCGTGTTCAGCTTTTCCAGATCCAGAATGCAGTCACGCGTGGCCGGCATGCCGCCGTAATTCTTCGGGCAGTGGTCAAGGTTTCCGTCAATTAAGACCGTCAGCCCGTGGCTTCGGCATATGACCGGGCGGGCGTGATACACGATGCAACGTCCGTCGGCCGGATCCAGCATGCAGCAGTGCCGGGCAAGGGAAGCCCGTTCGGCTGCGGCCTTTCTGGTCGCGTCGGGCAGTTCGGCAAACGCCTGTCGGACAAGGGCCGCCTCGACCGGAAAGACCGAAAGATCGACCAGGCAGCAGTCGCCGCACCCCGGGCGGCACGCAAACTGATCCGGTGCCGATTCGACCGCATGCGCGAAGTGCCGATCGACGATTTCGTGAAGCTTTCGGATCATGGTTCTTCCCGCTGCATTCCCGCTGCCACAGTCAGCACGGATCATGCCAGACGTCGTGATTCATGTCATGCCGCCTTTGATTATTGAATTCATGTTGGCTACACTTCCGCCCGTCCAGACCGGGGCCGTACCCCGATCCGTTCCCTGGCGAATATCAAGGCGGCATTCCTTTGGATCCGAAGCGCGATCTTGGCAACGCACCGATATCGGGACTCCTGTTCCGATTCGCAATCCCGTCCATCGTGGCCCTGATGGTTCACGCCGGTTACAACATCATCGACCGGATCTTCATCGGCCAGATGGTCGGCCCTGACGGGCTTGCCGCCGCCGCCGCATGCTTCCCGGCCATGATGGCCCAGTTCGCCTTTACCCTGTTGATTGCCGTCGGCGAGGCAGCCATCGTTTCGATCAAGCTGGGCCAGGGCGACACCGACGGTGCCAGGAAGGTGTTTGCAAACGCCGTCTGGATGTCGGCGTTGCTTTCGATTCTGATGCCGTTCGCCGGCCTGTTCCTTCTTGATCCGATTCTTCACCTTTCTGGAGCCGGTCCGGCGACCCTGCCACTGGCCCGGCAGTACCTTTCAACCATCCTTGTCGGCACGCTGCCGCTGACCGGCAGCTTCATCCTTCATTATCACGTGCGGGCGGCCGGTCATCCGCGGGCCGCCATGATCCTGATCATTATCGGATCCGGCATGAACGCCATCCTGGATCCCATCTTCATCGGACCTCTTGGCATGGGTGTCCAGGGTGCGGCCATCGCGACCGTGATTTCCGAAACACTGTCGATGATTGCCGGCATCGTCTGGCTTGCCACGCACCGTTCCACACCTTCACTTTCCCGCGGACTTATGGGGCCGGACCTGAAGCTGTGGGGAAGCATCGGATTCCTGGGGCTTGCACCTTTCGCGGCCCAGATAATCGGCAGCGTCCAGTTTTCCATCCTGAACTACCAGGTGGCGCGCTTTGGCGGCGAAATTGCCGTTGGAATAACCGGCGTCACGTTCGCGCTTTCGTCGGTCGTTTCCCTGCCGGTATTCGGCATTGCGGACGGGATGCAGCCGATTGTCGGGTATAACTTCGGTGCGCGGAAACTTGATCGCGTGCGACAGGCCGTGCGCCTTTCCCTTCTGTGGGCAACCGTTGCCGCGTTCATCGGGACGATAGTCGTCGAGCTCTTTCCCGGCCCGGCGGTTTCGATGTTCTCGACCGATGCCGAATTCACCGAAATGACCGTCAGGGCGGTCAGGATTGTTTTCATGACGGCGCCCCTTTTCGGCATGCAGGCGATTGGCGCAAGGTACTTCCAGGCGGTCGGCAAGGGCGGGCTTTCGCTTTTCTTAAGCCTTTCCCGCCAGTTGATTTTCTTTACCCCCGGGCTGCTTCTGCTTCCCGAGTTCTTCGGTCTTGACGGTGTCTGGTGGACGGCACCCCTGGCAGACACCACATCCACAGCCATGACGATGGGTCTTCTTGTCTGGTCAATGAAGAAGACGATGAAGGAAGCCGCCTAGCCCCCCAGGCAGACGCCAAGATCCAGTCCGGAACATGGCCACACGCAGGCTGAAGGCAGTGCACACGGCTTTTCCAGGCTGCATGTAACCAGGCAGTTCCCGTCAAGACACAAAGTCCCCGCAATGCAGTCGCGATGTGTCACGCATGTTCCGCCCGCCCCGGTGCTTCCATGCTTGACGCATTCACCCTGGACACAGGTGGTCATGCTTTTCGGAAGGCACGTCATTTCCTCAGGACACTGATCTGCCGTGCCGCCGGGCGTGCAGGCCTGGCCGCCGACCGGGTCGCAGAACCTGATCTTCGTCGAGCAGCCCTGGACGCATCCCAGGAATTCCCCGCACGGCGCCGCGGCCGCGCACAGGGATCGGCATCGTCCATCGGCGCAGTAACCGCCCTTCAGGCAGTCCGCATGCTTCGAACACGTGTCCCCGATCGGTTTCGAACCGGCCGCGGCACACTTGAACGCCGTGCAGGATGCATCTTCCGGAATGCAGTTGAACCCCGTCGGGCAGTCCGTCCCGACCTTGTCAGGGCTGCACCGGGCCGGCCCATCGACACATACCCCGAAACCGCCCATCGCATCCTGTTGCACGCAATGCCTGATCGAGCCATCGTCCAGGCAACTGTCGATGACGGCTGGATCGCATATTTCGTGGCACGCCGGCTTTTGCGCACCTGGAAGCCTGACGCACGCGTATCCTGCGATGCAATCGTCAAACGTCGCGCATTCCTGGCCGTTCTTCAGACTTCCTTCTTCGAAGCAGAACAGGCAGCCGCCAACCGGGGACGGCAGGCAGGTTTCGCCGATCGCGCATTCCCGGTTCCCGACCGGATTGGTGCATATGTATTCGGATCCCCATGGAACGCAGAAATGCTTCCCGTCCTTGACGGCCGCGCAGCAGTTGTCCGTGCCGCACTGTCCGTCACCGGTGCATTCGCGCGTGCAGAAGGCCGGGGGTCCGGCAAGCTTCATGCACGATGGAAAGACTTCGCCGCAGGCACCCTGATCGTATTCGCAGTTCACCCCAAGACCCACGGCATCGACAGCCGAACACTTCCCAAGCGTGCATTCCGACCCGGGAAGGCAATCGCCGCAGTCAATCGTGCTGCCGCACCAGTCGTTGACCTTGCCGCAATCGTACCCGATTGATTTGCACGTCCTGGGAACGCATTCGCCGGAACATGTCCCGACCCCGTCGGCAACGACGCACGTGCGACCGGTCAGATGACAGTCGTCGGCGCACATCACCCCCGGGCAGTTGCTTTCCCCGGAACACTGGTCTCCGCATGAAGGTACGCAAGGTTCGATGCACGTGCCATGATTGCAGACCTGTCCGTCCGGGCATGTCCCGCATGAAACAAGGCCGCCGCAGCCATCCTCAATGGTTCCGCACACGTGTCCGCGGTCGGCGCACGAAACGGGCTCGCATGGGCCGAAGTCCGGTCGGCTGTCATCTTCGGCGCAGGATGCCGCGCCGCAGGCAACGGCCATCGTTGCCAGCAGCAGATGGAAGGCCCGCTTCATGGAAACACCTTCTACATGCAGAAGAAATAGCCTTCGCCGCGGGATCGTTCCCCGGGTTTCGGCCAACCGGCAAGATCGACAAGAACCGCCAGTTTGCACGGTGACCCAATCAGCGAAAGCATGGATGGCGAGGTCATGGCCTTCCACGATTCCTCGGTCAGGGCAACTTCATCGATCCTCATGTTGCTTGCGAAAAGGCACTTTCCGGCCCGGACTTCGCGAACCTTGATTCCGGGCGGAACATCGACCCCTTCCGGAACCGGTATGCCGATGGTCACATTTACTTCCGACTGGGCGCTTTCCAGGGTCGAATCGATGAACAGGATCGGATCGGCAAAGATCGGGAGCTTCCTGTTGAACAAAAGTCTGCGCAATCTGACCGATTCCGCTGCCAGTTCGGCGGGATCGATTGTTTTTGCCGCCTTGAATTCGTGGCCCAGGATCACCTTCAGCGCCGGCAAGCCTGTGACGCGTTCCGGGCCCGAAAGAACCGGTTCAGCTTCGGCCGGGATCGCCTCTTCCTTTGCCCGCTCCTGATCGGTCGGAACCGGCTTAAGCTTGGCCGGCGTGACCACAAGACCGGCCGGTCGGCTGATCCCTGGCAGTGCCGCGTGTGCCTTCTTGAGTTCCGCAATCCTGTCCGCGCTGATTCCAAAATGCGTGGCAAGATCCGCGTCGGGCGAATCGGGGCCGACCTGGACAGGTTCGGGATCCGGAACCGGAAGGCCCGGAATATGCTCCGGTGCCTTTTCCGGAGTCGCGACGGCGACTTCGGCAGTTTTGCGGCACCCGCACCCGTCGCACCCCTGACCAAGGCCTGTCAACATCACAGCCACAACGCATCCTGTCCCCAGCAACCAGCTTCTGCGCATTTGATTTCCCCCGACAAGCCTGGAAGTCAGGGGCATTATCACACGGAAACAGGTGTCGGATCCATACGGTCTGAATTCGGGGTCGAGCCCAGGGCGGTTCCCGCGCATCGCCCATGCCGGCACGATGGCGCGCATCAGGCCAGATTTACAATTCATTTCAAAGATTTCTGTTGCCTTGATCAAGGTCTCTTCCATACAATCCTTCGGTACGAAGGCCTCCCGGGTCTTCCGATCTGTTCGTGGTTCTTCGTGCTGCCGCGGTAATCTTGCGATATGTGGAATTGAATTATGCGGATTGAATGGATTACGGCGCTGATTCCCCTTGTTGTGGCAGGTTGCCAGGATCCGCGGCTTCCTCCGTGGATGACCGACCTTGACCATCCCGATGTCCATGGTGAAGTCGTCGTGTCCGATTCGTTCATCGATTCGGAAGAAGATGCCGGTGGCGAGCGTGACAATGGGCACGACGGCGATGTTTCGGACGAAGTCGCGCCGCCCGATGATACGGCTGGCGACCTGCCGGACGACCTGGCGGTTGTCGATTCGGAAGAAGATACGGCGTCCGATGTGCCCGATGTCGTCGTGATTCCCGATCCGGTCTGTGCGGCCCCCGTCGGGGAATGCCTGGTTTCCTTCTGGGATCCGGTGAAAATGGAATGCGTCACGGATTCCGCGCCCGACGGAACCCCTTGTGAAGACGGGTATTGTTCAGGCGGTTCGTGCAGTTCGGACTGCTGGGAAGGGCCATGCCCGGCTGGACTTGGCCCCGCGTCGGCGTGCCGGTGCGTCGTTCCTTCTTCCGGTTCCAGGCTCTGCCTTTCCGAAGGTGGATTCGTCGATTGCGAAGAACTGCGGCCTGGATACCCCTGGTCGGGGCAGGACGCTCAACTTGTTTCCGGCGCGCGGTCTTTTGTCGATAACGGCGATGGAACGGTCACCGACCAGGTAACCGGCCTGGAATGGGAAAGGGATGCCTTCACGCCGTTAAGCATGGAACTGGCGATTGAACATTGTTTTTATCACTTCGATCTGCCCGGCGACGGTTGGCGGCTGCCAACCATCAGGGAGCTTTTCTCGCTGATCGATTTCGGCCAGACGACCTGCATGTGGGATCCCGTTTTTGGCGATAGTTGTTCCGGGGATCGCATGTTCTGGTCTTCCACCCAGGCGTATATGACGGCCAACGTCTGCACGCTGCATCCCCGCGGCAATATCGAGGCCTGCGAGCTGGACGGTTTGAACCGGGTTCGTTGCGTCCGTGGGGATTTGCCGCCACCGGATCCCGTGCCCGACCGTTACCTGGCCTTTGAGCAGGTCGTGCTCGACCGCGCGACCGGGCTGGGCTGGCAGAACGTTTCTTCATTTCAGCCGATGGAATGGGCCGAGGGGTTGCGGGCATGCCAGCGTCTTGGAACCGGATGGCGCCTGCCGACATCCGACGAACTGGTATCCATCATCGACATGACGATGCACATCGGCAAGGCGTATTCGGAAACCGGTGACCCCTGTGCCAAGTGGGACGATGCGCTGGGACGGTTCTGCAGCCAGCAGTTGTACTTCTGGACATCGACCCCGAATCCGCGCCTGACCGATCCGGTTTCCGCATATGCGGTTCATTTCTTTTCCGGACACGTGCATGAAAACCCGGTTCAAGGATCCCGCAGTCAGAAGTTCAACGTTCGGTGCGTAAAGGATTTTCGTTGAAAATCGCCCGTTTCGGGCGGTTTTTTCATACAGTATTCAATCGGCGAGTTCCTTGACGGAATTCGGGCCGGTTGTTTTTAAGGTGGCGGCGATATGTTGCGGGTCGTTTTGATCACCCTGGTTGCGATCGGGTTCACAGGCTGTGAACTTTTTGACGTGATCGGCAACATCGGTGGGCCCGGAACTTGCGACGTGTTTTCGGAAAACGACTGCACGGAATGCGGATCTTCATGTTCCGATGCCATCGATAACGACGCGGAAATCGGCACCGATGCTGTTTGTAACGACGGAAATGCGGGTGAAGTTGCCACCGCTGACATCGTCCAGGCCGATGAATCAGCCGGCGTTGATGCCGTCGTCAAGGCGGACCCCCTTACCGGTTTCGAAATCAGGAAGCCCTTGCCTCGCCAGATCGACCCGGGCTTGACCGTCGAAGACGTCGATTACGTATGCACCCTGGTTTACGGGGAAATCGACGCATACTTCTACATCCAGACGACACCGTTCAAGTGCAGTGCCACCGGCCTGTGCCAGTTCCAGACGATTGGTGCCTGGATATCCGATGGCGGGCTTGTCCGGCCGGTCGAGGCCAGCTACAACTGGGGCGGCCACCATCATAACGACTGGATACTGCTGCGCTTGAAAGGACTGACCGTCAGGTACAACCACTCCTCATACGGTTTCGGCTGGCGTTCGTGTCAGGCGCCCGACTGCCTGCAGATCGAAACGGATGGAATGCTTGATAAGGACGGCTGCGAACCGGAAAGGACTCTGCCTGTCGTCTGCCGCCAGGTCTGGGCCGACGGAACCTACGACCCGCTTGTCGATGATTTCAGGACATGCCCTGGCGACGTCTCGTCCGACCCTCCAGGCGGTGCGGACGACGACGATGATGATCAGGGCGACGATTCCCCGGACGACGATGACGATCATGGCGACGACGACGATGATGATCAGGGCGACGATTCCCCGGACGACGATGACGATCATGGCGACGACGACAGTCGTGACCAGGACCGGGACGAAGACCACGAACGCCGTGACGATGGCGACTGATTCCGTTTTTCTGGCAAACAGCGCGTTGTCTGCTGTACCGAACCAGCCGCGGCAACGCCCAATTTGAAAGGCCCAGCCCGTCACCCGATCATTTCCGCTCGCAGGTGAAGTCGCCGGTGAAGAGCGCTTGCGAGGTACCCCCTTCCATAAAACCGGTATTTCAAAAGAACCCTGATTTTCTAATGGCAGATAGTCAAAAGAACCTTGATTTTCTAAAACCACGTCTTTTGCGCGAAGTCTGGCGGCACAGCTTTGTTGGTGGCATGCCGGAAGCGGTTGCCAGTTATCGTAAAACCGGAAAGATGGTGGATGCATTTGCGGTGCACGCCGAACTGGGGCGTTCGTTCAGGGATGACTTTGCGAAGTACACACCGCGGGTGAACCCCTTAGCCATCGTTCAGCGCCCGGATCGGGCTGGCCAGGACCCACTGGATCCGCCACGGGCAGCGATGCGGGACAGCCGTCGTCGATTCCATCGGTCTTCCTCCCGGGAACGGGTTGACGATGTGAGCATCTACTCGCCTGCTGCCGCAGGATAGGGCGTCAACATCACGCGATTCGCGAGCGCGACGCGCTGACATGGTCAAGGCGTCGGGATGGCGAATTCAGCCACGACCGGGAAATGGTCCGACGTCATCAGGCCAAGGTACGTGGAGGTCAGGACGTCCGCGGAAACACCGACGAACCCATCGTTGCGGAGCAGCCAGTCGATCCTGCTGGTCTGTTTGGCCACTCCATCCCAGGAATGATAGGTGCCTTCTTCTTCCAAGCCGAGTTCCACCCAGACGTCGGTGAGGTCTCCGGAAACGCCATTCCATTCAGCCTTCCCAACCATGATGTTGTAGGGGACCGAGTCGTAAGGGCAGTTGAAGTCCGCGCCGATCAGGGCAGGCCTTCCTTCCGTCAGGATATCCATCTGCTGGAGGGTGATGCGCGCCATTTCCTCACGGATACCATCGACCTCCGCGTGGTCCCAGTGTGTCGAGATAATGTCGAACTCGAACCCGTCGGCGATGCGCTGGAAGCGCCCCCAGGTCGCGGCGCGGGGAAACTTCTGTTCGTCGCTGATCTGGCTCGGCAGGACGTCCGGCGTCTCGCTCAACGCGAAGGTCTTCCAGTCCAGTACCACGAACTTCGAATGGTCGAAAAAGATGGCCGTATATTCGTCGAAGTACACGGTTCCCGAGTTGTCCATGCCGACCCAGTCGAGTCTCGGAATCGACTTCTTGAGGTCTTCCAACTGTGGGACGAGCAGGGCCTCCTGGACGACCATGATGTCCGGGGAGTAGTCCTCGATCTGAGCGACCACGGCCTCCTTCCGGTTTTCCCACAGACGGTCTCCCTCGTCGGCGAAAGGCGTGCGCAGGTTGAAGGTCATCATCCTGACGTGTTCGGCGTCTTCGAGGATCTCTGGCCCAGAGTCCGAATCCGGGGCGGTGTCAGCGTTGTCATCGCTTACGCCGCACGCGGTAACGAAGACGAGAATTGGAACAACTGCCTTCAATCCGTTCACCGAGCACCACATGGTTCGCCTCCCATTGGGGCCGATTGGCCTGGCCTGGCTGGCCTTCTGCCGACAGTCCGCTCTGCTTCAACGCCGCAGCCCACGCGGCGGCGCCAGAGTATATCAGGCCGACGCAGCGGACAAGGAGATGACCCAGCGGATTCCATTGGTAATCCAGTCAGAAATTCCTGGACAGAAATATCAGGGAAAACGGCGATGGACAAGGCTGCGGTGCCTTCCGGTTGGTAACCCGTTTGGTAACCAGAAGAAGATCGAAAGGTGGTGATTCTGCCCGACCTTGGGTAGTTTGCACAAAACGTAACCCTGGGTTACTATTCGTGCATGAACGATCGACCCCACAAGCCCGACTGGGACCTGCTGTTCGAGACAGCCAGCGCCCAGGAAGGCTACTTCACCACCGGGCAAGCGGCAGAGGTCGGCTACTCGACCCAGCTTCTGCTCAAACACATTCGAGCCGGGCGGGTTGCGCGGACCCGCCGAGGCATCTACCGTCTCGTCCACTTCCCCGCGGGTGAGCACGAAGAGCTGATCATCGCATGGCTCTGGTCGGAGCGGGCCGGCGTTATTTCGCACCAGACCGCGCTGGCTCTTTATGGACTTTCGGATGTGCTCCCGGCGAATGTGCATCTGACCCTGCCGCAAGCCTGGCGATGTCGCCGGTTCAGAGTCCCGGCCGGGGTCGCACTCCATTACGCGGACGTGCCGCCAGATGATCGTGCCTGGTTCGGCGCGGCTCCGACCACCAATCCCCGGCGCACACTGAACGACTGCGCCCGGGAAGGCATGGCTCCCGATTTGCTGCGGCAGGCTGTGCAGCAGGCTGTCCGCCGGGGACTCGTCGTGAAGGCCGAACTCCGTGACGCGGACGAGGCCCTGCGCCCCTTCGGAGGAATTGGCGTATGACGGCTCGCACTTACTCCTCCCCCGAGGCCTTCAAACAGGCGCTCGAGCAGCGCCTCCGCTCGGCGACGGAGACTGGCAGCGAATTCGCACGCAGGCGGCAACTTCTGGTTTTCGATCGTTTTCTTGCGCGTATCGTTGCCGTGCTCGGCGACGCCGCCACGCTCAAAGGCGGCCTCGTGCTGGAGCTTCGCCTCGAGCGGGCGCGCACCACGAAGGACATCGACCTGAGGTTGATGGGCCCGCCCGACGATATCCTTGCCAAGCTCCAGGATGCCGGACGGCGTAACCTTGGCGACTTCATGACCTTCGAGGTTGGCCCCGATGACGATCACCCCGAGATCCAGAACGACGGGATGCTGTATGACGGGCTCCGATTCCGAGCCGAGTGCAGACTCGCCGGAAAGGTTTACGGTCAGCCCTTCGGAGTCGATGTTGCGTTCGGCGATCCGATCCTCGGAGAGCCCGAGATAGCGGTTGCAGACGATGTGCTGGCGTTCGCCGGAATCGTCCCGCCCACGCTGCGGCTGTACCCGGTCGCGACCCACATCGCCGAGAAACTGCATGCGTACACGATGCCCCGCTCGCGTCCGAACTCACGGGTAAAGGATCTCCCCGATCTGGCTCTGCTCGCGACGGCACAAGATATCGATGCCAAGCTTCTGCGTGACGCACTCGAGCAGACCTTCACGTTCCGCAATACCCACCCGTTGCCGTCGTTGGTGCCCGCGCCCCCACCGGCGTGGGAAACCCCGTACGCGGCGATGGCGCAAGAGGATCAGCTGGCCTGGGCCACGCTCGCCGACGTCACGAGGGCGGTGCAGTCCTTCCTTGATCCTGTGCTCGCAGGCGATCTTGAAGCGAAATGGAGTCCCGGTACCTGGTCATGGAGCGGACGATGACAATATTTTCTGGCCCTGAATCACATTTTTGGGAATACGGCTGGTAACCCGAAGAAATCGAAACGAGGTGAAAAGACCGTTAACGAGTCGAAACGGGCTTGGATGTCAATCGGGGAATACTGCCCGTATTCATTAAGGAATCTGTGGATCGCGTGGCGCGCCTGGAGGGACTCGAACCCCCAACCGTCGGATCCGAAGTCCGATGCTCTATCCATTGAGCCACAGGCGCAGGGAAAAGGACCTTAATATCAAGTACATCCGCGACGCTGTCGGTCGCGGCACGTCGAAAATATAAAGCCGGGTCGGAAATCTCGCGGATTTCAACGGCCCGGCTTGAAATCGCCCCCGAAGGGGCGCAAGTCACCGGGAAAAATGGCCGACTCGTCGGCCGTCCCGGTGAAAGGGTGCGTGGACGGATTCGAACCGACGACCACCGGGGCCACAACCCGGTGCGCTACCGCTGCGCTACACGCACCACAGAAAAAAGTAACGGAACCGGCGATGCAGCGCGCCTGGAGGGAATCGAACCCCCGACCCGCGGATTAGAAGTCCGCTGCTCTATCCTGACTGAGCTACAGGCGCATATCCGGATATAGATCGGGGACTGCCCCAGAACACTCGCCACCGTTACCGCTCAAGGAACATCGGGCGGATGACGCCCGAAAGCCGCGAAATTATGGCGGGGAAGGGGTTTCTTGTCAAGAACCGTCGGTCACTTTTTCATGATGGCAGCGTTCCAGACCTCGCCGGCGATCTCTTCGATTTTCTTCTTGTCCTTCGCGACCGACCCGCAGGCGGCAAAGACGGTATTCACGAATGACCAGCGATCCATGATTACGATTGTGTGACAGCCTTCTTCGGTTGAAACCCATGACGCACCTACGGTCAGGCCGCTGAGAGAGAGCTTCACCTTTGATTCGGTGACTTTCGTCCCGTCCGACTTCGTGACCGATGTCGTTTCGTCAACGACATCCTTATTCGTGGCGCAGCCCGCATTGTTCATGGCCGTCTGGACGTGACCCACGACAGTCCTGGAAAGCAGGGACCGCGCCTCGGACATTGCCGAAACCCGGCACAGGTTCAGATTGGAAGTTGTCCGGGACATTCCCGAGGCGCACATGATGTCCAGCCCGGTGTATGCCAGGAAATCATCGCAGCCACCATCGACCCACGCCGGCTTCGGGCGGGCCGCGGCTTTCGCCGGTGTCGCTGCCGGCGCCGGGGCCGTGGCGCTTTCCGGCTGGCCTTCGGTTTTTGCCTCCGGCTCGGCATCAGTCTTTGCGGGCGATTGCGATTCCGGGGCCGCCGGTGTCGCCGTGGTCTTTGACGGTGACTTTTCGATTGCGCGATCCAGCGCCTTTTTCATCGAACCCTGCGCAAGAGCCGTCCCGGCCGTTGTGGCAATAAGCAACGCGGCCGCCACAGACGCCGAATACATCAATTTCCGCTTCATTCGTGTCAATCTCCATTTGGGGGTTCCGGGCCGATACTATCACCGTCCGGACGCGAAGTGGGATTCCCAGACTTCCCTGGCGACTCCGTAAATTTCGCCGTCCTTTCCGTCCGGCATCCCGCAAGTCTTGAAGACCGTCTTCTGGAAGCCGCCAAGATCCATCTTCAGCATTGCCGCGCATCGCTGGTTCTTCGACTTCCACTGGCCGACAAGGCTTACCGCGGATTCGGACACCTTGATGACGGCAACCGCGGGCGCCAGTTCGCCGGCCCAGCATTTTGACTTGTCGATGGCCTTGAAGACCAGCGAGCCGACCTTTTTTGCCAGATCATCCCTTGCGCGCTGCTTTGCGTCCGACTCGCAGAAGAAACTGTCGGGCGTGCTGTTCGTGACCCCGGTCCCGCACAGGCCCGTTTCGCCGCGGTTCTTAAGCTCGGCGGCGCAGTCGCTGACCCAGGCGGGTGCCTCGGCCAGACCGCCTTCGTCAGGTTCGGCGGTCACCGTGGATGGAGCCGTCCAGATCGCCGCAACCGCCGCAATCGGGACAATACGAAGAAACACGTTCATGGCACACCTCCTGTCGAAGTGTCGTGTTCCCAAATGAACCGATTCAACTATGTTAGAACCGATTGAATATCGCGTCAAATCAAGGGGTTTTTATATGGTTCCGCAGCCGGGTGCGCGGAATCGGGCGCAATGGCTGTATCATTGCGTCGGTTCCGCCCGATGCGGGCCGTCGGTCTTTTGCCAGCACGATGGATGCCATCAGATGAATGCAGAAAGTCGAAACGCGAGCTTTATCAGGAAATCCCCGGAAACCCCGCCCCGTCCCGTCAAGGCGGTGATTTTTGATTTCGACGGCACGCTGGTTGACAGCGAGCCCAATTATTACGTTTCCGACCGCGCCATGATGCTTTCATACGGAATTGATCTGACGGAAGAACTGAAGCGGGAATTCATCGGGGTTGGCGCCGTGCAGATGATGCAGGTGCTTCGGCAAAGGTTCGGCATTGCTGCCCCGGTTTCCGAACTGGTGCGCATCAAGGATGAATTTTATCTGCGGCAGGCCGTTGGAAATACCGTCGTTTATCCCCAGATGCTGCGCCTGGTGCGCACCCTGCATGCGGCCGGGATCCCCATGGCGGTCGCAAGCGGTTCGACCCCGATGGTTCTTGACACTTTGATGGTTGAAACCGGGTTGCGGCCATATTTCTCCGCCGTCGTGTCCGCATCCGAAGTCCCCCGGTCGAAGCCGTTTCCGGACATCTTTCTGGAAGCTGCCCGCCGCCTGGGCGTTGAATCCGCGGACGCCGCAGTTTTCGAGGATGCCGTCCTTGGCGTCCGCGCCGGCCTGGCCGCCGGAATGCGCACCTGCGCCATCCCCGGCTTCCCGGAAGACGACCTGGCGCCGGCATACCTGGATGCCGACTTGCTGTTTCCCGGTGGAATGTCCTTCTTTTCCGCCGACGTCGCAATGGAATGGCTTGGCGTGCCGCACCCCTGAATCGACCTTACCACGTGCCGCCGCCCGTTCGACCGGCCATGATCCATTCGATCAGGCGGGATGCATCGGCGCGGGCCCGGCCCGGGCTGATGTGGCCTGAACGGGCCAGCCCGGCAAGGCGCATCGGGTTGCAGTACGAGCCAAGGTATGCGGCGGTCCGTACGTGATTGAACGCAAGGCTTGCCGGCCCGGTCGTCACGTGCCACGGGTGATAAACCATGAAGTGCACGTAATCAAACCGGAAACGGTTCGCCATCATTATCGTTTCAAGCATCTGCGGGACGGTCTCGCCGGGCAGGCCAAGCATGAAGTATCCGGTCACGACCATCTTAAGCCTGTGGGCTTCGGTGATGATACCCTGCACCTGGTCCGTCGAGATCGGGCGGTTCAGCGACGCCCGAACCTTGCTGCTTCCCGACTCAATCCCAAGCGAGATGTCGCGGGTTCCGGCAGCGGCCATCAGTTGAAGGGTCGAAATGTTCAGCATTTCTGGCCGCAGGCCGTTGGAAAAGGCCATGCTGATGCCGGGAAGGGCCGTCCGGATTGCCTTCATCAGTGTCTGGAAGCGTTCGATGTCGGCAAGCGGCTGGTCGTCCTCGATCACGAAGTCGGTGATTCCGTAATCCCGATGCAATCCCGACATTTCCTGCACGATCGCCGCGATCGGACGGCCCCGCCACTTTCGTTCGTATCTGCACGGAACGGGACAGAAGGTGCAGTCGAGCGTGCATCCCCGGGATGTTTCTATGGCGGCCTGCCTGAACTCCGGGTGCCTGGGGTGGTCGCAGTAATCGGAGACCGGAAAAACGGTGCGGTCATAGACAAGCCCGGCGGGATCCATGTCAAAGACCGGGGGTGAATCGGTCAGGACACCCCCCGCGATCCGGAATCGCGCCCCCGGAATTTCGGCGCCAACAGGGTTTGCCAGTTCATCAAGCAGCCGTAACAGGACCGTTTCGGGGTCGCCGGTGACCGCCGCGAACGCGCAACTGGAATCCATCATGGCACGCGCGTCGGTTGCGGCGGCCGGCCCGACGAAAATTGCAGGAATGTCGGCGGCGGCGCACCTGGCCGCGGCGTCAAGGGCCTGGTTCACGTTGCGGGGGGATGCCTCGATGACGGCGGCCATCGGCCGGCTGTCCGGGTCGACTCCCGCAAGCGCGGTTTCAAGGCAGCCGGGGCGTGCACGTTCGTCAAGCCCGATGCAGACTTTCCCGTCAGCCATCAGGGCCGATGCGATGGTCGAAAGCCCAAGCGGGAAGATGCTTTCGAATCCAAGGCTTGGCG
>Ga0208458_1001501_pt1 | contig 19208 bp, 15 predicted proteins | sample AD_UKC085_MetaG_FD_184432 | JGI IMG/M metagenome (GOLD analysis project Ga0208458, IMG submission 184432) | Active sludge microbial communities of municipal wastewater-treating anaerobic digesters from USA - AD_UKC085_MetaG (SPAdes) (version 2) | ecosystem: Engineered > Bioreactor > Anaerobic >... | reverse complement strand
TGTGTGAACTCCAACAATTTCATTTCAATGCCGATTTTATATATGCTCAAAGTTAGCGTTTATGCCGGGTTTATGCAAATTTTCAGTGGGACATATTGCGGATTATCATATAATATTTTTCTAGTTTTTTGAGCAAAAATTCGAACCAAGTTTTGACCATCCTAGCTGTAATCCCCAAAAGTTGCCACTTTTAAGGAATGTAATCCCCAAAAGTTGCCACTTTTGAGGATTATGTGTATATTTGTCCAAAAATGAGGCTTATGATAGCAAGATTATTGGAAAACGTGATAAGAGATAAACTTTCCATGCGAAAGGTTATCCTTCTTTATGGAGCTAGACAAGTCGGGAAATCATCCTTGCTGCAAACGTTGTTTGGCCAGCAAACGGATGTGTTGTGGCTCAACGGAGATGAATCGGAGACTCAATTGCTGTTTGAAAATTTGACTGTGGCAAAGGTGAAAACCCTCTTGGGCAAAAAAAGGAATCTTGTGATTGATGAAGCACAAAACATCTTGAACATTGGTCAGAAGCTAAAACTGATACATGACAACATGGCGGATGTGAAAGTGGTAGCTACGGGCAGTTCCTCATTTGATTTGGCCAATAAGATAAATGAGCCATTGACCGGTAGAAAACTGGAATATTGGCTTTATCCGTTGTCTTTTGCGGAGATGGTCAATCATCATGGCTATCTGGATGAAAGTAAGATGTTGACGCATCGTTTGGTGTATGGCAGTTATCCCGAAATTGTCTGTGATATGGAGCATGAGCGCGAACTGCTTGGAAACTTGGCATCCAGCTATCTATATAAAGATATTTTGATGTGGGAGAATTTGAAAAAATCCGAACGTATCCTGAAACTTTTGCAGGCGATTGCCTTTCAGATAGGTTCTCAGGTTTCTTATACGGAATTGGGGCGTATGTGCGGTTTGGATAACAAAACAGTCGAGAAGTACATTGCTTTACTGGAACAGGCTTTTATCCTTTTCCGCTTGCCTTCGTTTTCTCGGAATCTACGGAGTGAATTGAAGTTCAGTCGTAAAATCTATTTTTATGACAATGGCATCCGAAATGCGTTGATATCGAATTTCAACGATGTGGATCTTCGTAATGATGTAGGAGCGTTATGGGAAAACTACTTGATTTCTGAGAGGGTGAAAAAATTGCAATATGAAGGCTCTTATGCCAAATCTTATTTTTGGAGAACAAAAGAGCAGACTGAGATTGATTATGTGGAGGAGCAGGATGGCCAACTGATGGCATTTGAATTTAAATGGAATGAAAAAAAGTCAAATCAACAGATGCCGGATTCGTTTGCAAGAGCCTATCCTAATGTTGCGTATAAGGTGATCACGCCTCAGAATGTGGAAGATTTTTTGTTGTGACATTTTATGGGTATGAAAATCTCTTATTAAAAAAGAGATTTTTTTGTAATCCCCAAAAGTTGCCACTTTCAAGGAATGTAATCCCCAAAAGTGGCAACTTTTGGGGATTGTGTATGCAGAACGTGTTTTGACAGCTTCTTTGTTTTGCGTTGTCACATGAAAATTTTTTTGAAGAACTACTGACATACTGTTGTCACTTGGACCTGTTTACTTTGCTGCTGTTAATATGAAACTTAAAAAGAAACAGACATGGAAATTAAACAGGTGGACAAAACAAAAGTCATCAAATTTGCAACAAGGGCAACGCTCAAAGATTTGAACCAATATACGGGTGTTATGCCTGCCCGTCTGACGGAGGCGGCGCAGAAATTGGGAATCGCTACGGGCGAACCTCAAATCTGGCAATACACGGGTTCGGATGGAAATCCAGACACGGAGTTCTCGTTGGAAATTTGTATCCCTATTCGTTCTTTCACGGGAGATCCTTCTCCGTTCGTTTTTGATGAACTTCCGTCTCTCCGTTGTATAAGCCAATTGCATAAAGGGCCTTGGATGGAATTGGGAAAAACGTATCAGAACATAATGGAGGAGTTGCTCAAAAAAACGATGGATTTTAAACCGATTACTCGTGAGATTTACATAAATTGCGACTTCGAAAATCAACAAAACTGCATCACTGAGGTACAGGTTGTATTGAAAAACTAAGAAATAAACAGAAATATGGAAAAACTAGAGAAAGAACAATTAGTCGCTTATTGCGGACTTTACTGTGGAAACTGCGGGAAATTTCAGAAAGGTAAATGTCCTGGCTGTGCCAAAAATGAGAAAGCTTCTTGGTGTAAAATCAGAACCTGCTGCATGGAGAACAAATATGCCACTTGCGCCGATTGTGCTACTATGACGCCGCGCTCTTGCAAGAACTACAACAATCTGATCGCCAAGTTTTTTGAAGTGGTGTTTAAGTCTGACAGGAAAACGTCTGTTGAGTATATCAAAGAACATGGAAGGGAAGCCTTTGCCGATTTGATGATTGATCAAAACCAGATGGTGATCAAGAAACAGAAGAAATGAATCGCTTAGACCGTTTGCATGCCATATTGATTCAGCTGCAAAGCAAGAAGATCGTTAAAGCGCAGGAGATTGCCGACCGTTTTGAAATCAGTTTGCGAACGGTTTACCGTGATGTCAAATCGCTAGAGGAGAGTGGCGTCCCGATAGGTGCCGAAGCAGGAATAGGCTATTATCTGTCTGACAATTATAATCTGCCCCCGGTTATGTTTACGCACGAGGAGGCGGCCGCTCTTATTTTTGGCGAAAAATTGGTCGAGAAGATGAGTGACCTCCGTGTCCGCAAAGATTTCGAATCTGCTGTCATGAAGATTAAGGCCATTCTTCGACCTACTGAAAAAGATCTTTTCGAAAAGCTGCACAACCATATAGCCGTGTATAATGGAGGCCGTTTGGAAGAAACCCGCTCGTCGTTCCATCTGTATGAACTTCAACATGCCATTGCCAACAAACAGGTGCTCAGAATCTGTTATCAGTCGCAAAACGCAGACATTCCTCAGGAGAGGGAGGTGGAAGCTATCGGATTGTGTAACTATTCGAACCATTGGCATCTGATTGCATGGTGTAGGTTGCGTGCCGATTATCGGGATTTTAGGGTAGACCGTATCCTTGCGCTGACTGCGATTGACGACTATTATCAGGACAATTCACATCTTTCGTTGGAGGAGTATATGCAGTCTCAAATGCCTTCGGCAGACGCAGAACCCAACATCTCTATGGTTGTCCATAAAGATAGACGAAAGTATATGGGAGATACGAAGTTCTGGTATGGATTTTTGAAAGAGGAGGAGGTCGACGAAAATCATGTCCGGATGTATTTTGTCAACAATGAGTTGAAGGGCTTTGCGGCGTGGGTCTTGAATACGGGTTGTCAGGCTCGGATAGAGAAACCGGCAGAGTTGTTGGATATTGTCAGAGATTATGTAAAACAAGCGGTAAAAACTTATTTGGAATAAAAATGGAAAATAAATTTACATGTTGTGGCTGCGATTGCAGCAAATTGCCCTGTTACAAGAAAGAGTGTAAAGGGTGTGAGGCCGAATGCGGAAAAATATTTTGGTTGAAATATACCCAACATTCTGTTTGCCCTATTTTTGAGTGTGTAAAAGAGAAGGGATACAAGAATTGTTCTGAGTGCTCGGAGGCTCCGTGTCACCGGTTTTTTGACCTTCGTGACCCAAATATGTCTGAAGAAGAACATAACAAGTATGTCCAAAGACAGATGGATAATTTGAAGTCATTAAACAATAACAACCAATGAAGATGCTGAAATATATTATTCTCGCACTTTTGGTGATTGCTGCCCTGCTGTTGGCGGTGTATGCCTATTATGGTGGTTTCAGTGAAATCCAGTTCCGAAAGGTGACAAGGGATGCTGAAACGTTGGTCTATGAGGAGATGAAGGGAGACTATAGCCAGTGTGGCCCTGTGATGGACCGTGTCTACTATTCGCTCTTGAATGATTATAAGGTTCAGACATATAAAGGGTTTGGCCTTTATTATGATAATCCGAAAGAGGTGGCCAAAGAAAATTTACGTTCCGATATTGGCTGCCTGCTGGAAAAAACAGATACGGCAAAAATCGCGTCAATAGCTCAGAAGTTTAAGGTGAAGACCTACGAAGGCGGAGATTTTATAGAAACACAATTTCCGAATAAGGGAATGGTTTCTGTTCTGGTTGGTGTCATGCGTGTTTATCCGGCATTGGATGCTTATATGAAAGAGTCTGGGTATGTCAGTAAGGATGCCATCATGGAGATTTATGATAAGCCAAACAAGACCATCACCTATAGGGTGAGGATATCTTCCTCTCCGGCTAAATGACGTCAGTTGACGTTTCTGAAAGTAGGGAAAAGAGAAGAGATGGAGGTGTGATCCGTCTCTTCTCTTTTTTTGTTAGGACCCTTGCGTTAGGGGGCTTGTCTTTCCCTTTCTTAGATGAATTTGCAAGAGTTGTTTTTTGCTTTGTTTGAATAGGAAACGCTGATGTCGTTGAATTTTTTGAAATGAAGTTTGGATTGCTGATTCCTCTATTTTTTAATTCCAATTTTATTGATTAATTTTGAGCCTAATTTAGGATAAAAATATTTTCAGAACAGTGCTATTCAGAGATGTATATGGTCAAGAAGCAGTCAAACAGACGTTAATTCGCGCTGTTGATGAGAATCGAGTACCTCATGCTATTCTGCTGAGTGGTTTGCAGGGAACTGGAAAATTGCCTTTGGCCATTGCCTTTGCGCAATATATCTGTTGTGAAAACCGTCATGATGGCGATTCTTGTGGAACATGTCCCTCTTGTTTGAAGTTTAATAAACTGATACATCCGGACCTGCATTTCGTTTTTCCTATTACTCGTTCTTCTGATTCTGTACTGTGTGATAACTTCCTCCCTCAATGGAGAAGTAATATTTTGGAAGATCCCTATTTCAATTTGGATCAGTGGATGTCCAAAATCGATTCGGACAACAAGCAGGGGCTTATTTATGCCAATGAAAGCGATTCGATTGCTCATAAATTAAACCAAAAGACTTACGAGGCAGAATACAAGACAATGATTATTTGGATGCCGGAACGTTTTCACGAAGTGTGTTCCAACAAAATCCTGAAGATTTTGGAAGAGCCACCAGCTAAGACTCTTTTCATCCTGGTATCTGAAGATTCGGAACGGTTGTTGACGACTATCGTGTCACGTACGCAGCGCATTTTTGTGCCACCGTTGGATGAGCCGACATTGGCTTCGGCATTGGCTTCTCGCTATGATCTTAACGAGGCGGAGTGTAAGGAGATTTCGCATATTGCCAACGGCAATTTCATCATGGCTAAGGAGATTGTGCAGACATCTGACGAGAGTAAAGAGTACTTCGAACTTTTTGTTCAGGTGATGCGTGATTCTTACAGCCGCAATGCCAAGGGCATGAAGACTTGGACCGACGATATGGCTCGTTTGGGCCGTAAGCGTCAGATCTCTTTCCTTCAGTATGCGCAGAGGATGATCCGCGAAAACTTTATTCTAAATCTCAAAAACAGTTCGCTCAACTATATGACGAATTTCGAGAACGACTTTTCGGTCCGATTTTCGCCATTCGTGAATGAAAAGAATATTTGGAGTCTACTTTCCGAATTGGAAAGTGCAGAACGACATATAGAGCAGAATGCTCAGGCTAAATTGGTCTTTTTCGATTTGGCCCTGAAGCTGATAATGCTGCTCAAACGGTGATCCGGTAGCCTTTAGACCGGACGGAGTTCCTTGTTAAGCACTCCGTTAATTTAAAACAATATATAGATGGCAAATCTAAGTGGAGGTGGTTGCAATCTGAACGAGAAGGGTTGCGGCAAACATACAGATAAAAAATTGGATACTTTTGATTGGTTCTGTGATATTCCAGAATCACAGTCTTCAACAGATTTGGTAGAGGTTACGTTTAAAAATACTAGAAAGGGATATTTTCGCAACACCAATGATTTGATTTTGGAGAAGGGTGATGTTGTGGCAGTGGAGTCTACTCCAGGCCATGATATCGGAACGGTTTCTCTTACTGGTCATTTGGTGCTTCTTCAGATGAAGAAGAATCACGTCGATCCTGCACGTGTGGAGATTAAGCGTGTTTACCGTAAGGCTCGTCCAGTCGATTTGGAAAAGTATGAGGAGGCAAAAGCTCGTGAGCATGAATCCATGTTGCGTGCGAGAAAGATAGCTGAAGACCTTAAGCTGAATATGAAGATTGGAGATGTTGAATATCAGGGAGATGGTAATAAAGCAATATTCTACTATATAGCTGATGAGCGTGTCGATTTCCGTCAGCTTATCAAAGTCTTGGCAGATGCGTTCAAGGTTCGTATAGAGATGAAGCAGATCGGTGCTCGTCAGGAGGCTGGCCGTATCGGAGGTATTGGTCCTTGCGGACGTCCTTTGTGCTGTTCATCATGGATGTCGAGCTTCGTTTCTGTAGCTACGAGTGCTGCTCGTTATCAGGAACTTTCTTTGAATCCACAGAAGTTGGCCGGACAGTGTGCTAAGCTGAAGTGCTGTATGAATTTCGAGTTGGATGCCTACGTTGAGGCTCAGAAGGGTATTCCTTCCAAGGATATTCAATTGGAGACACTAGATGGTACATTCTACCATTTCAAGACAGATGTGTTCGGCAAAATCATACAGTATTCTAGTTCGCCTATGATGGCTGCGAATATTGTCTCTGTTCCGCTTGAGCGTGTAAAAGAGATCATCGCATTGAACAAGCAGGGAATCAAAGTTGAGTCTTTGCTGGATCAGAACGAGGACGAGGAGAAGATCACCGATTACGAGAATGTGGTTGGCCAAGATAGTTTGACTCGTTTCGACAAGAGAAAAAAGAATAAGAAGCCTCGCAATAATAAGGCTGGTGGTAATGCTCCTACGGATGAGGCAAATGCTTCTGCAAATACTGCTTCTGCAAATGTAGATGGAAATCAGTTTGTTGAGGACGATAGAGAATTTGTTGCAGATAATGCTCAAGAGTCGGCACCGCAACCTGCTCAGCAGAATCAGAACCATAGGCGAGACAATCGAAATAACAATAACGGTCAGAACCGTAATCAAAACCGTCCTCAGTTCAATGGTAACCGTGACGGCAACCGTGATGGCAACCGCGACAGAAATCGTGAGGGTAATCGTGACGGAAATAGAGACGATAATCGTGAAGGTAACCGCAACAACGTTAATAATAACGGAAACAATAATGGTAACCGTGATCAACGTCGTAACGACCGTAGACCTCAACAGCAGAGACCTCAAGGTAATAACGGCGCAGAGAGGAGAGATCCAGACCAGCAGCCAATGCCGAACCAACGCATGGAAGGCGCTCCGCAACAGCAGAATGGCGAGGGTCAGCAAGGTAATCCTCAACAAGGCAATCAACGCAACAACAATAATGGAGGCCGTTTCAACAATAATAACAGACGTCGTCCGCGTCCAGACAACAGACAGAATCGCGATGGCGAGTCTCGTAATGTAGAGGGCCGAAATAACGAAAACCGAGACAATAACGTCGCAAATAATAGAAACGAGAACAGAAACGATAAACAACAATCAAATGGTAATGAAGCTAACTAATATCATCGGATTGTGCATGGCACTTGTGTTTTCCGTTTTGACCTCTTGTTCGAATGAGGATGTGGTATTCCAACAGGCGGTTGAATTGCCAGAATATGGATGGAGCAAAGATACTACTTTGACTTTTGTCTATGATGCAACAGATACGGCTGGCTTGTATGACGTCGTTGTAGATCTCCGAAATGATGGTAATTACCAGAATCAGAATTTTTGGTTGTTCATCAACTCAATTTCTCCTGACTCTGCTGTATTTAAAGATACGCTAGAGTGCGTTTTGGCCGATAATTACGGTCGTTGGATAGGAGAGGGAAGTGGATCGTTGCGTCATTTGCCAGTGGAGTTTATGTCGCAGATTAAATTTCCTGTAAAGGGAAAATATACATTTGAGTTTATTCAGGGTATGCGCTACGATACATTGGTGGGCATATACGATATAGGAATGAGGATAATGAAGAGTCGTCCGGAAGAAGATTGATAGAACGATGGGAAAGAATAAGTTGCAGAAGTTCAGTGATATGGAGGGGTTTCCCCATGTCTTTCAATATACCTTTTCGACGTTGAGGCAGTTGTCCCAACCTTTCGAATACAAAGGTCGATGGAATGAGTTTTTTGAGAATGACAATCCGATTGTTTTGGAATTGGGTTGTGGTCGTGGAGAATACACGGTGGCTTTAGCCAAGATGTATCCCGAGAAAAACTTCATTGGAGTCGATATCAAGGGTGCTCGTATGTGGGCTGGAGCTAAGGATTCTTTCCAAGCAGGAATGAAGAATGTGGCTTTTATCCGAACAAACATAGAGATTATCTCTGAATTTTTTGCCAAGGATGAGGTTTCTGAAATCTGGCTTACCTTCCCTGATCCGCAGATGAAGAAGGTTAGCAAACGCCTTACTTCAACTCGTTTCATGGATCTTTACCAGCAGTTTGTCCGTCCAGGAGGAGTTATCCATCTCAAGACAGACAGTAACTTCATGTTCCGCTATACGGAAGAGATGGTGAAATCCAACAATTATGAAGTGCTTTTTAAAAACGACGACCTATATCATTCTGATTTTTCGGATGATAAGATTTTGTCTATTAAGACTTTTTATGAACAACAATGGTTGGAGCGTGGCTTGACCATCAAATATATAAAGTTTATCATGAATCCTAAATCGGCTTTTGTGGAGCCTGATGTGGAGATTGAATATGATTCTTACCGCAGTTATAACCGTAGCAAACGGAGCGGCAAAGACTCGAACAAGAAAGAAGGAGTTGATATGAATGATAATATGAAGAATGTTCAGCAGCTAGTGAAGACAAGATTGGCTGCTTTGAATTGGAAAATTGAACCTTTAGAATTGTACGATCCGATTGCATACGTACTCTCTTTGGGTGGTAAAAGAATCAGGCCAGTTACTGCTTTGTTGGCTTGTCAACTCTTCTCTGACGATTTGGAGAAGGCAATGAACCAGGCTTTGGCTTTGGAGGTTTTCCATAACTTCACTTTGTTGCACGACGATATCATGGACAGGGCTGATCTTCGTAGAGGAATGCCTACCGTACATAAAAAATGGGACGACAATGCCGCTATTCTTTCGGGTGATGCTATGTTGATCAAAGCTTATCAGCTTTTGGCTAAATGCGAGGCTGTTGTATTGAAACCCATATTGGATGTCTTTTCAGAAACTAGCGTTGGTGTTTGTGAAGGTCAGCAGTACGACATGGAGTTTGAAACCCGAGAGATTGTCACTTTGCCTGAGTATATTGAGATGATTCGATTGAAGACTGCCGTTCTTTTGGCTGGCAGCATGAAGATCGGAGCCATCTGTGGTGGTGCTTCTGAGAAGGATGCTGATTTGTTATATAAATTCGGAATCGGAATTGGCATTGCTTTCCAGATTAAGGATGATATTTTGGATGTCTATGGTGATACTGCGAAGTTCGGCAAAGCGATAGGTGGCGATATCTGTTGTAATAAGAAAACCTATTTGCTTATTACTGCGTTGGATAAGGCAGATGCTGATAAAAAATCCGAGTTGCAAAGCTGGTTGCATAAAACTCAGTTTGACAAGGCTGAGAAGATTGCTGCTGTGACAGAAATCTATAATACTTTGAATGTTCGTGAGACTGCAGAAAACGCTATGCGTAGCTATTATGATGAGGCTATCTCCATGTTACGTCAAGTCTCTGTTTCTGAGGACAAAAAGGCAGATTTATATCTTTTGGCTGAGAATCTTCTTTATCGAGAAGACTAATATCTGAATTTATAATCTGTCGGTTTTTCTCCACCCAAATCTTTTTTTTCGACTTCTGGTTGCAGAAGTTGATGCTTATTTTTTTGTATATGAAAAAACAACTTTTATAGAATATGCCGTACAGACGTTTACCTAATACGAATCAAGCCCGTATGAGATCCTTGAAAAAGTCCGTCGATATGGGCGAAAAGTTGGAAGATGCTTATAGTTTGGCGTTTTCTTATAAGTCTTTAGAAGATGCCTCTTCTCTTCTTGTTCGCTACGAACGAGCTATGAGCGAGTATAAGCAATGTGCGAACAAGCAGGTTGTGACAAATAAAGAATTCCAGAATTCCATTAAGATGGCAAGATTGTACATCTCCCATTTTATTCAGGTGTTGAATATGTGTGTGATTCGAAATGAAATCAAACCTGAGGTTAAGAAATTGTATGGCTTGGATCCGGAAAGTAATGTGGTGCCCGATCTTGTCTCTGACGAGAATATATATGAGTGGGGCCGACGTGTCATTGACGGAGAAAGACAACGAACGCAGACTGGTGGTGCACCCATCTATAATCCTACGATAGCTAAGGTGCAGGTGCACTATGATATATTTGTAGAATACTACAATAACCAGAAGATACTTCAGAACAATACTTCAAGAACAATAGATAATCTCTCTTTGCTGAATGACCAGGCTGATCAGATCATCCTTGATATTTGGAATCAAGTTGAGGCTAAATTTGCTGATCTTCCGATGAATGAGAAAATGAAGAAATGCGAAGAATACGGAATAGTTTACTACTATCGAAGAGGCGAAAAGAAAGAGGAAGAAACAAAAAACGAATAACAGAAATGTTATTCGTTTTTTTATGGCTGAGATTCTCCTTCTTTTACAAATCTTGCATTTTAAGAAATTGTCTTAGATGTATATGATGAATTCCATTTACATCACTACCTTGATTGAACGGATCCAAACTTACCACATATTTAGGGTAATTGTCCTGAATGTCTGTTAAATTTCCAAATTCACGTTCACGGGTCTTCTCGTCGGGCATAAGATAGGTGGCTTGTACATAAATCTTTTTGCCTTGTTTTATTCCGACAAAATCGATCTCTTTTTTGTCTTTTTGGCCTACAAAGACCTCGTACTGCAAGACTTTCAGATGTAAGAAAATAGCATTTTCTATTATTTTTTGAATGTCTCGTTGCAGATTGAATCCTAAATGACAATTACGAAGACCTATGTCTTCGAAAAAGTATTTTTGTCCTATCTCGAATTTTTTTAATCCGTTTACATCGATTCTTCCTACCTTGTGAATGATATAAGCATTGCTTAAAGCATGTAGGTAGTTGATGACCAATAGAGGAGAAATGTCTACTCTTTGAGATTTAAGATAACGGCTTATGTTGTTTGCTGAAAATAGGTTTCCCACATTGTCTGCAACATAGAGAGACAAAGACTCAAGGAAGTCTACGTTACGGATGCTCTCGCGTTGAACGACATCTTTCAGCATGATGGTTGAATAGACGTTCCTTAAATATTCGAATGCGATTTCAGGCTTTAAAGGCAGTTGAGATAAGTAAGGCATGCCTCCGTAAGTGAGATATGCGGTTAGTGTCTCGTCGTTGTCTGGTAATTCGTGGAATTCCATAAATTCGAGATAACTGAGACTATGAATGTGAAATTCAATATATCTGCCGGATAAAAATGTAGATAACTCACCAGAGAGCATTTTTGCATTGCTGCCCGTGATAAAGATGTCGCAGGTCTCTTTTGCTTGTAAACTACGTAGCACATGCTCAAAACCTTTGATGTCTTGGATTTCGTCTATGAATAGATAATTGTCATCTTCTGTCCTGAATTTGTCTGCCAAATAAGAAAAAAGATCTTCGTCGGTTTGAATGTGCCGATATTCTTCATGTTCCTTATTGATGTAGACAATCTTGGCGTTTGGATGTTCACTCTTGATCTCCTCTTGTATCTGTTTGAGCAAACAGCTTTTGCCCACTCGTCTTTGACCAGTAAGTACTTTGATAATCCCTTTTCCAATGAAAGGTTTTATCCTTTGAGTATAGAGTGTACGTTTATATAAGTCCATTTTGTTTTGTATAAATAACAAACTAAACAAATATAGTTATTTTATTTGTTATACCAAATAAAACTACAATAACGAATTCGTTTGTTTGTTACGATTAATAAAATGATGAGATAGGGTTTGACGGAAAATATTTCTTGAGGTCCTTGGTGCCACCTCTGTAGTTCTCTCTGTAACAAAAAAGAAGAGACCATATCTTCTGAAAGATGCGGTCTCTTGTGTTTATATGTTTTTGTGCGGAAAACGCTTTGGAGAGCGTTAAAACCGCCTTTCCGTATGCGTTAGATGTTGTCCAACTCGTCGAAAATCTGCTTTTTGTCCATGTTTTTGCCGATGAACACAAGTTTGATCATCTTATCACCATATTTTTCGTCCCAGTCTTTGCGGAGCTCTGCATTCTTCTCCAACATGAGTTTCTGTTCTGCCTTTGGTGCTGTGCAGATCCATTGACCAGCTTCAGTCAATTTCTTCTGCGGACCAGCCTGTTCAAATAGGTATGACATGTCCTTGTTTTCCTCGAAATAAACTACACCCTTGGTGCGAATAACACTCTTTGGCCATAATTTGTTGGCGTACCAGTCGAACTTGTTAAGGCTGAATGGCTCACGACGGTAATAAACAAAAGTGCTGATGCCATACTCTTCTGTTTCTCCCTCTTCGTGCTCTTCTTCGTCTTTCTCCATCTCTTCAATCCAACCTGCAGAGACAGAGGCTTTCTGGAAGTTGAAACGGCTTGAGTTGATAATTTTATTTAAATCGAATTTAGCATAGTTGGCCTCAATGATTTCTGCGTGAGGCTGCAACTTTTTGATAACTGCTTTAACCTGATTCAACTCATCTTTGCTAATCTCGTCAACCTTGTTTATGACGATTACATCGCAAAATTCAATCTGCTGAATCAATAGGTTCTCTATGTCATCTTCTTCAATATCCTCTTTGCTAAGATTCTCCCCGCATGCAAACTCTTTAGCCATTCGCAAAGCATCCACAACGGTTACAATGCAGTCGAGTCGACAAATCTCAGGGATCATGAACTGATGAGACATCTCAGACATGGAAGTGATGGTCTGAGCAATCGGAACTGGTTCGCAAATGCCGCTTGCTTCAATGACGATGTAATCAAACTTGTTTGTATCTGTGATGTCTGTAATCTGTTTGATAAGGTCTTCCTTCAGCGTACAGCAGATGCATCCGTTGCTGAGGGCTACAAGGCTATCATCTTCCTGATTAACTATTCCACCTTTTTGGATAAGGGATGCATCAACGTTGACTTCACCTATATCGTTTACAATAACGGCAATTTTAAGGCCACTTTTGTTTGCCAGAATGTTATTAACCAAAGTCGTTTTTCCGCTTCCTAGATAACCCGTAAGAAGTGTAATCGGTACGATTTGTTTTTCCATGACTACTCCTTTTTTAGTTCGGGGCAAAAGTAGTAATTTAAAACGAAGGCTATTCGCTATTTTTTTAGCAGATCTCTACTTTTTTATAAGAATTGACAAATGGAGATGGAAAATAAGTGGATAAAAAAAGCCCTTCTACGAATAGAAGAGCTTTTTGAGCCTCTTGTCGGATTCGAACCAACGACCCCGAGATTACAAATCACGTGCTCTGGCCAACTGAGCTAAAGAGGCAGGTGGGTAAGCGATCTACATCGCACCGCTCAACCGACTACCCTTGCTGCGGTCAAGCCCTGGGGGATTCGAAGGGAGCTGGTCGTGTAGGACTTACCCGAGCACAAAGGTAGATATTTTTTGTCTTTCAACAAGTGTTTGCTCTACTTTTTTCTAAATAAAAATGGCTTGAATGGGGATATATTTGATATACAGATAGGTTAATAGCAGAATTTATTCATAAAAAAATCTATATAATGATGATTGTTGGATAAAAGTATCTGTTTCTATCTTCTTTAATGAAGAAAAAGTAGTTGAATAGGCCAAAAAAAAATAAAAAAATGATTATAACGACTCTTTTTTGATGAAATATCAACTCAAAAAGAACTCTTTATTTTCATAGCTATAAAAAATCGAATTCTATACAGAGAATCATTTCGAACAATTGCCCAGAGGAGGAAGCCTTTTCTCCGATAATAGTGCAAATACAGGATGTTGTCAAATTTTTAAATTGAATTATAATATTCTGAATATCAACAAATAAACAGTAATAATAATTTTGATAATTGGTGTTCGGAGCTTTCTTATAAGGGTTTGCAAACTAGAATAGGAAAGGTCTAAAAATAAAGAAGGAAGTCTCACGACTTCCCATCTTCCTAACCTTAAATCTAATACCATGAAAAACACATTGCAAATATATGGCATTTTTTTATGTTATGCAACATAAAAACTAAAAATGATCACCTGTTTAACGTTAATTAAATAATTGTACTGTTTGTTGAATATATTTTATGCTAATTCAAGGCATATTGGCACATTTACTTTCTCCGATTTTACCTGAATAAAATTTGTCCTTTCGGGGATTGTGTGTGCGTCAGGCATGTTTATCTACAAAAAAACTCCGCCTTCTGAATCAGAAAGCGGAGCTTTTTATCATGTGACTGTTGCCTTATTTAGCAACAGCTGCTTTTGTTTTCGTTGTTTTCTTGGCCGTTGTAGACTTCTTTGTTGCAGTTTTCTTTTTAGCCGTAGTTGTTTTCTTAGCCGTTGCTTTTTCTTCAGAAGTTTTGGCTGTCTTTGTTGCGGCTTTTTTCTTCTTGGCAGGCTTCTTTTCGCCTTGCTCTTTGATCAAAGCTAAACACTCTTCTACCGTCAACTCCTTAGGATCTTTTGCCTTCGGGATTTTGTAGTTGGCTCCGTCGTGTGCAATGTATGGACCAAAACGTCCGTTGCAAATCTGGATGTCTTCTGCAGTAAACTCCTTGATGATACGGTTCTTCTCAATCTCTCTCTTCTCTTCGATCAACTCAATGGCTCTGTCAGCGTCGATGGTCATTGGATCGTCGGTCTTCTTGAGTGAGTAGAATTTGCCGCAGTGTTTTACGTAAGCACCGAATCTGCCGATACCGATGGTAAGGGTGGAATCCTCATATTCGCCTATGTCGCGAGGTAATTTAAACAGATCCATAACCTCTTCGAAGGTGATGGTCTCCAAGTGCTGGTCTTTACGTAGAGAGGCGAATTTTGGTTTCTCCTCATCTTCTGCAGTGCCGATCTGAGCTACTGGTCCGAAACGGCCTATCTTAACGAATACCGGCTTGCCGCTTTGTGGGTCTACGCCAACCTGTCGTTCGCCAACCTTACGTTCTGAGTTTTGGATTGTATCTTCAACTTTTGGATGAAATCCTTTGTAGAAGCTATCAATGGTAGCCGTCCATTTTACATGGCCCTCTGCAATGTCGTCGAACTCATTCTCAACCTTAGCGGTGAAGTTGTAGTCCATGATGCTTGGGAAGTATTCGATCAAGAAGTCGTTTACGATGATACCTATATCAGTCGGGAACAACTTGGAGCGTTCAGCTCCGGTTGTTTCTGTCTTTGTCTCGTCTTTGATGTTGCTGCCCTTTAGCGTGAGGACATTGTATTTCCTCTCTTCTCCCTCTCTGTCGCTTCTCTCTACATAACCGCGGTTTTGGATAGTAGAAATGGTTGGTGCGTAGGTAGATGGTCTACCGATACCCAACTCTTCCAATTTTCTTACCAAGCTTGCCTCGGTGTATCTTGGCGGACGTTGAGTGAATCTTTCCATTGCGACGATGGAATCGACTTGGTTCAGTTTGTCGCCCTCTTTCAATGGAGGAAGCAATGACTCGTTCTCCTGGTCGTTGTCGTCGTCTGTAGACTCCATGTAAACTTTCAAGAAACCGTCGAACTTCAACACTTCGCCTTCTGCGACGAACTTGCGGCTCTCGCCAGAGATGTTGATGTTGATGGATGTGCGCTCCAATTCAGCATCGGCCATCTGTGAAGCGATGGTTCTTTTCCAAATCAACTCGTACAGCTTTTTCTCTTGGGCAGTACCCTCGATGTGCTGTTGGTTCATGTATGTAGGACGGATGGCCTCATGCGCTTCTTGTGCGCCAAGACTCTTCGTCTGGTAATGTCTTATTTTCAAGTACTTCTCTCCGGCAATGTCAAGAATCTCTTCTTTAGAAGTGTTGATGGCCAAAGAAGAAAGGTTTACGGAGTCGGTACGCATGTAGGTTATCTTTCCCGATTCGTAGAGTTTCTGAGCAACCATCATGGTTTGCGAAACGGAGAAACCTAACTTTCTGGAAGCCTCCTGCTGTAGGGTGGAGGTGGTGAATGGAGCGGCAGGCGATTTTTTGAAAGGCTTTGTCGTCACATTCTCAACAGAGAATTGGGCTGTTTTGCAATGGTTTAAGAACGCAAGAGCCTCTTCTTTTGTCTTTATTTTGTTCTGCAATTCGGCTTTCAATTCGCTTTTTTTGCCGTCTTTGTCCTGCACGTTAAATAGAGCAAGAATACGGTAAGAAGGTTCTGATTTGAAGGCCTGAATCTCACGTTCTCTGTCGACAATCAATCTTACGGTTACAGATTGAACACGACCGGCAGAGAGTGATGGCTTGATTTTTCTCCAAAGGATGGGAGAAAGCTCAAAACCCACAATTCTATCGAGAATTCTTCTTGCTTGCTGTGCGCTTACAAGATTCGTATCAATGTCTCTTGGATTCTTTATCGCGTTTAAAATCGCGTCTTTGGTGATTTCGTGGAATACAATACGTCTTGTATTCTCTTTGTTTAGACCTAAAACTTCATACAGGTGCCATGCAATAGCCTCTCCCTCGCGGTCCTCATCGGATGCTAACCATACAATCTCTGAATCTTTGGCTTGCTTCTTCAATTCGCTTACTAATTTCGCTTTATCAGCAGGAACTTCGTAGTCTGGAGCGTAGTCGTTTTCAACGTCAATTCCAAACCCTTTCTTCTTTAAATCCCTGATATGACCGAAACTAGATAGAACCGTGTAATCATTCCCCAAAAACTTTTCAATCGTTTTTGCTTTCGCAGGGGACTCAACTATAACTAAATTTTTCTTTTGCATAAGATACTCTGTTGAGTTTAATCTTTATTAAACGGCTGCAAAGTAACAAAATATAGTTCGGAAGTTCCAACTTTTTTATCTTTTTGTTTTTCAGAGGGTAGATAGTCGTCTTTAATTTTAGTTAAAAAAGAATAGGATGCATACCTTATTTATATAGTGTTCTTTTGTCTTTTTTTTCTTCCGAATGTTACCATTGAATAGTTGATTTTCCGTGACTTTGCAGGTAAGCGTTAGCCTGACTGAAGTGGTGACAGCCTAAAAATCCGCGGTATGCAGAAAGTGGAGATGGATGGACTGCCTTCAACACCAAATGCTTTTTTGTGTCGATAACCATACCTTTGCGTTGTGCGTAAGAACCCCATAACATAAAGACGAGGTTCTCTTTTTTGTCAGAAAGCTCCTTGATGACTCTGTCTGTAAACTCTTCCCAACCTTTGCTTTGGTGAGATGCAGCATCTCCGGCACGAACGGTAAGGATAGCGTTAAGAAGCAGAACACCCTGTTTTGCCCAACGTTCCAAATTGCCCGATGAGGGCATCGGTACATGTACGTCGTCTTGAATCTCTTTGAAAATATTGATCAGAGAGGGAGGAAATTGGATGCCGTCGTTCACGGAGAAGCAAAGGCCGTGTGCCTGTCCGTAACCATGATAAGGATCCTGTCCGAGGATAACGACCTTGGTTTGGTTGAACGGACAAAGATCGAACGCGTTAAAGATAAGTTTAGCCGGTGGATAGATGGTCTGAGTCTGGTACTCTTTCCTTACAAATCCGGTCAAAATATCGAAATAGGGCTTTTCGAACTCGTCTTTCAGCACCTCTTTCCACGATGGTTCAATCTTAACATCCATAAATATCTGTTTTTATCTTTATGCAAAAATAGGTTATTTTGTTTTTGGTTGAATTGATTTTGTGGATTAAATGAAAACAAATAGGATAAGTTATGTTTTGCTTAGAGGTTAAGGTTTGTTTGATGAATTTTTTCTGTTCTGAAATCTCAAATGATTAATTAAACGTAAGCACTACTGTCCAAAGAAATTACCCCATAGATTCAGTTGATCTGAATCGGAATCATTCATCGGACGTTTTGGTTTAATAAACAGTTCGCCTAAAGGCTTCCTCTCAAAGAGTACTTTGCCGACTACAGACGATAAAATATAAAGTTCCTGATCAATATGAAACATCTTTCTGGCAATAGCAAGCAGCAGGTAATCGCAGATGGCAATCCATATCTGCGAGTATACTGCATTCTGGCTGGTTCCGTAGAACGCCTTGATGTTGAGATGTTGTTTGATCCATTTGAAGAAACATTCCACGTGCCAACGTTCCCTATAAAGTTCAGCAATGGTCAGGTAAGAATGTGTGAAGTCATTGGTCAGGAACCGATAGACATTTCCCGTGGCATAATCCTCATACACAACCATGCGGAGTGTATCCGGATACCATCGGGAGGTTCTCAGTCCTGTCAGTCTGATAGTGGAATCGCTAACAACTCCGCTACTTTTATCAACCGGATGCTCTTCTACCACCTCATGCTTCATGTTGTCCTTGGCCCTGGTGACGAAGAAGGCCCGCTGGCGATGAAAGTGGCAGAACAACTGCTTGAAATCCACGTAGCCCTTATCCATGAGGTAGTAATTGCCTGGCTCTACGGGCACGAGGCTCATGGCTTTGGAGTCATGGACCGCGGCTTCCGTCAGATAAATAAATGTGGGAATCGATCCTCGCAAATCCAGCAGGGTATGCATCTTTACACCACCTTTATCATGATGAAGTCTTGCCCATGGACAGAGTTGCAGGCAAAGTTTCATCGTACTGCTGTCGAAGGCAAAGACGATTCCGTCCACATCGAGTCTGGAAGGCTCTTTGCGGTACAGGTGTCTCGCTTGTGCAATCAGTATCTGACCGAAGTCGTGATAGATCCGCCAATCCTTGGTTCCGTTAATATATGCCAAAGTCGAGCGTTGGATATATTTGATTCCGGAAGAGTACAGCTTGGAGGACAGGGCAACCAGCGTTGCATCAATGCTGCGCAGGCTATCCTGACCGGTGAACTGGGCAAAACTCATCACCATGAACTGGTCTCTGCATTTGAACTCGATGGTATGTCGGTTGCCATTGTATCTCTTTACGCATTTGTCAAACTCATATCTCGGTATGAGCGACATTATCTGAGCGAATACGGTCTTTCCCTGATTCATGATTTCTATCTCTTGCAATACTATTTGCAAAAGTATAAATTCAAATCCCGGAAAATATTTATTCACGTAATGCATTAATATAAACTAATTTAAATCATGTCTGAGGAAATTTCTTTGGACAGTAGTGTTTT
>Ga0208458_1001499_pt1 | contig 19214 bp, 19 predicted proteins | sample AD_UKC085_MetaG_FD_184432 | JGI IMG/M metagenome (GOLD analysis project Ga0208458, IMG submission 184432) | Active sludge microbial communities of municipal wastewater-treating anaerobic digesters from USA - AD_UKC085_MetaG (SPAdes) (version 2) | ecosystem: Engineered > Bioreactor > Anaerobic >... | reverse complement strand
TTTCTTCTGCAGCATATCCATTTCTTCTTCATATAAAGCGCGAATAGTCAGCAAGAGCTCACCCTTGCTTGCACTTGTACCAAAAGCTCTCTCCCCTATAGCTACTTGTATTACTGTACAAAGGACCATTCCTTTATAGTTATCGGGAGATGTAAATTCAGGAACTGAATTTATTATATTTGCAATAGCAAAGGATGGATTCCTTCCCTTCTCCGGCATACTGGCGTGTGAAGGAATACCTTCCATATGTATAATCATTCCCTTTGAGGCACAAAAACTAACTCCGTTTTTCACGCCGACAGCTTTAAAAGGTATACCGCTCATATTGTGATAAGCATATATTTCATCAATATTATTTTCGGTTATAAATACAGCTGCTTCTTTTGCTCCATCTCCGGTTTCTTCAGCATGCTGAAATAAAAAGTAGACATTATTGTCCGCCCCGTATCGGTCAATTTCCAGTGCAAAACCTGCTAATGAAGCAGAATGCCCGTCATGTCCGCATTTATGCGAAACACCTTTAATTTTAGACCCGTGTGGAATATCTATATATTCATCTATCGGGACTGCATCAAAATCTGCACGAAATGCTATATTTTTCTTTCCGTGGGCTGATTTATATACAGCATAAAACCATCTGCCTCTGTCCACTATTTCTAATTTTGTATGTTCTTTCAAAAACTTTATCAAATGTTCTTTTGTCCGGGCTTCATTATTGGAAAGCTCAGGATGTTGATGTAATTCATGTCGTAATTGCACTGCTAACTCATACTTTTTCCTATTCATGTCTCTCCTATGGAATTTTGGGGTAGACCTTAACTCCGCCTAAATTCGGCGATTCCGCGGGCGTACCTTGAAATTCCTCTAATTCCTATTCATAACATTTTGACTATTAGATAATAACATTTTCTCAATTCAATATCAATTATAAATATTAACCTTTTATAATCAATCAGATAATCGTCCTCTATTTGGAGACAATTCTTATTTTTTGTTGAATAAAATAGTATTTTTTAGAAAACTTTTGTTTATATTTTATAAGTTTTATGTTATTATATATACATAATTATATAGTATCATAGTATATTTATGGGAGGTAATTAATTGAGAAGGATTTTAATAACAGGGGCATTGGGTCAAATAGGCTCCGAATTAACTGAAGAAATGCGAAAGATTTACGGTTCAGACAATGTAGTAGCCAGCAGCAGAAGAATAAAGGAAGGACATGAGAAACTAATTGAATCAGGTCCATTTGAAATCATAAATGTCAATGACCCGAAAACATTGGCATCAGCGGTAGATAAATATAAAATAAACACCATTGTAAACCTTGCAGCCGTGTTGTCTGCCGTTGGAGAAAAAGAACCTCAACAATGTTGGAATATTAATATGAACGGTCTGTACAACATCTTAGAAATTGCCAAAGAAAAAAATTGCATGGTTTACACACCATCTTCCATTGCAGCTTTTGGTCCTTCAACCCCAAAGGACAATACTCCCCAAGATACAATTCAAAGACCCACAACCATGTATGGAGTAACTAAAGTTGCCGGTGAATTATTATGTGACTATTATTACAAAAGATTCGGTGTAGACACTAGAGGTGTTCGTTTCCCGGGACTTATTTCATACAAGACGTTACCGGGGGGAGGAACAACTGATTACGCAGTACATATTTACTATGAAGCTTTGAAGAATAAAAAATACACAAGCTTTATCAATAAAGGAACATATATGGATATGATGTATATGCCGGATGCACTAAGAGCAATAATTGACTTAATAGAAGCAAATCCGGACAGACTTAAACACCGCAATGCTTTTAACGTTTCAGCCATGAGTTTTGAACCTGAAATGTTGGCTGAATCTATAAAAAAATTTATACCTGAATTTAAGCTTGAATATGATGTTGATCCGGTAAGGCAGGAAATAGCTGAATCATGGCCTAATTCCTTAGATGATTCCGATGCGAGAGAAGAATGGGATTGGAATCCGCAATATGACTTAGAAGCAATGACAAAAGATATGCTTGAAAAATTAAGAATTAAATTAAATATACAAGAATAATTTATACTTTGGGACATTCCTTCAAGGAATGTCCCAAATTTTTGATGAATGCTTACCGTGAATTAACTCAATTTTATATTGCAAAAATTTTATTAAAATGATAAATTGTAATTAAGAATTTTCTAACAATTGAAAAGGAGAAAACAATATGGATGTTAAGTATGTAGCAGAACCGTTTAGAATTAAGATGGTAGAACCACTCAAAATGTTATCTCGCGAAGAGAGGGAGCAAAAGATTAAAGAAGCAAATTATAATGTGTTCAATCTTAAAGCGGAAGACGTTTACATCGATTTATTGACAGACAGCGGTACAAATGCTATGAGCTCGTACCAATGGGCAGGAGTAATGCTCGGAGATGAATCATATGCCGGCGGAACTAGTTATTACAAGCTTATTGAAGCCGGTCAGGACATATTCGGATACAAAATCATTCAGCCGGTTCATCAAGGCCGTGCTGCAGAAAAAGTATTTTTCCCGATTTTGTTATCCAAAGGTAAATACGCCATTGCAAATATGTTCTTTGATACAACCAGAGCCCATGTGGAAATTGCCGGTGCAAGAGCAATTGATTGTGTAGTGGAAGAAGCTAAGGATCCTACTTTAAGAGCTCCCTTTAAAGGAAATATGGATGTTGAAAAGTTAGAAAAACTTATTAACGAGCTTGGAAGAGAAAATGTAGGTGTAGTTGTAATGACTATAACCAATAACTCAGCCGGCGGACAGCCTGTATCAGTTCAGAACATGAGAGATGTATCGGCTGTATGTAAGAAATATAATATTCCATTAGATATCGATGCTGCCAGATTCGCTGAAAATGCATACTTTGTTAAGCAAAGGGAAGAAGAATTCAAAGACTGGTCAATAAAAGATATAACAAGAGAAATGTTCAGCTATGCGGATTTCTTTACAATGAGTGCTAAGAAAGATGCAATTATTAATATGGGCGGTATGATAGGAATCAAGGAAGACAATCAAGAGTTTTATCAAAAAGTAAAAGCCAACTGTATTTCATTTGAAGGCTTTACAACATACGGCGGATTATCCGGCAGAGATTTGGAAACAATGGCAATTGGTCTATACGAAGGTCTTGATGAAAATTTCTTACGATATAGGATAGGACAATTGGAATACTTAGCAGCAAAATTAGATAAAGCAGGTATAGCATATCAAGCACCGGTTGGCGGGCACGGATTATTCATAGATGCAAAGGCTATGTTCCCGCATATTCCTTATTATGAATTCCCGGCACAAGCTTTAGCAATTGAATTATACAAAGAAGCAGGAATCAGATCCTGCGATATCGGTTCATATATGTTAGGCAACGATCCTGATACGGGAGAACAGTTAAAATCTGAATTTGAATTTACAAGGCTGGCAGTTCCAAGAAGAGTGTATACTCAAGCTCATTTCGATATAATGGCAGAAGCTTTAATAGCAATAAAGGAAAGAGCAGCAAGTGTTAAAGGATACAGGATTACTTGGGAACCAAAAATACTTCGTCATTTCCAAGCAAGCCTGGAGCCTATCGAATAGCATAATATCATTCTAATACCGGGGACGACTTTATTAAAGTCTGTCCCCGAAATTATGAATTATTAAATATTGTCGATAATACTTTTTCGTTTTTCTTCATACTCATCTTTGTTTATTAAACCATTTTCATACAAAAGCTTTATTTCTTCCAGTCTTTTTTTAGAATCTGAAATATTTACATAATCTTCATTTTCTGTTTCTTCAGCGGTATTATTAATTAATTTAGTTTTTTTAATAAAATCATTATCTTCTATTATTATTTCATGAGTTGAAACTCCCTCTTCAGTAAAAGCATTTTTGCCATGCATAACCGTAATGATAACTGCTACAAGAGTCCAGAATATACCAAATGGACCTGCCATCGGTATTGCAACAAATAAACCTATTAAACAAAATACAATTCCAACAAAAAATGCGGCAGTTGATTGAGCCTTACTTGGCTTAACTCTAATTTTTTTGCCCATAAACACTCCTTAATAATTAATATCTTTGTTAATTATATCAACAATCATCTACATTTACAATAAATTTTACCTTTCATATTATCGCTACATCGAGCAATTACAGTTTACGCCCAATTAATCTGTCATCATAAGCATAGAGAAGAAATAGAGTTTTAACAATTCTTCAGTTAATACTACGAAATAAATCGAAATTAGTCAAAAGAAATTCAACAAAATTCTATTTATTTTTAAAAAAAATCTTTCATAATTATATCAAATATAGTAAAATAAATGCACAAATAGAAAAATTTAATATTATCCTACGATAATAGCAAACTTGTCGAAAGGCAAGGACGCAAAGCCATGGGTCTAATGTGAAATGCGATGATTGCCAGGTTGCCGAACAGTGATGAACTAATGCATTATGTATTAGTGTATTTTGGTACTTAAACTGTATGCCTTGGCATACAGTTTTTATTTTGACATCAACCGGATAGAAATTTTTATGCATGAGAAAGGAGGGATAAGCGTCGGATATAAATTGACATCCTGACTTTATCAAAAATAAAAAAAATTATTAGGAGGCGAATTATGAAAAAAGAATTGAAAAAAATTTTAGTTTTGTTGTTAGTTTCAATGTTTGTTGTTGCAAGCACAACAATTGGATTCGCAATTCCTGTTACTTCTGAAAACGCCTTGAGAATCCATGATGATGCTATAGTGATTGATACGCATAATGATACAATGACGAGAGTTATTGACAGAAATACTTGGTTGCCGGTAAATGATATTGGAAGTTTAACTTCCGGACAATTAGATATTCCAAAAATGGAAGCAGGCGGGCTAGATGTGGCCTTCTTTGGTTCATATACCGGAGGCTACACGGAAATTGGACGTGCAGGCAGCAGGTTGCTGGCACTTATTAATGCACTGCACTGGACTGAGCGTATGAATTCAGAGAAATTCGGGTTAGCAACGTCGGTAAATGAAATAGAAAAATTGGTGCATGAAGGAAAATCAGTAGGTATTCCAACTATAGAAGGAGCTTATTCTCTTGAAGAATACAATGCCATTGAATTGCTTCATCAATATTATGACCTTGGAATCAGAGTCGTTGGATTATGTTGGAGCAATTCCAATTCACTTGGAGAAGGTGTTAATGAGAGGTATGTGGATGGCACCCCTTCAGAAGGCGGATTAACAGAACTCGGTGCTAAAGTAGTTAAAGAAATGAATAAAATGGGTATGGTAGTTGACGTATCTCATATGAATGAAGAAACATTTTGGGATGTCATAGAAGTTGCAGAGGCTCCTATTATGGCTTCACACTCAAATGTTATGGGTTTGTATTCTCATCCGAGAAACCTTACTGATGAACAAATAATTGCAATAGCAAATACAGGCGGCATTGTTCAGCAGAATTTCTATGCCGGATATTTGGGACCTACAGGTGACAGGGACCTTAAAAAATTAGTCGACCATATTGAATATGTTATTGATTTGGTAGGCATCGATCATGTCGGATTAGGTTCCGATTTTGATGGAGGAGGAATGCCGGTAGATCTGCCGAATGCATCGTTCTATTACAGAATAACCGAAGAACTTGTGGAACGTGGTTATAAAAAGTCCGAAATAGAACAAATATTGGGAAAAAATACTCTGAGGGTAATAAAGCAAGTTCAAAACTTAGCTGAAAAAAACCCTGATAATGTAGGTCAAGGATTAACAATTATCCCTGAACTTGAAATGGGAGAAGGTGTAAGCGGTAATACACCGCTATTAAAAGCTGAAGTACTAAGACTCAATGGAAGTAATATAGATGAGTCAAGCTTCAGAGTAATAGTTGACGGTATAGTTTACACACCTGAATTTAATGCTGAAACCGGAGAATTAAGTTTACAGGTTGAGGAACCTTTGGTAGAAAAATTCCATGTCGTGACTTTTGAAGCTGTAAATAACAGCGGTAAAATTTCACGCGAAACCAGAATTTTCTATATTGAAGAAAATTAGCTCATAGTTTTGAAAAAAAAGGTTACTCCCTATTGAATGAATTGAAGTATATAAAATGGAAATAGCCTTGTCTATTTCCATTTTTTCTCCCGTTTGTGTCCGTGCAACTCCAAATTTGAATCTTACCGGAGCAATTTTAAGATTTTCCCTATTAATTCATATTACATAATTCTATTGCCAGTTTTTTAATGTTGTCATGTTTTATGTCTGATTTGTCAGATGTAACTTTAGAAATTTTCTTAACTATTGCCCTTTCGAAGAAGTTCATTTTCCTGAAGATAAACTCTCCTCCAAAGTGTTTAACCGATATTGCTTTTTCCAAAAGCTGTTCGGGAAAGTTTTCAGCTATTTCCTTTTTAAGCTCTTCCCCTTCCTGCATGCCGCAAATGAATAATCCTATTTCCTTTTTCATAAGCTCATTTAAATTTAAGTTTATAAAGTCTGTTACTTCCTTTTGAATTTTACCGATATAAGCAGACCCTCCTATTATTACACGGTCATATTTTGCAAGTTCTATTTTGTTAGTTTCTTTTAAGTTTACAGTATCAACCATGCCATCTAGTTCATTTGATAATTCAATTGCGCATTTCTCCGCACAACCGTATTTTGTTCCATAAGCAATTAATGTATTCATTATTTTCCTCCGATTAATTATTTAATGCATTTTCGATAGATTTCAGATATGCTTTGCAGCTGACAGTTCCACCGGATACAGCATCGACTGTAGTATTCTGTTTTTCCATAACTCTTTTAAAAAGCTCGTTTCTTACATCAGGATTTACAAACATCATATCGTCTGTTATTTCTATTTTTGTTATTCTGTTGTTTTTTACGGTTATTGTCAATTCATTTGACCATCTGCCAAAGTCATAGCTTCCTTTATAAACGCCATCCTCTTTAAGTATTAAATCCACAGGAGCAATATTTACATTTAATCCCTCTTCCAATCCTCTGCTCAAATAGAACATACTTAATACAGAAACAACTACAAATAATAAAAACACAATTCCTAATACCTTCAATACTAATTTCATTTTCTACTCCCTTTATTTAAATTTTCAATATTACTTCTTCAATAAAATAATTTATTATATTTTGCCTTTGTTCTTCCCCAATATTTTTTTCAAGCACTAATTTTATTATCAATCCCATGGTTGAAGCTGCAATTATTTGTGCTTTTAATTCGATTTGTTCATCATCGGCATCCCTGTAGATTTCCTTTATACAATTATAAAGAGCCCCCAATGCAGGCTTTTCTTTTGAAGCTCCTTTATAAAGATACGAAGTATGCTTATGTGCTTGAGGTGATTGGTTTATTTGTGCTGCCAGAAATTCATCAGGCATTTTTAATGCTTCCTCTATGTAGTTTATTGTCATTCTCTTAAGCCTTTCCCTTGGTGTTAAGCTTTCTATATCAGCTGCATAAACCGCATTAACAATTTTCATATAGCCTCTTCTCATTACAATGTTTACAATTTCTTCTTTATCTTTAAAATAGTGATATATGATTGAAGGTGAATATTCAATTTTATTGGCTATCTTTCTAATTGACAAATTGTCAAAGCCTTCCCTTGCAATTATTTCCTTGGCTGTCGATATGATTAATTCCTTCATTGCTTCAATTTCTTTTTCTCTTCTAGTAACCATATTACCTCCTTCGCTGAACACTGTTCTTTAATTGAACACCGTTCGTTAATAAAATATCATTTAGATAACTGTTTGTCAATACTTTTTTTTATTTTTTTTTAAATAAAAAAATACTGATACCTTAGCATCAGTATTCATAATATTAATTTCTACAAATATCTGCCCAACCAGTTAATGCTTTCTTCCATCATATTTGTGGTGACAAAATGATTTAAATTGTGATATTCTATTAATCTAATTCTTTCTTTGTTTTTGTACATGTAACTTAGTTTATTATAAAATATATTTTGGCTTTCAATGGGCACTGAAGTGTCACTATCACCATGCAGCAGTAATATAGGTCTGTCTGTTAACAGTTCTAAATGATTCATAGGGTCCAATTCTTTAACCCTTTCTTCAACTCTTTCAAATTTCTCTGTAACATCTGCATTCCTGTTGAAATTCTCCCACCAACAGCAGCCGTTTAACACTATAAGTGCTCTTATATCCTTGTTGTGTGTAAAAATTCCGCCGGCAGTAAAGCCGCCCATCGAATTCCCCATTATTGCAATTCTATTGGAGTCTGCAGCATGCTTTGACACCAGCTCATTCTTTATAATGCTATATTCTTCAACATTTTTAAATACAACGTCCCAGAAATATTCTATCGCTGCTTCCCGGCTGTAATCAGCCAACGGTATCCTTTCACCGTGATAAATGGCATCCGGAATTACTACCTGATACCCGACTGAGGCTAATATAAATCCTCTCATGCGCTGAGTTTCTTTATTTGAACTCCAGCCATGGTAGAATACTACTGTAGGTATTGGCTCCTTAGCATCTCTCGGTCTAAAAATAATTGCCGGGATTTCTTTCAGCTTAACTTTTTCCTCTATTATGTAATTTGATTTTATAAAATCAGCCATAAATTCTCCTTGTATATTATATTGTCCCGCAAAATTCTTTCACTAGAAAAAGATGCAGCATATTCTATTCATCATCGAAATAATTAAACTCATTATTATTATTTGCATAGAATTTTGATTCATTATAATAAATATTTAATTTCTTTAAATTTGCAGTCCACAAATAGATTACAAACGGTATAAACAAAAACATCAGCGGTTGAATGTTTGACATTAATATAAAATCGAAAATTCCGTGCATAATAGCCGGTACCGTTAATGATTTTTTGAAGAAGTAACGGTGTTCTTCCGGTGTTGAGGAAAACTTAGCCAGTGAAAGATAATACCCCATTGTTACAGCAAACAACATGTGTGCCGGAACCGAAATAATTGCTCTGTAATAACCCACTGATTCAACGTCCGAGAACAGGAATACAACATACATTATATTTTCAAAAGTTGCAAAACCCAGGGCTGACATTACGCAGTATACTATTCCATCCAGCTTTTCATTAAAAACAGGATTAAAATACACATACTTCAGCACAACTTTTCTTTTTATGTATTCTTCCGTTAAACCGGCAACAATAAATGCCGTGTAGGCAGCTCCCAAAATACCTCCAAATATATTGAAGAATAATAAGAAGTTCTCAATAAGTATTGCCGGAATAACATAAAGAGCTCCAAGAACAAACACCTTTAATAACATGCTTATAGGCTCTCTATCGTGTCTGTCAAACCAATAAAAAGTCAATGCCAATGCTATGCCCGGAGTTATTGCTGTAACAAATAAATTTAATTTCACAACAAGATTTACCTCCACTATTCTTCATTAAATCCAACCAATCTATATCTTTATCAAATATCCTCCAAGCAAAGTTGCTGTGTCCGGACTGCAGGTTGTAAATATTACTTGATGTTTATTTGCAAACCGGCTGATGAGTTTCACGGCTGTGTCTTTTCTGTTTGGGTCTAAGTCTACCAAACAATCATCAAGTATTAAAAATCCCTTGTTGTCTCCCAATATATACTCTGCAATGGCAAGTCTTAAGGCTAATGCAACACAATCGTATGTTCCTGAAGACAAAAGACTAAGGGGCATTTCTACCTCGTTTTCATTTTTTAGCTTTAAATTAAAATCATCGTCTATATCTGTGGCTTTATAGCTGCCGTTTGTAAGCAAATTCAAGTAATTGGAAAAAGCAGTAATTACCGGAATAAATGATTGCTCATCCATTTTTAGCTTGATGTTTTCAAAGTTTTCCTTAATCTTTAACAGTCTTTTCCCTTTTTCCAGTCTTTTTTCAAACAGTCTTTCTGCTTGTTTCAGCGACTCAGACAGTTCTTCATATGTTGATTCCGGTAATTCTTTTTCAAGCCGGTAATATTCTTCTTTTAGACTTGCCAAAGTATTTATTAAATAACCGTATTTATTCCTGATTTCAGTTAAAATTCTTCTGAATTCATCTGTGGATTTATATTCGGGTGGTAGCTCTGCCAACTTATCCAAATTTGTTTTAATTCCGTTTTGTTTTAATTTTATCTCTATGATTTTATTAAACAAACCGTCTAAATTTTTATATTCTTCTGCCCATTTGTCAATATTGCTCTCCAGCAATTTCTTTTCTGAAATCAGCTCTATTTTTTCGGCATTTATGGAAGTCATTTCGGACTCAACAATAGCAGTGTTTCGAACAAGCGACAAGTCTCCCAATTCTCTTATCCTGTCTTTTAATTCTTCATAGGTTAATTCTCCAAGATATTGGTTTTTCTGCATAATGCATGATTCCAAAGTCCTGTTTAAGCTGTCCAATTTTTCCTTGTTGAGTTTTGCTTCTTCAAGATTTTTTACTTCCAGTGTTTTTAAAAGCTGCTCGTAATTTTTCTTAAAATTCTCATATTGAATTCTTATTTCATTAAAATCGATGTTTCCTGATTTAATTTCTATATCAATAAGGTTTTCGGACTGAAGCTTCATAAAGCCCTTGGCAGTGAAGCTGTCTCCTGCATTAACTTCTGTCGGCTCTTCTAAATCCTTGGTTACTGTAAGCTTTTTCCCATCTTGAAAATAATTAAGCTTAGCCATAATTACTCCTGCCTTCATCATGGCTTCTGCTTTATTCATGCCGTTGTAATTTGTTTCAAGGGCTTTTATATCTTCTTTTGTAACCGTTTTTATTCCGGATATCTGTGCCTTGAGCTCTTTTATTCTAGCATTTATCTCATCAACATTAGCTAAATTCTTTTCAAGTATATTTTTTTCTTCCGCTTTTTTTGATAATTCCTTTTCTTCTTCAAGTTTTTTATATTTTTCATTTAGCCTTGTCAGTTCTGTTATAAGCTGTTTCAATTTTTCTTCGCTTCGAGGCCAATCCCGGTTTATCTTTGAAAGGGCGGATATATCTTTATTAAGCTGCTCAATTTGAGGCTCAAGGATAGACCTTTGGATTACATCGTTTTCTAATTCCTCCATGGATTCTTTCTTGGCCTTTAATTCTTCGATTTTTTCTTCGGTCTTTTTAATCTGTACGCAGATTTCGTTGAATTTCTTTTCAGCCTCTTCTGCCTTAGCCATTTCCAGTTTTATTCTTTCTTTGGCATAGTAGCTCTCCACCACTTTACCAAAACCCACTTTGTACGGATTGTTTATGCCCTTGTTATTTTCAGGATAGTTCCTTTCAATGTCCCATCTCTTTAATAAGGTGTCAATTTCATCTTGAATTTTTTGTCCCAAGCTTTCAAGAGATACTCCGTCAAGCTCCATAATTGTGCTTCTTAACAATGAGCTTATTTCACCTGTTGCTTCTTTATTCTCAACTATCCTGTTAATTGCTTCCTTAAGATAGTATTGCTTTAAAAAGAACACGCTGCTATATGTCCCTTCACCGTAAATGTATACGTCCTTTAAGGAATCATTGATACTTATGTCGCTTTTTATTACAATTTTATTGGGCATAGTCAATTTTGAAGAAGCGTCTGCTCCCCATTCTTTCCTTAATGTATAAATTTCTCCATTATGCTCTAAGTCTATTTCTCCGTCTATGCTGTCCCCTATGGGATAAGGCATAAATTTAGAGTGAAACTCTTTATCCTCTGCTGTTTTCCTGCCAATTCTGCTCGGCTTGAAAAGCACTGAATGAATTCCTTCAACCAAAGTGGATTTTCCTGACTCGTTTGAGCCAAGAATTACATTGAGCCCGTCTTTAAACTCGATTTTTACATCCTTAATGCCTGCAAATCTTCCGGTGGTATATTTTTTAATTATCATTTCTTACCTCCATAATAAGCTCATAAGCAAGCTGCAAGGTGTCTTCGTCATCTGAAAGTGACAAAAGGAGTTCCTGAGGAAATGAACCGTCTGAAAATTCTCTGTGTATTTTTTCAGTTGTTATCTTCATTTTAAAATCCGAATCCTCGACTATTAAGTATATTATATTCTTTTCAATCGAGCCGTAAATTTCCTGCCTATACTGGAACACGTCTTCATCAACACTGCCTTCTAAGGTTATTCGCGCTATGGTTTTTTCCGGTTCATCCTTTATAAGCTCTTCAAGTATTTTATCTAAGTCATCTCTGTCTTCTATCGTGTAAACTTTATCTTTAAATTTATATGTGCCTGTTTGTATTAACTTGGCATTTGTTTTTTTATTGTCATCAACAATAATAATCCAAGCTTGTCCATTGTGTTTGCAGTCCAATCCGTCAGGCTCGGGGGTTCCCGGATTAAATATTTTTTCATTGGTAATCGGTGATTTAAACGGGTATGTAATATGTGTGTGCCCTAATAGCCACAGGTCCATAGGAATATTATTAAGCTCTTTAATCGACATATTGTAGTAGTTCTTATCCAAATCCGGGGACAAACCTTCAAGAGCCCCGTGTGCGATGCCTATATTTACATAATTATCATCAATTTCTTTTTCTTTAATCCACTGAAGGTTATTGGTGCTTGAATGCTTTGAATGGCATGGAGCAGGAAATATAACGGCATTAAGACCGTAATCTTCTAAAGAATAGGCGCACTCTTCGTTTATAATAACAATCTTATCAGAAGCAGCTTTATTAAAGCTATCCCACAGGTCAATCATACCGTTATCGTAATCATGATTGCCGGGTATAACCAACACACATTCTCCTTGAAAATTATTTAATGCAGTTATAACTCGGTCCTTGGTTTTTTTATCTATTCCGGTTATGTTATCAAACAAATCTCCTGCAATGACAAACAGGTTGCATTTTTCCTCGTTTGCAAATTTTATCATGTTATCTAAGACGTCTAATCTTGCTTCCTTAAGGTAGCCTTTTACAGGTTCAGGATAATTATTGAACTTCATTCCGATATGTACATCAGCTGTATGAAAAATTTTAATCATTTTTTCACCTCATTAATATTTCGGGGATGTTTTGGGGATGCTTCTTTTGTTCTCATAGTGACAAAGTACGAGGTATGTTCTATGTTGTTAATATTATATAGCAGAATACTGCAATTATCAACAAGCAGAAAATAAAAAGTCCTTCCTGAAATATTGGTGCCTTATTGGTGCCTGGCACCAAATACATGGCACTAAAAAGTAGGTGCCAAGCACCTGGTTGGCTTTGATGCTTGGCACCTACATTCTTATTCACCTATTTTATAAGTGTAAGGAACCATTTGATTGGAACAAGAGCCATTGCCTTTAATGCGGCGATTTTATTAATTAGGAATTTACTTTTTTCTTCAAAAAGCAATACCCTCATGTACTCTTCATTAACTTTCTCACTTTGACAAAAAACTTTTAAGTTGTAATTCATGTCTTTATTATAATTATAGTCATACTTATACATATCAGTCCTCACTACTGCCAATACATTTCCAACAATTCATTTTTCATATGTGCCTTTCTCACAATAAAGTTAATTTCAATAGAGCAAACTAACCTTAGGTAAATTATGGAGGCTACCCTATTTTTTATTAAGCACATTAACTTTGCATTTCTGACCTGACCATAAAGTTTCTGTTACTTCAAAGTTAATATCCGGATTTAAGCCTCTAATCATACCTTCCATCGGGTCTAAACAGAAGATATTGCATGGACTTTGAGCTCCAATTTTTTTTGCCAATGCACATAGCATGCACTTTGTTGCTTCAGCCTTTAAGCCTTCATTATCGCTGTTAACCGACCAATTTGCACAACCGAATAATTCTGATAGCACTAAAAATACATCTTCCGGTTTATCAATTCCAAATTGCGATGCACGATATTTTCCGGTGTGCATTTGTTCTTCTCTCTTTTCTAAGGCTACCTTTTCAAGTATTCCTTCTTTCCCCATCCTCAAAACAGAGTCTGCCAATGCTCCTGCATAAATTACCTGAAGCATTTTAATTTTTTGTTCTAATTCCATTTTAAACCTCCAAATTTTTTAATAAAAAAACCTTCCATATTTGTTTTCAATACATTAGTGGAAGGTTTTTTGTTTTTGTGACAACTAAATTTATTTTAATAAATAATCTTTCGTAAGTATTATTTCAGAAGCCCTGTAAAAATTTATTCTATTTACTGTCTGCCTTAATTTTTTATATTCCTCATCTAGTTGTATTTCCTTAACCCATTTACTCATTCTGCATTTGCACTTTGAATCAGGATTTTTTAATATGCACTCATCATTTAAAAAGTTACGCAATTTATTACGTGAACGAGATACCATTTTTCTTATGCTGGCTTCATCTTTTTCAAAAATTGCTGCAATATCGGAATAAGGTAACATATTAATATCGCGTAAAATATATGCTAATCTTGATTCATTATCCAAGCAATGCAAAGTTCCCGTCAGGCATTTATCACACATCTCTCTTACCCATAACTGTTTGTCAAAATCCTCATAATCGGGTATTTCTATATCCTCCCCGTGAAAATAGTTGCTGAGAAAATATGTAGAATATTTATGTTCTTCCTTTGCCATTTTCAAAACAATCCTTGAAGTAATCGTATATATCCAAGTGGAAATTTTGGATTCGCCACGAAATGTCTTAAGACTTTTATTAACCTCCAACCAAACCTCTTGGGCGGCATCGTCTGCAGTATCTTTGTTTTGTATCATCCTTCTGCATATTGAATAGACCATCTTTCCATAATTTTCGATGATGTATTCAATTGTCAAATTATTATTTATAACACTTTCCATACATACCTCTCGTATTTATATAAAAACTCTTTTATGCAATCTTTCCCATATTATAACACATTAAAAAAGATTTTACATTAAATAAAAAAATTCTATCCTGTCCTCAACCATCCTTAGGTGACCTCAAAAAATTGTATTGCTGATAATAAAAAATACCTGTTATAATGATTACGACAAGGGTATAGAGTAAGTATAAATTAATCGATTATAATAATGGAAAGGTTACTATGATTAAGAAATTGATTTTACTGTTTTTTTTGTTAATATTGGTAATTGTTTTCTTTGCTTGTGATAATAATAAGAAGAGTTACAATATGACAGCAAATAATGATAATTTAAGAAAGGATGATGAACTTATGGATAAAGAATTAAAGGGCAATAAATTGATTTACCTTGCAGGAGGATGTTTTTGGGGAACAGAAAAATATTTAGGCTTAATCAACGGAGTAGTTAAGACTGAGGTAGGATATGCAAACGGAAATACAGAAAATCCTTCTTATGAAGATGTCTGCAGGAGAAATACCGGTCATGCGGAAACTGTTAAAGTGGTTTATAACCCGAAAGTGATTGATTTAGAAACTTTACTTAAGTTATTCTACAAAGCAATTGACCCGGTAGCTATAAACAGACAAGGCTATGATATAGGGACTCAATATCGAACAGGCGTGTATTATGTTGACAAAGAGGATGAAGCTGTAATTAAAGAATCATTGAATGAATTGCAAAAGGAATATAAGGAGCCCTTGGCTGTTGAAGTGACGGAACTTAAGAATTATTACAAAGCAGAAGAATATCACCAAAAATATTTAGAAAAGAATCCCGGCGGATACTGCCATATAGGTGAATTGGAATTTTACGAGTTGGAGAAAGCTCAAAAAAATTCAAAGTATAAGGTAAAACCAAAAAAGGAATTAGAGTCAACACTGACGGAAATGCAGTACAATGTTACTCAAAACAATGCTACTGAGCCGCCTTTTGATAATGAATATTACGATAATTTTGAAGATGGTATATATGTGGATATAACTTCCGGTGAACCTTTGTTTACATCTAAGGATAAATTTGATTCAGGATGTGGGTGGCCAAGTTTCTCAAAGCCCATTGATGAAAAAGTTGTTAAAGAGAAAAGCGATTTAAGTTACGGCATGATAAGAACAGAAGTAAGAACGTCAAACAGTGATTCGCATTTAGGGCATGTTTTTAATGATGGTCCCAAAGAATCGGGCGGATTAAGATACTGTATCAACAGTGCTGCATTGGAATTCATTCCTGTAGATAAAATGGAAGAAAGAGGATATGGAGACTTGCTTTATTTATTTGAATAAATAAATTCGCTGTGTCATCCTGAGCCTAAGCGAAGGATCTCAGGTTTTATAAAATGAGATTCTTCGAGCTAATGCTCTCAAAATGACACGGGCTTATAGATAGCAATGACAAAAATGTTAAAATATTGTATTGCATATTATGACAAAATTTTATATGATAACATACATATCATAATAAATTTTGCAGCTATAAATGGAGGGTAAAAATAAATTGACTAAAACAAAAGAAGTTATATTATGCGGATTATTACTGGCAACAGGTATAATACTACCCATGTTTTTTCATATGTTTGGTTTGACAGGTCCTATTGCTTTACCGATGCATATACCTGTACTAATCGGAGGTTTTTTATTGTCGCCAAAGCTTGCATTGCTCTTAGGTATAATAACACCGGTCTTGAGCGGAATGTTAACAGGAATGCCTGTAATGTTCCCTATGGCTGTAATAATGGCTTTCGAATTAGGAATATATGGTTTAGCAGCATCATTAGCTGTAAGAAAATTTAACTTATCAGTTATACCTTCATTAATTGTTTCCATGATAGCAGGAAGAATAGCAGCCGGTTTAACAGTTGCAATCTTAGTTGAATTATTCGGAGTAAAAATGAACCCCCTCATTTATATCAAGGGGGCAATAATAACAGGTATTCCCGGTATCATAATACAATTAATCTTTATACCGGCATTAGTTTATGCCATAAAATCTTATGTGAAAATTAAATCGGTCTAGTTGGAAATCATCCTTTCAATCCATTCCTTCAAAACAATGGCATGATTGAATTCTTCATTTTTGGCAGCATACAACAATGTAACATTTCCTTCTTTTAATTTGTCCTTTAATAAATTGATAAAATCAAGGGCATGTTCATTGTTATCCAGCTCAAAATTATATCTTACCCTGAATTCATCCATTGTATCCGGGTCATGTTTAAACGTCTTCCTTAGCTCAGTGCTGGGAGTGATTTCCTTTGCCCATTTATGAATATTTATTTTTTCTTTGCTTATTCCTCTTGGCCAAAGACGGTCTACCAATATTCTGTAACCGTCATCTTCAGAGGAGTCTTGATATACTCTTTTAATCTTAATATTATACATATCTTTTCTCCTTTTACTTCATTATTCATTGGTGCCTGGCACCTTTGGCTTATTGGTGCCTGGCACCTTCGTATGGCGTCTTCATATTTATAATGACAATGGAAGAAAATATTATGATAATTCCAAGCATATTTATAAAATTTAATCCTTCTTCGAACACAATAATTCCAATCAGTGTAGCAACCACTATCTCTACTGATGCAATTACAGGAGTCTTTGAGATTTCTATTTGCTTTCTCAACCCTCCCAAGTATAACAAATATGACCCTACGGTTGGTATTAGACCATACCCGAACGAATAGATCCAAAATTTCAGTCCGGATACGGTTTTAATAGACTCCCAAGGTGAAGTAAATATTCCAATGGCAATTCCGCCAAATAAAAAGCCGTAAAATACAACCGTAAAAGGATGAATATCACCCGAGGTAGACTTTCCTATTATAGTTACCAAGCTATACAAAAAACCTGCTGCTACGCCAAAAAATATTCCGGCGGCCGATAATTTTATATTTGACAGATTCCCGCCCGTAACCATTAAAAAACATCCTACAATATTTATAATTAATGCAAGAATTTTAATTCTTCCTATTGATTCCTTGAATAACATTCTTGACATGATGGCGACAAAAACAGGTGCCGTATATAAAAGTATGGCTGCAGTGGCAATTCCTACGCTTCGAATGCTTGTGATATAACTGTAATTAAAAAGAGCCTGGGACAATATGCCTAACATAAAGCATTGGCTCAACCCCTTTTTGTCAATTTTAAACAAGCTTACGCCGCCCTTGTGAAGCATTATGGGGATGAGTATCAAACATCCCATAAACATCCTCATAAATGCCGTTAATGTGGTGTCAGCGCCGGCACTGTTTAATAAATTAACAAACAGTCCTATTGTACCCCACAAGCAACCTGCTGCAAAAATCATCAAATAGCCGATATTGTCGCGCGTAAAAATTTTCTTCTTAAATTGAATTATTTTATTCATTGGTCAGTCTCCGGTATTTGTGTCCCGGAAGTGTCTAGACCGGTATTTGCCATACTATTAATGATATTTCTGAATTCATCTGTTACGCTGTAACCTTGGAATTTGACTTTGTTATATTTTTTGCTGAATTCATCGTAGTATTTTTCTTTTACATATACAGTCTTGTTTTCAATATCATAATACAAATCAAAGTTGTATTCTTCTTCTACACTGAAAATCAATACTTTGTCTTTTGTAAAAATATCAGCTTCTATCCAATAATAGCCGTCATCCTTTGGGGGCAGTTCAGCTGTTACTTCTGTTTTTTCGGAGATAAGCAGATTTTCAAGCAAAATTTTTACGTCGCCGGCCTTGTCCATATCTTCTGACAGACTTCCGTCGAAAGTCATAATCCTTTTTATATTTTCATGCTGATTGGTATATTTAATTCCTTCATTTTCATAAATAGTTGCATCAATTTTGGAAACGGTGCTGATTGAACCGGCAATTCGAGTAATATCTTTCTCCAATGCTTCTTCAACCTTTGAAATATATCTGTTTTTACTGAATATTTTCATTACTAGCAGTATAATAACAACAAGTACCGCAATTAAAAAAGCAACTCGTCCGTAATTAATTCTTCTTCTTCTGCTGTACACTCTTTTTCTCCTGGCCATTTCACCACCCCATACCTCTTATTTCAAGCAGAGCTTTTATATTCTCCTTTAGCTCTTCAACAGTGCCTTCGTTATTTATAACTACATCGGCCATAAATACTTTTTCTTTAATAGATATTTGCTTATTTATAATTTTTAGTACATCTTCGGGTTTTTTGTTTTCTGCAATGGCTCTTTCCATAAGTCTTTTTCTTTGAGTTTCCTCGGAAACATATATCAACCATATTTCGTCGTATATGGGCTCATGTATATCTTTGGTTTCAAATAGCAGTGGTATGTCTAGAAATATTACCTTTTCTTTGCTTGCCTCAATACCTTCTTTTAATTTGTCATATACATAGCCGTGCACCATATTATTAAGTTCATTTAATTTTTTATTGTTGTTAAAAACGATTTCTCCAAG
>Ga0208458_1001496_pt1 | contig 19262 bp, 17 predicted proteins | sample AD_UKC085_MetaG_FD_184432 | JGI IMG/M metagenome (GOLD analysis project Ga0208458, IMG submission 184432) | Active sludge microbial communities of municipal wastewater-treating anaerobic digesters from USA - AD_UKC085_MetaG (SPAdes) (version 2) | ecosystem: Engineered > Bioreactor > Anaerobic >... | reverse complement strand
TTTCATCCAAATAATCTTCAGGCATATTTTCGTGGAAAATATCGCTCATCGAACCCACAAAATACTTAGTCGCCTTTTTTCTTTTTAGAGGGACATTTAATCGACTTGGAACAATACTGAAATCAAAGCCATTTTCATAGCCTTCCATACCTATTGCTTGTAATCGAATTGCCATTTTTTCAGCATAGCAATTTTTGCAGCCTGAACTTACTTTAGTGCATCCTGCGGAAGGATTCCAAGTTTGCTCAGTCCATTCAATTCTATGCTTCCTTTTTTTAAGATGATCTTTCTCTTCTTGCAACCGTGACATAATTTTTTCGTTTGTCAGGAATGCATTGACTTCTGATTGTAAAATTTTCTTTTTCATACGCTTACGTTTTAATTATTATTAATTTCAATTGCACATCTAATTGCATTGCTGATACTTACACTGACCAAAAAGTGCTGTTTATCTTCAGTAATATCGTATCCATATTTAGAAGATTAGTACTTGCAACCATTTTGACATTGCCAAGCACCACGTTTATAAGTAGATACCCGATCACCCAATTTGTTCACATAAGTCCTTCCAGACTGTGCAAAATGAGTTGCCCCACATATTTTACATTGCATCAAGCCGGTTGACATATCCAACAACTTCATGGGTTGTTTCCGGACATATCTTACACGTGCCTTACGTAATGCATTGCGCTTATCAGAGTTTCTTTTGCTCTCTGGCTCAATTGGATAAACATCCTTTCAACTTCATTTAAATTTTTCATATTTTTTAATTTTAATTATTTCACCTTCATCTACACAAACCTTTAATCAATACTCCAAAGCAATCCCAGTCGCATTACCATTAGGCAATGCTCCATTTCCATAGTGTGTGTAGTGTGGTTAGTACTTGTAACCGATTGGTTACTTATCAGGCAGTTCCCTTATAAATTCGGGGCAGTGAGTCTGATTGTGTAAAAATAATATTGAAAATCAGGAGATGCAAGAGATTTTCAAGCGTTCATAAAGAATTTACACTAAAATCAATTCTTAATTAAAAATGTGCAAAAACGCACGGTTTTTAATTAAAAATTGTCATTAATATTGATAATCAATAATTTAATATTTTCGACCAAATCTGGATAAAATTCGAGGTTTTGACGAATGTTAGAAAATAGTTGATGGTGATTTTCCAAAAATGACTAAAAAATGGCAGTCATTTAGATAAATTTCTTGTCTTGGACGTCAGATTTGTGATCTGAATGCAGAAATACCGATCCACAATCCAAATGATACCAACGATTCATTTGGGGTAAAACCGAGTGCTATTCGATGTCAGCGAACAGTTCCCTTAGCGGTATTTCATAAAAGTCAGCCAGAGTATATAAACTCTCAATTCGAAAGAACCCATTGTTTTCAATTTTCGATATGCTGTTGCGAGAGAGGTTTACACTCTTTGCTACCTGATCCTGTGTATAGCCGCTATTCTTTCGTAACTCACGCAGGAATGACGAAAGATAACTATGCCTTTGATCGTATCTGTCTGGTTGGTCTGCTGTCATCAGTGGTTAAATCTGCTCATAGATAAATACGTGTGTCAACATAAGTTGACATGAACTAAAAGCAAAATCATCATTTATTGTTCCTTTTGGGTACTATAATGGGTGTTTTGGAACACTTTTGAGAATACGATGTGCCATATAATCAATGGTATAACCGTAAATAATGTGGCTTTGGGGTGATTTTTTGGGTAAAACAACAGAATGTTGCCCCTGCACTTAGAGCGTCTCGCTCAACTATAGTTACCGACAAGGCAGAAATTAGAGGTCTTTGAAGAATTCCTCCGGTAAAATGTTATGATTATTCTTATAATACAGAATTATCTGGCAAAGAGACGAAAACTGAAAATTCAATGTACCACACTCCATATTATAATAAGTATTGCGTGGAATGCCGATTTCTTCTGAAAGTTGGATATAACCTTTCTTTTGATCTTTCCTGAGTTTCTTTATCTTTTCCCCCAACTGCTTCATTAATTTCTTCTGCTCTTCTGATATGCTATCCGGTTTTTTCACGGCATATGTTTTTTGTAAAAGTAAAAAAGTGGTTACACATATGTATGGGGAATCAAAAATATTTTTAACTTTACCCCTACATAGGGGTAAAATATGGGAAGACGATTCAGACATGAAATGTATATTACCAATGAGAACACCATGATATGGTATATGCTCCTAATTGAGGTTAATGAGAAAGATATCCCGTTAAGGACATATATAATACCAATGCCCCAGCCAGATCATAGATTTAAAATTTGTCCCTACAACAAAAATTAATAAGAATGAAGAAAATCGCATTATATGTTCGTGTATCAACTTCAGAACAAACAGTAGAGAACCAGCGCATCAGGTTGGTCGAATATGCTGAAAGGAATGGTTATATCTATGATCTTTATGAGGAAGTTGAATCAACTCGGAAGACACGACCTGTGAAACAAGCACTTCTGTCAAAATTACGGCAGAGTCAATATGATGCTGTTATAGTCTTTAAATTGGATAGGTGGGCAAGAAGTTCGACAGAACTCATCCTCGACACAAAGGAACTGATTGATAAGGGTGTTGGCTTCATTAGCGTTAGCGATAACCTTGATTTTTCAACCGCATCCGGGAAGTTGCATTTTCAGATTTTATCAGCATTTGCCGAATTTGAACGTGAACTTATCCGGGAACGTACTATTGAAGGTTTACGTAGGGCAAAACTGCAGGGGAAGAAGGCTGGTAGACCCAAAGGAAGTAAGGACTCCAAGAAGCGCAGAAGATCAGGCTATATTCTTCGAGAGGCAAAAAAGAAACAGGAAAAAGATGGTATTATTGGGATTAATCGTTCTATTGAAACTTATCTAAATCAGAATGTTTAAAAGAGCAGTTGCTCATCCTCTTCATAATCATCGTGCAGGATTGTCTCAATTTCCCTATCAACGTCTTGTTCAATTATTCGCTTTTTTAATTCAGCACTAATTTCTTGCAGCCGTGCTTTAAAGAACTTATCATAGTCATCATCCCAAATACCAAATTTCTCCAAGTCTTTTATTAAATGGGTTTTCATAGTCTCATCTAACGATGGGTTAACCCTCTTAAACTTAGCCATATATTTGGAAGGAGCATTGGCTTTGATTTCTCTTTTATTCAAGAAATCATCGACAATAGTAATATTTGCAATATGGTTTATTAATGAACTATCACGATTCTCTCTAATCAAATATGCCTTTGGGAAAAAGTGATGATAATTTTTGCTGTTAGCCTGTTTCAGCCAGTAGTTACTTATATTGACTATAGAATTATCATTAAAAGATTTTGGTAGTTGGTATGCGTATATGCATAGAATTCCCTTAATGAAACTCCTACCTGCACTAAACCATCCATGTTCAGAAATGAAATCTGTTGAAACATTGATTGACCATTCATATTTTGGCAATTTTTCTTCCAAAATCAGATCAATTCTTTTTATGTCTTGTGCTAATTTGCTTTCAACAGCGGAAGAGTAACGACCAACTAAACTAACTCTCCAGAAAAAGTCCTGAAGATATTGTTGTTTTAACCCTGTTGGTTTGTCTTTGTGATGATAGAAGAAGTAAGCAAATGGTACTACCAATGCGTTATATGGAAGTAATTGCGAAACTGGTATCCGGTAAAATCCTCTAAAATACTCAATTGCTCTTTCGATTGAGTCGGTTGCTAATTCCCAGATGTCAATAACACTTTTCTTGTCAAGTCTTAAAATTTGTTTTCGGGTACAATCTTTGGTAAGAATGATTGATACTGTTTGCAAAACAGTTGCATCGGATAGCGTTTCATAATTAACGGGTCGAAGGTTATCAATTAATTGATTATACTTTTCAGATAAGTCAAACTTCCTTTCTGCATCATATGTTTTTGCAACCATTATTTCAAATAGAGATAATGGTTTGCCCCCAACATTTATTCTCGTAAAAATTTCAGTAGCGGTATCGATAGGTGCTTCCTTTATCTGAATGATTGAATAATTATATGATTCGATACGTTGCTTATATGCTTCAATCAACTTATGGTACTTAGGATCATAACCTGCCAGCAAAGTTAAACCGCCATAAAGTAACTCTGTCAGTTTTATGAAAGTACCGGTTGCCAGATCATCAACATCGACAGTAACAATTTCAGAGTCCTCTGTACCGTTAAGATTTATGTATATTCTTGAATAATCATCTGTTTTATTATCCCTCTCTACTTTTAGACCTTTGAGGCTGGCAAATAAGGATGTCAGTCGCTGTTGTCCATCGAGTACAAAATCAATGAATTCACCATCTTGAGGTTCAGGCAAACTGAAATTTCCAATATCTCTGATTGTTCTTAAACGTTCTTTTGTTCTCCAAAAAATGAATGTGCCAATTGGATACCCTTTCACAATGCTATCCATGAGGTTAGCGGACTTTTTAATATCCCAAACAAAATCTCGTTGAAATTGTGGTATTTTGATCTGACCTTGTTCGATATCTGCGATTAGACCACTAAAAGTTCTGGTAATAGGTTCTGGTAAATTCATATTAAAGTTGCTTAGCGCATAAAAATACGAATTATGGAATCATTCTCACTAAATAATTCTCCCCCAAATAAATCGAGTCTATGAATTCTATCATAAAATGACGCTATCCCCCCCCTGTTGTGTAGTGACAAATAAACGTCCCTTTTTTAAAAGTACAGCGAAGCAAAACAACAGTGTTTAAGTTCCGATTATTAGTCTAACACAACAAGAAAACCGTTCTTTCTATATTTCCAGAGAAATCTTTTGCTGGAAATTTACAATGAGCAGGTTGATTCAAAACCCATGGACAAATATTCGTTTCTGTGTAAGGGATTATTGTTTCATTTTCGAATATTAATGCATGCCTATTCCAAAAGTCGATAGAGTCTTGTGTTGCTTTTGGATCGTAAGGTTCAGGCTGTGCCAATTTTCCCAAGAAACAGGTGATTATTATATAATGGTCAGATGCCCTTTTTAGAACAACTGTTAAAGATTGAGTATCTTCTGGCTCTCGATTTAGCACGAAACGGGAATGTCCCTTACGATCCTTTCTTATCGCATAAAATACAGTATCGTCATCACTTGTTTCAACACATGTTGTTTTGCCGATTATAGAAGGGAATGTAAATTCTTTTTCTAAGAATGCGGAATTAAGGTCAAGAATTTGTTCGAAAACTATTTTTAGGAGTGGCTCAGTACCTTCATGTATATGAGTGCCTACGATCCTTGGAATAAATTTGATTCCAACACTGTTTTGGTATACTTTCCTTATTGCAGAAGCAAAAGTTTTATCATTCTTAGTATTCACAAGGAAACTCACGGCATCATTCATGTGAAATTCACCGTGTAGTGCAGAAACCTTGAAATAGTAGTTGTTCTGGTCATCTTCGGAACAAACAAATCCAAACCCTCTGATTTTGTCCAGTTTGATTATTCTTCCTGTATGTTCAGGTAATTTCTGATTCATTAGCAGATTAAAAGAGAATGTTAAGGATTATTGCCTTTTCAAACATTATTACTGGCACAGACCTTCGTTTGCAGGACTGCAAGGCGTTTTATGTGATCCATGTTATGCTGGATGATTCTGGCTCAATTACCTAAGCCAATATTTATTTCCACCTTCTATTTGCTTACTTTTTTTGTCTCCATATCGATGACAAACCACACAGTGTTTGAATCAAATCCATGACCAACCCCTGAATTGGTAATTTCGAACACAACCCAAGTTGGCTTTTTAAAGTCAGTTAGAAACTTCCTCAGGTCTTCATCATCTGGATAATCGCCACCACTTTCCTCCTCAATCTTTTTTACGTACTTTTTCCAGCCTGTTTCTAAAGACTTATTTTTAATAATTGGCTCTTGCAAAACCTCGCTTATCCAAAATCCCATTAATGATTGAGCATTTTCATTCATAGGGGGAGCATCTTCATCTGTAATGACTTCACCCGTAGCAGGGCAGTAGAAATTCAAATGCGAAAGTTCAAGTTCAACTATTTGCATATCCTTTTCTTTAAATTTTAATAGAACGACTGTTTACAGTACTAAGATATGAATAGTTACTGGCAATAAGTGAAAGGAATCAATTATTGATAATAGTCCTTATCTTAAAGCCAGAACTCAAGAAGTTCTGTAAGGATTGGTGCTTTAAGTTTAATTACGCAAATACCGCATTGAAGAGAGTCATTGAACTTAAAGAAGAAACGGCAGTTGCAGAACAATCTTAGGGTTGTCTTAGTAAGGCAAAAAAATCTCCAACCTGTTGGCTGGTGTTAAGAATTAGTGTAGATTGGTGCTGTGTTTCGCAGTCTCAAAGTACTTTTTGGTTTCAAATTAACGTGATCTACCCAGACTGCTTGAAACTGGTGTTATTTGATATTTGAAAGGCGACACTCCTTCTTAACCTGTTTCGTAGACAGGGTGAAATGCAGACAGCGATCCCAATATTTCTCAGTGTCGCCTTTTCACATACAGGTCGGGGCGACCCAGACCATCAGGCGGTACACCACCCATGTACACATGGGAATGCAGCGAGACAAATTTTCTATAGTGTGTACCGCCTATTTTTTCCTTTTATCTAACCTTAAATAATCACTCGTGCAATAAACACTAAATACATTTAGTTATTTAGGTAGTTATGTCTATTTGAATCAGACTTAATGACGTTGAATACTTAAAACTATGGATAAGACTCTTGTCATATTTAATATTGTTCATTCATCATTGATCTTAATTCGCATCTCTGTAATACATTCATTATAAACAATATTAGTCATTTAAGAATATTACTAACTATAAGAAATTTAGTTATGAAAAGCCGACTTTTTCATTTGCCGTTAATGATTACAGCAATAGTATTATTGCTTGCTACAGCCTGTAAAAAAGAAGAACCAGCAACCAAACCTTCATTATCTACCACACCAGCATCTAACATTACAACAACCTCAGCGACAAGCGGTGGTATCATTGCTGATGATGGGGGTGCGACTATAATCTCAAATGGCGTATGCTGGGGTAAAACCGAGAACCCTACGATTGAAGGGTCAAAGACTAATGAAAGTGTAGGTACAGGACAATTTGTAAGCAATCTTACAGGATTGGATGCTGGCACTACTTATCATGTAAGAGCCTATGCAACAAATCCCGTTGGCACTTCCTATGGTGCGGATATGACATTTCTGACTTTGGGTCAAGCACCTTCAGGTCTAACTCAACCGCCATCAAACGTAACTGCTGTAACTGCTACACTAAATGCGACAGTCAATCCCAACGACTTATCAACCACAGTGACTTTTGAGTACGGATTGACAACAAGTTATGGAAGTACTGCAGCAGCCTCTCCAAGTCCAGTAACCGGAAATACTATGGTTAATGTGATGGCTGAAATCTCAGGATTATTACCAGCCACGACTTATCATTACCGTGTAAAAACAGTAAATTCCATAGGTACTACTTATAGTGAGGATAAGACCTTCACCACAGCAGGAATACCACCGGCAGCAACCACTTCTGCTGCAACAAGTAAATCAACAACTGGTGCAACATTAAACGGTACTGTAAATGCAAACAATACGTCAACTACAGTGACATTTGAATATGGAACGACCACGAGTTATGGGCAGACGGTAACCGCTTCTCCAAGTTCTGTTGAAGGAATGACAAACACTGATGTAAGTGCAAGTATTACCGGACTTACTGCAGGGACTTCCTATCATTTCAGAGTGAAAGCGGTAAATTCTGTAGGTACGACATATGGAAGCGATATGACTTTTACTACAGAAGGTCTTGCTCCAACCGCCACAACTCTGGATGCAACGAATAAAACATCAACAGGCGCAACACTAAACGCTTCTGTGAATGCAAACATGGCATCAACAACGGTTACATTTGAGTATGGTACAACAACCAGTTATGGACAGACTGTTACCGCTTCTCAGAGTCCTGTGACAGGCAGTTCAAATACTAATGTAAGTGCAAATATTTCTGGACTATCTGCAGGTACAACATATCATTTCAGGGTGAAAGCAGTTAATTCAGTGGGTACAACTTATGGGAGTGATATGACATTTACTACGGCTGGTCTTGCCCCAACTGCCACAACTATGGCTGCAACCAATAAAACAGCAACGGGTGCAACATTAAACGCTACAGTAAATGCAAATATGGTATCAACAGCAGTTACATTTGAATACGGTACAACATCAAGTTATGGACAGACAATTAACGCTTCTCCGAGTCCTGTGACTGGAAATGCAATTACGAACGTTAGCGCAAACTTAACAGGACTTACAGCAGGAACAACATATCACTTCAGAGTGAAAGCAGTAAATTCTGTGGGCACGACATATGGTAGTGACATGACATTTACAACCCTATATCCACCCCCGCCTACGAGTGGTTTGTCTGCTTATTACCCCTTCAATGGAAACGCTAATGATGAGAGCGTGAATAATTATAATGGGACTGTGACAGGTGCTGTCCTTAGTCCTGACCGTTTTGGCACAAACAACAGTGCATATTACTTTAATGGCATCAACAATAAAATCTACATCGGTAATTCTCTAATAGTGCAAGATCGGATTTCTGTTTCCTGTTGGGTGAAGAGTACTGCCACAAGTGGTCAAATAATATCCACGGGTAGCAGAAATTCATATAGGATTGGAAAAACAGAAGATGGTGTAGATTGTGGACTTTATCTTTCTGACGCTTCTGATGGATATGGCATTGGAACAAGTGCTGTTGTCGATTGCAGTGATTGGACACATGTAGTTATAGTTTACAACGGCAGCGAGGTCAACTTATATATTAACGGACAATGGAAAAGCAAGGCTACTGGTGCTGGAAGTGTTTTCTGTAACCAGACTGTCTATTTGAACTTTGGAACGTATCAATGGGGGTCTTCATGTAGTGACTGGTACAAAGGTTACCTTGATGACGTTCGTCTATATAACCGGGTAATAACTCCCGAGGAGGTAGATGCTCTTTACCATGAAGGTGGATGGTAATCAACACTATTATTTGAAATGAATAAAAGGCGGTTCAATTCGTTGGTGAACCGCCTTTTTTCTGACTTTACCATTGGATTTTTTTCAATGAAGACTTGCCTTCGGTAGTTCTGTTCAATGCTTAAAAAAATATCTTACTGATTTGCAATGCATCCTTTTCTTGCAACCAAAACGTTTATTATTCCTTGTACAATAAAAATTGAAGATTATCAGTTATTCAAATAGTTATATCAATTTAAATCAGGTTACTAACACAAGAAATTCTTAGCGTATTCGAAAAAACTCTCCACGATTTCGGTGTTGCCTTTGTGTTTTCTTAATATGTTAATTAATAATGAATGCTTTAAAAAGCACATTGAAATATTCTAACAGTATTAACTAATTGGAATTTAACCATGAAAAAGCAATTTTTCCTTTATGGGGTAATAATCACATCATTAATTCTTTCATTTGCCTTAACCTCAGCATGTAATAGGGTGAAAAGTTCTATTAGTACCAGTGCAGAAGTTAATGCTAACCAGAATCCAAATGATATTACCAATAGTAGTTTGCATGACTTAAATGAGGCTAAGAATATTTCATCTACTGTACCTGTTATAGAGGATTCATCAGATCAATGGGATGAGGCTTCTGCTACCAACCTTGTAATGGATGAACTGAAAAAGTATGCTGATTGGGAATTTGAATACGAAGTAGATTATTCAGAGGATTTGATTCATCGTCTGATAAAGTTTCAGGAAGTCAAATTAGACAATAAGAAATTAATAAGTGGACTTGTGTTATCCAAATTGACAGATAGTTACATGTCGACTGAGGCATATGTAAGTATTTTTGAATTTGAAAATAAAGGGGGATGGAGATTGACAAACAAAGCTATAGCCTTCGCAAGTTATAACTTCACGGGTAATGTCACTTGGATTAGGATTGCCCCGAACAATTATGCTCTTTACATTTTAAATTCTTACTCCAGAATGGATGAGACAAATGCTTTTACTAATTTATATACATTCCTTAATGGTGAAATTTCCAATATTCTTTCAATAGAACACGGAGCAGGATATGACGAAACGTATTACAATGTGAGGTTCAAACAGTCTGATATTACCAATAATAATGGGTATTACTATCTTTTGGCTGAAGAAAAGTCAAAGATTGAAGATAGAGATACAGTTGTAACTGGTAATACCTATGCTTTTAATGGTGCTGTTTTTGAAGAGTTCGAAGGCTCAATAACAGACCCATCGTTAACATCAATGAATCGATTTATTGACATAAATTCAATGATGGAAAGAGAGAATGACATCTGTCCTACCTGCCACGGAACTGGAGAAATAATCTGCCCTTTATGCGGTGGAACTGGAGTGAATAATATGGGAATTGAATGTGGGTGCATCAGGACTTATAATATGGAAAAAGCCGCTGGTCATACTCCAAGTCATCCACCGTTACGGTGGACTTGTCCAGCATGTGGGGGTAGTGGGAAACCAAGTTAAGGATTATAAAAATCAAAATAAGTAACTAATTACTAATTAAAATTAAAAGTCATGATTGGGAAACTTTTTAAATCAGTTTTGTCCATAATAGTTGTACTTTCTATTATTGGATTGTTTTTCGGAAAATCAGACGGGACGAGTAGTTCAAGTTCAACTCCTTCCTCGGAAAGCACTCGTACTTGTAGTTGGTGTGGTGACCAGTTCACCGGAGATGGTTATTATCATTTGGGTGATGATTGCGTTGTAGGTGATAAGCATCTTGGTGCAGGTAATATGTGTTCAAGAAAATGTTGCATGGATTCTTGGAATGCAAGTCATTAATATCATTGTGAAGGATTGTAAGATTCCGTAGAAATACTTATAACACCTATATAATAGTGTATTGAAGAAGGTAAGGTTAATATTATTTAATGTAATATTTCCCCTTATGTTAGGGGGATTAATATACATAGCCTTTAGAAGCAAATCACTGATTTTGTTTACATGGTTTGACGAAATCTCTATTTCCGGTATTACTAACTTAATAAGAGATTTCTTATATCCTTTAAGGTACAACCTTCCTGATTGGATATTATTTTCCTTACCAGATGGTCTATGGGTATATTCATTCACTTCACTTTTAATAATAATATGGAGTGATGACTTTGACTCTGTAAAATATTGGATGACAATACCAATACTGACGTTCTTCCTTATAGATTTATTGCAACTTTCAAAAATACTGAAAGGCACTTTTGACATAGTTGATAATGTCATCTGCCTTTGGGCATTTGTGATCTGTGTTTTAAGAATGAAATTAATCCCACAGCCTTATGAAAAGCAAACTATCTAAGACTTTGTTGTCTTTTAGCATCATTTTCTTTTTTCTCTTTCTCTCTTATGGAAGCGGAACAGACATTAGCGATGAAAATGCAGTGAAAAAAGTCATGGAAGGTACATGGGTTGGTTACTCACATGATGGTATGGATGAGTATCAATATAATCATTATAAAGTAGTGATTTCCGGTAATCAATTTAAAGGATGGATTGAAGTTGGACGGACAAGTGATGAGCCAAAATGGAAAAGTAATCCTGATGTGACTGGGGATTGGTCATTGAGTGAGGTTCTAACTTATACTAATGCTGATAGTAGATATAGGAATATTTATTTCAATGAAGACAATAGTGACAATTTATTAAAAGCAAGAGTATTACAGAACTGTATTGTGTATGATGGCGGCTTATATGTTGTTGGTTGGGGGCAGATGAGCAAGAAATAACTATTTATTTGTAACGACATATTATTTGACACGACGAAGACTCAAAAATATAATTTCATACCATCATAAAAACAATGTGCTAATTTTCTATAAATGATACATAAGATAATCATGTACAAGCATTTATTAATAATCATCCTATTTTTATTTTTTTCTCACCAAACTTATGGTCAGAAGGTTTTTAGTGTAGAATATGCTAATCAGGCAGACGTTAAGGTTTTTGTTGTCAAATATGAAAATCAAGCAGATTTAAAGGTTTTTAAAGTAAAATATGAAAATCAAGCGAAAGAAAATAATGGAAAATGGTTTTTTACTGAATATGAAAATCAAGCCAAGAAGAAGATATATTTTGTTGAATATGAAAACCAAGCAGATTTAAAAATATTCTTTGTCCAATATGAAAGCCAAGCAGGATGGAGAAAAAAGAAGAAAATGCATTTGATGTATTAGTGCAATTAATTTATTAATAGCACAAAAATGATGTAATTACCAAAAAAGAAGTCAAAAATTAAATATAAAAGTCATGAAAACAAGGAATGTTAAACCATTTATAACAGTATTTTTCTTTGTTTCTTTGTTTGCAGCAAATCAAATATTGTTTGCACAAAATGTAAAAAGAATTTATACTAATCTCTTAAAGGGTGAAATTGAAAAAGCAGATGCGGAAGTTAATTCACCTTCAAAAGTTCATAATTTGAACGATAGTTTTTTATTGATGTTGGCAAATTGCATCATTACCAGTACTGAATCTTACGAAAAATACGACCCAATTAAATCATTAGAAATTTACAATACTGCTATGCGGTTAAATCCAAATAAAAATGATGCTGATTATTTTTTGCGAGACTTTAATTATTCAGTCGAAAAAATTTCTTCTATGATAAGAGGCAGTATTATTGACTATTTGGAAAAAAGGAATTCTGAAGAGTTATATCAAAAAGCAATTGAGGTATGTGATAAATGTGATTTTATAGAATCATTACAACTTTCACAAATGATTTCCTCGTATAATAAAGCAATAGAAGAGAATACAGTTTCAGGATATGAGAAGTTTTTACAATCATATCCTGATGAAAGTATACAATACTATAAAATAATAGGATTTTTGGAGATTGCTGAATTTAATCAAGCAAAAGAGATTATGACAGTTGCTTCTTTAGATAATTTTATTAATAAATATGCGAAAAAGAAAGACAAGTTTGTATTGCAAGCAAATCACATTAAAGATTCATTGTTTCTTTATGATAGTAAACTTCAACAAGAAATTCTTGCGGCTAAACCAAATGCACTCAAACAAGCAATAGTTGATGCTCAGATTGATAATGTTAAAGATAATCCAATTGGCGCAGCGAAAGAAAACAAGCTATCTGTGAATTTCCCGATGAAGTATTATAATGGTACTCAGTTCTTTTATCAAGGGTGGACAGATTTGGAATCAGAAGACAGACTTTATGTTATCAATTCTTTGCTAAAAACAACACATCTTGATTATGGTCGAAGTAAGGATTTGGGCAGTATTGAACAAGTCGGTGAGTCTCAAAAAACTGAAAGATTTTTTTTCTCCCCTTTAATTAGGCTACCAAGTATTAAAAGTTATGAAATGCAAGTAGTTGGTACAGGTGAGTCTTCTTATAACAATAAAAAATACTTAGCTACAAAAACGTATAAAATTTTAAATAGTGGAGATAGAGCATTTACGCAGTTTGTCGATGCGAAGATTCTTAAATTTGATGATATCTTTAGTGAAGCACCATCGATTAATAAGGTTGAAGTTTTTTACGGTTCAAGATTGAGCAACAACAACATTTTAATCATCTTCAGTGTTGAGATACAATACCTTAGTCATATATTAAATAGTATGTTTGGGATAGATGGAGGAAGTAATTTTTCAAGAAGAATGGAGTATAGTAAGTATTTCAAATTCTTAGTTATCAGCGAAGATGGTTCACGGGTAATTTCTAATAATAACTATTTAATTCCAATAGAAAGGATAAGACCCATAGATAATGGTTTTGTTATTCTATCAAATAAGTTATCGGAACTAATAAAGATTGACAACAATATGCTTGGCAAGGAATCAATAGTGTATAGTAAAGAGCAGGGAAAATACATTAAGGTGACCGAAGGAATTGGGTTGAATGATAATATAATTTATGAAGATGGCATAAAACTTTTTAAGTTCGATAACCATGCCCTTTTAGTAAAGGAACTAATAGTTGATAATCCAACTGATAGGAATATTAAAAAACCTCTTGCGAAATATATTCAACATTCAGAGAACTATCTTTGCCTATATTATGATAGTTACAATGAAAATGTGGTCAATGTTAGAACTCCGATTGTAAAAATATTTGATTTTGATATGAACTTGATTGCAAAAAGAATTTTAGGTGGGTCGGACTATCAGTTGACATCCATGAATGATAAATTTTACTATATTTATAATGGAAGTCTACATCAAATATGGGAGTAGGGTTAGGTTACAATTCTACAGAGTTGATATAATAATGTTCTATGAGAAATAAAAATAAGAAGATAAACGGTTTATCCAGCAGCACGAAAAAATCCTTGAGACGTTTTTATTCCACACCTCTACCGCCTTTTTTTTTAGGCATTGGGCAACCAAATTGAGGCAGTCCTTCAAAACCCACAGCACGAGGGTTAATGCAGCGAGAATTCTATGAGGACTGCCTCTTTTCTTATAGTTAAATTCCAGTTTAATTTAATATCTGTAAATTTTCCTGCATAACCATACAGGTAATGCTAATAGTGGACGTGGTGCAATTCCATTATATTCACCCTCCGAAGCATTAGAGACAATTCCAACTATTTCCCCATTTTCGTTGATAATTCCACTCCCGGAAGTACCTCCTTTGATTGGCTCATCTGCTTGAATAACAATCATGGGAGATTCAGGTAAACTCAACATAGCATAACCCGTAATCCATTTTTTTTCATGACCGTATATATAAATCTTGAATTTCTTGCCAGCATCAAGTTTGTCTCTACAGATTTTTATCGGTGGTGTATTGTTACAAAACTCTTCAAACTGCAGGTATTCATCATAGAATTCTTGGCTATCAACAGCACCAAGAGCAGCGATATCATTGATTGGTTCAATTGCCATTGGTGCGACCTTAAAGTTTCCTGATTTAGTTCCTATTTCCTCAATAAAATATTCTCCTAAAACCATATCTCCGCTTAGACTATAATCAAGACAATGACAGGCTGTTAATATCATTTGATTTCTGATCAATATGCCTTGACCACCTTTTTTTAATATAGATATTGTGGCATTTTCTATTCTGGAGAAATATTCGGTTTTCATTTGTGAAGCCTCACTTTAGTTAATATTCATATTAAACATTATTAAGTAGCCAATGTAATCAACAGAATATCTTACTATTGAATTCTCAAATTTAACACATCATAATAAACAGGGATTTTAAGCAAGTCAGAATCATTCCACAGAATATGCTGATTTATTAACTATTCGTAAATATTATGTCCACCATGTGGCATTACATTTTCAATTTGGCAAAAGAAAATGCAACGAGAAATTATAAATTGTACTACCTTCTCTTTCTTTATTTAACCCGGCATTTCGTAAATTTGGATTAGTTAATTGTTTTGTCAATCACTTATTGTCTTTTTATGTCATCAGACAACCAACAATTAGGTTTACCAAAAACTCTTGAAGAGTGTTTTACTTACCTTGACCAATCGTTAGATGAGGAAACAAAAAATGAAATAAGACAGTTAACTGAAGTTGAGGTCATTATTAACCTGCATTTCACATTGGGTATGAAGATTCGGAATGAATGGGGATTATGGGGTGAATCTGAACTAAAGCAATACTTTGAAAATAAGGGCGTAATGCATCCTGATGACATGTCCACGTCTATTCTTACTTCTTATATTAAATATTTAAATGGTAAGTCCAAAGACCTTAATGACATAATGAAATAAAAGTTATTAATGATCCATAATAACAAGTTGTGTTGTGACAATATACGAGCAAATAAAAAACATCCTGAATGATCAAATAGGCAGTACAGTCACTGCTTCGGAGATCAAGCATGCATTAAAAGCAAAATTTGGTACAAATGCCAGCAGCATTATACCCTCAGATTATTGCTACAACCGGATTAATGATGGTATAAAATTCGATAAACACATCTTCGAATACATCGATCATAATATTTACAAATACTTGGGGGAGCGATATCCATTTACTGGATTGATTTTCCACAAGCCTACTGGTCAGACCAATGAATTAATTTATGGAGAATGGAACAATGGGAGAAAGATCATTTACAAAACACCTGTTGTGCAGGATTCCATCGAAGGTATCAGGATTATGGGGTCTTTTGCGAAGATGGATGTTCCAAAAATAATTAAGAAAAATACGGAATTAAAAGAATCTATAACTCAAGATAACAGCAATATTCTTCCGCAACTACTTTCCCGGCATCAGATTTTCGCTTTGATAAATAGGGCGGATGATTACGAAGAAACAAAAAGGTTAATAACCAAACTGGATGGTCTCAAGAGAACCAGAACTCCGTTTTTTCTTAATCTTGATGACTTGGATGAAATCTTTCACTGGAAATTACGAAGACAATATTCACGGCAGGAAAGAAATATCCAACTTAATACAGATGAATTGGTAAGGAAGGTGACAACATATGCTTTCTCAGTATCTGGCGTTGATGAGAGAGATACTATTCGATTCATGTTAAAAGCATTAATAATTTTACATGGTGTCCAGATTCCAGTTGCATCCGCAATAATGACGTTATGTTTTCCGGAAAAGTATTGCGTCATTGATTTCAGAGGCTGGCGACAAGTGTATGGGAAAGTCAAGAAATTTGGAAATTATTCCATAAGAGAATATATTGACTATTGGTCAAAGATCACAAACGTGGCACTGAAATTTGGTGTTACGCCACAGGAAGTGGATATGGCTATCTGGCAATTTGATATCGAAAGTCGAAGGGAACAGTAATATGACAAATACCTATTCAGTTCCGACATACTGATCAACAATCTTCTTTACCTCATCATAATTCAAGGTTTTTTTCTTTAATAATTCATCAGCGATCTCTATGAGCATTTGTTTATGGACATTCAGGCTTAGTAGTTGGAATGTGTAAGCAATCAAAAATCTTTTATAGGCGGTTCTCAGAGGTTCAGGCTGGTTTATCAGTCCACTGTTATTTAGTGCCAGAAAGTCTGTCTTTGAGCCTGTTCGATCAAAATCTTTTGAAAAAATTCGTTGGGCAACATAGGCACTTAATATGGTCACATCTTCACTGAAATTTTGAAAGAATTCAGGTGGTGTAAGTCTGGAATAAGCAGACTTGTCATGATAATATGGCGTAATTGGTTGAAGATAGCCGAGTGACTTACCATCTGTGTGAATTTTCAATTTGCCGGGATTAATGGTAACAAACGCAAATGGTCGTTCAGTCAAAATGTAACCGAGTGCATGTCCCGCCTCATGGAGCGCAATTTGTTCTAAGCTATCGTGCATATAATCAACAGATTATACAATCTATGGCATTCATATTTGTACATCATACCCAACTGTAATCAGGAGTTAAGATTTTACTTCATTCCCTCTCATATAAATACCTTGATATCAAAAAATGGACATTATAGGAAGAGGGGGTGGGTATCCGGGGGTTAGTCCCCCCCCTTTCCCCCCTGTCTATAGGACTGTGGGTCATGCAGGAAAAGAAATTCTGGGGTCTTGATTGGCAGTATAAAAAGAGCCAACTCAAAATTTTTCTGGAAAAGAAAAATAAATTTGGAAAAATCGAAGTGTGAAAAATTTTCCCAAATATTATTCGTGTTTCTGAAATTCATAATGGATATTCGATCTGTGATGATAACCTGACCGACTCGTACCCGTCATAGATTAGCATTAATAAGTTTTTCTGTTCGACATCCATTTCGATATCTCATTCGCTATATCATCATCCGAAATTCTCAAATAATGCGCTGTATCCTTTACGTCTTTGTGTCCCAACAATATTTGTAAATAATGAATTGGCAGGTTCTTATTGAAGAACAGGTATGATGCAAATGTTTTCCTTGCCATTTTATTCGTTATTTTAAAGCCAACACCTGCAAGTTTACTGATTCTATCAAGGTGCTTGTCAAAGTGTGTCAGGGACAAATTTAGAGGGAAGTTAGTGCCATTCTTTATCTGATATTGATCTGCGATTTCTTTTCCGAGAAAAATATCTTCGTTGATAAGAAGAACCCCTTTGCATAAACTTCCGTTTTTGGCTCTTCTGTATCTAATATGCACGTTGTTCCCAGTATATAAAAAATTCAAATCTGATTTTCTTATATCGGCATAATATTGCCCAGTGCTTACCATGAACAAGAAACAATCAAGACACTTAATCAAATTTTCCCGCTTCATCGTAAACTGATATTCCTGCAACTCTTTGGAAATTTTATTTGATTTAGCATATGGTTTAAGTACAACCTCTCCCTTTTGAAACTTCAGTCTTAATGCAAATAGTTTTTCCATATCATTTACCGAAAGTGCTCTGTCATCATCTTCCGGACATTGATTGTCATATTCTTCAGTGAAGACAGATAATTTATAACTTGGATCAACTGGAAGTTGCTTGTTACTTTCAAGGAATTTGATGAAGCCTTTGAGTTTTGTGTGAAGTTTTACTTTGTAATTATGTTTGCCATTGATGTTACTATAAAAATCATTGAGAACAGATTCTGTAATCTGTGAGGGGTGTGGATCAATTCTATTTTTCATAAGAAATTCTTCAAAATATTTCAATGCCGTCCTGTATCCTGAGAGGGTACTTTTTGTGAGCCTACTTTTCGTTTTTTTGTTGATTCTCCCGGTTTTGCTGTCTAAGAATTCTTGCTTGTATTCAAATATTGACGCTGTGCACTTTACGTTAAGTGCAATAAAGTTTTCGACATATGACTCAACTTCAAGTTTTGTGAAATTACTTCCAGTGAAGTGCTTGCTGAGTTCATACCTAATAGTGAAGGATATGTTTTCTAACGTATCATATGACCTGTCACCAAGTCTTCTCCGAATTCGACCTTTGAAATTAGGGTGCGTAACATAAAGCCTGTAGTACTGACTTTCTCGGATAAGTTTTACCTCAAATGGTTTGTCATTAATTTGTCCCATAATTTTATCGTATTAAGTAACGGTTTACTGTTTATACGACAAATAAAGGTAAAAAATTACTTTTTGGGGCAAAATAATTACTTAGATTTGATGAATGACTGGTATTCAATTACCAGTTATACAATATAGTAGGTAAATATATATCGGTTTTTAATTAAAAAGAGTAATTAGTTACTTTCCGCCACCGACCTCAACCCCATCAAAACCCCTTGATTATCAATGGGGTTTTTTTGTTGTGGGGCAAATTTTGGGGCGTTTGGGGCAGTTTTGATAGAGAAATCAGTTACTTTTT
>Ga0208458_1001484_pt1 | contig 19366 bp, 14 predicted proteins | sample AD_UKC085_MetaG_FD_184432 | JGI IMG/M metagenome (GOLD analysis project Ga0208458, IMG submission 184432) | Active sludge microbial communities of municipal wastewater-treating anaerobic digesters from USA - AD_UKC085_MetaG (SPAdes) (version 2) | ecosystem: Engineered > Bioreactor > Anaerobic >... | reverse complement strand
AACTTATGCAGAACAAGGGATGAATAATGATGAACTTGACATTCCAAAGGGAGTTGAAGTATATGAAATTGAAGGCCCGTTTTTCTTTGGATTAGCCAATAAATTTGATGAAATTATGAAACAAATGGGAGATAAACCACGAATACGAATAATAAGAATGAGAAATGTTCCTTTTATTGATTCCACCGGAATACACAATTTGGAAAATCTTATTCGCATGTCACACAAAGAAAACATTACAATACTGCTCTCAGGTGTAAATCAAAACGTGAAAAAAAGCTTGGAAACTGCGAATATCAACCAAATAATAGGTGACGAAAATATTTGTTCAAATATAAACCAAGCTATGCAACGGGCTAATCAATTGATGAAAAATACAGTAAAATAAGCCACGATTCCTGCCGATTCTGTAATCAAAAGCCGACCATCAGTTTCATCAACAACCTGTAAAACATGATTTTTACAGATGAAAAATCTTAAAAATCCAATAGATTGCTTTTACAAGCAAACCTCCAATTTTTACTCAGCGGGAGCAAATGAGCGCCAAGAAAAAGAAAAATCTAAATTTCAAAAACGGCCATTTGGGATATGATAAGAAATTTGACAGAGGAAGAAAAATCAGATTTTTTCTTCCTCTGTCGTTTTTTTAAGTGATTCAACCACTTTTTTAATATGCTTTTACAATCCGCTTAAACACTAAAAAACGATTGGAATTTTTTTCAAAAGCATTGTAATTTTTTCTCCAATGAAACAAAAATACATCACAATGAAACAAAATTTATAGTGATTGGAAGTTGTTCAATATAATTTTGTTTTCGAAAACACTTAAATGTTCCTTTAAGGGATATTAAAACAGATTAAATTTTATATGAATGACTTAAAAACTAGTATTATGAAGTTCAACAAAAAAATTAAATGGTTATTGATAAGTTTAGGTTTGTTTTTTTCTAGTATACTATTGGCACAAAACAGGACAATATCGGGAGTTGTTTCTTCTGTTGATGATGGTTTGCCATTGGTTGGAGTAACTGTTATAGAAAAAGGAACAAATAATGGGACCGTTACCAACAATGATGGGCAGTATAATATTGCTGTATCTTCTCCAAATTCTATTCTCCAATTTTCAATGGTAGGGATGGAAAATGTAGAAGAAAAAGTTGGAAATAGAAAAATAATTGATGTGAGAATGTCCCCTTCAACTGTTTTATTAGATCAAATTGTTGTTACTGGATATTCAACTCAGAAAAAAGCCGATTTAACCGGTGCAGTTTCTGTGGTTGAGGTGAAAGATATGATGTCCGAATCTGGAAATAATCCTATGTTAGCATTGCAAGGACGAGTTGCAGGCATGTCTGTTACTGCGGATGGGAATCCTAGTGGTGCTGCCACAGTCCGTATTCGCGGTATTGGTACCATGAACAATAATGATCCGCTTTACGTGATTGACGGCGTACCTACCAAAGGAGGAATGCATGAACTGAACAGTAACGATATAGAATCTATTCAGGTACTACGCGATGCGTCAGCAGCGACAATTTATGGTTCACGTGCAGCAAACGGCGTTATCATTATTACAACCAAGCAAGGGGAAAAAGGAAAAACTATCGTTAATTTCGACAGTTATTTAACTTTGTCCCAATATGGTAAAACAGTAGAAATGATGAACACTAAACAATACGGTGAAAGCTTGTGGCAGGCGATGATAAATAGCGGATATGATCCTAATGCTAATGGTATCGGTTATATGTTTAGTTACAGTTATGATGAAAATGGAAATCCTAAATTGAACGATATGCTGGTGCCTAAATACTTAGTTGATGGTACAAAACGGATGTTATCATCTAACACTGATTGGTTTGATGCTATCACAAGAACTGGAGAGGCACAATCGTATAATTTATCAGTAAGTAACGGCACTGATAAAGGAAACAAGTTTTTTTCTCTGGGATATTATGATAACAAAGGAACAATTAAACAAACGTATTTCAATCGCATTTCTGCACGTATGAATTCCGATTACAAATTATTGGACGATATAGTAACCATAGGTGAAAATTTCTCGTTAAATAAAACGAGTGAATTACAAGCTCCGGCTGGAGTTTTGGATTTAGCTTTAATGGCGTTGCCTATTATGCCTGTAAAAACGGTGGATGGGGACTGGTCGAGCGTTACTTCTGGTATGTTGGATAGAGATAATCCTGCCCGTGTTTTAGATGCTAATAGAGATAATCCTTATTCTTATTGGAGATTATTCGGCAATGCTTACATTGATATTCAGCCAATTAAAAATTTTCATTTTAAAAGCAATTTTGGTATTGATTATGGCAATTATTATCAGCGTATACTTACTTATACTTACACAGGCAGATTAGGTGAAGGATTGAATAATGCTTCTCAAATTGTTCAAAATCATTTCATGAAATGGACATGGAGTAATATAGCAAACTACCAATTTAAAATAAATAAACACCGCATGGATTTTCTTGCCGGGACCGAATTTAACAAAGAAACAGACATTTCATTTTCAGCTAAAAAAGAAGATTTTGAAATAGAAAATCCTAATTACATGTGGCCATCTGCTGGAACTGGAGAAACTTATGCCACAGGAGGTTCAACAGGTTATGCTCTAATTTCTTTTTTTGGAAAAGCAAATTATGTGTATGACGATAAATACTTAGCATCTGTAACTGCTCGCCGTGATGGCTCATCTCGTTTTGGGAAAGAAAACCGTTTTGGTACATTCCCTGCATTTTCTGCTGGATGGCGTATTAGCCAAGAAAAATTTATGAACAACTTTAAAGATATTATTTATGATTTGAAACTTCGCGCCTCCTGGGGACAGACAGGGAATCAGGAAATAGATAATTTTGCCAATAGAACATTGATATATACCAATTATATTGGAGATACTGGACCCGGAATAAATTCGGGAACTGCATATGATATAACTGGAAGCGACGAAGGTCTTTTACCGTCAGGTTATGAGATAAGGCAGCGTGCAAACGATAAAATTAAATGGGAAACTACGACACAGACAAATTTAGGTGTTGATTTCGGATTGTTTAATCAGAATTTATACGGTACACTCGATTACTACATTAAGCAAACAGATGATATTTTGATTTCTCCACCGTATCTTGGGGCAATTGGTGAAGGCGGTTCTCAATGGGTAAATGGGGCCTCAATGGAAAATAAAGGAATGGAATTTTCGCTCGGTTACAGGGGAAAAACATCATTTGGAGTCTCTTACGATTTAATGGGAAACATATCAGGCTATCGAAATAAAGTTACAAAGCTTCCAGAAAGCGTAGTAAATAATTATGGGGGTAACGGCACCACCGATAATATACTTGGAAGGCCAATCAATTCCATTTACGGATATGTGGCAGACGGATTGTTTAAAACACAAGAAGAAGTGGATAATTATGTTGAGCAGCCAGGAAAAGGAGTAGGACGTATTCGCTATAAAAACCTGAATAACGATGACGAGATTGACGAAAACGATCGTACTTGGATATGCAATCCTTATCCCGATTTTGAATACGGATTAAATATTAATATTGAGTTTAAGAATTTTGATTTAATATGTTTTTTTCAAGGTATATATGGGAACCAAGTATATAACAGCGTAAAAAGATTTACTGATTTTTGGTCGGTCGATCAATTGGGAGCTAATAAAGGAACACGTTTATTGAACGCTTGGAGTCCCACAAATACAAGTTCGGATATCCCGGCTATTTCGTACAGCGACGATAATAATGAGAAAAGAACTTCTTCTTACTATGTGGAAGACGGTTCATATATGAAATTGCGTAATGCACAACTGGGTTATTCTTTTCCACATACTTTAATTACTAAAGCAAAACTCGAAAAAGTACGATTTTATATAAGCGGACAAAATCTGTTTACCATTAAAAGTAAAGACTTCTCAGGACTTGATCCTGAAAATCCGAACTTGGCATATCCAATTTCAAAAACTGTTACATTCGGATTAAACGTGGCATTTTAAATATTTTATAAAAATAAAAATTGAAAATATGAAAACTAATATAAAAAGATTATTATTCTCAGTAGGAATTATTCTTTCTTTATATTCTTGTACGGATTTTTTAGAAGTACCTACTTCTGGAGCATTAACAGATGATGAATTAACTGGATGCGAACAAGTGGAAAATGCAGTTATATCTGCATATGCTGGTATTGGGAATGATGAAATAAATAGGCCTTTAAGTTTATGGAACTATGGAAACGTTCGCGCTGATGATGCTTATAAAGGAGGTAGTGGGGCCACCGATGGAGAATTTCTACATTTTCTTGAAATATCTTCTCCATCCATAGGAAATGAAACTTGGTACACCGATGGGTTTTGGTATAGAAATTACGTGGCAATTTCAAGAGCTAATTTCGCTTTGAAATTATTAAATAATATCAGTGAAAAGGAAATGCCTAACAAAAAAATACGAATAGCTGAAATGCGATTTTTAAGAGGGCACATGCACTTCATTCAAAAAATTGTATTCAAAATGGTTCCATATATTGATGAATCTATGTCTCCTGAGGATATCGCAAATACCTCAAATGTTGCTTTGACAAATGATGAATTGTGGCAAAAAATAGCTGATGATTTTCAGTTTGCTTATGATAATCTGCCTGAAACACAATCTGAAGTAGGACGTGCAAACAAATATGCCGCCGCAGCGTATTTAGCAAAAGTGTTTTTATACAAAGCTTATCGTCAAGATGAAATGCACAATGTCGTTTCAATTGACAAAGGTGATATGCAGAAAGTTATTGATTTAACGGGCATCGTAATAAATTCACCATATAGATTAGAAAACGATTTTGCCTATAATTTTCTTCCAGGAAGTTATGAAAATGGACAGGAAAGTCTCTTTGCTGTACAATACTCTAAAGATGACGGAACCACTTACGGACGTTTGAATATGGGTAATGCTCTTACAACCCCAACTCCCGGGGGAGATTTTAACAAACCTAGCCAAAATTTGGTAAATGCATTTAAAACAAACAATGGATTACCGATGTTTGATACTTATTCTGATGTTGAGTATAATGAAGCAACCGACAAAACAGACCCGCGATTATTTCACACGGTGGCAATACCCGGTAAACCATATAAATATACCAATGTAAACTTCAGGACAGATCAATCCCGCAATCCGAATATGTATGGATATTATTCTTCATTGAAGGAAAATGTAGATCCAGCGAGTGAATATTACGTAAAAACAGGTCCGTGGTATGCAAATTCAAAAAATACAATTGTTATCCGGTATGCTGATGTACTATTAATGCGTGCTGAAGCACTTATCGAAACAGGTGATTATCAAGATGCACTGCCTTTGATAAATCAAATCCGAAACCGTGCAAAAGTGAGCACAAGTTTAATTGGTTTCGCCTCTTCTTATGTAAATATTCAACCCTATGAAGACGGTGTAAACTGCACTTGGACACAGGATTATGCACGTAAAGCATTACGCTGGGAACGACGTTTGGAATTTGCTATGGAAGGGAGTCGCTTCTTTGATTTGGTACGTTGGGGCATTGCGGACAGTGTAATGAACGCGTATTACTTAAAAGAAGAAGCAAAACATACCTATTATCATGGCGCACATTTTACAAAAAATAAAAATGAATATGTGCCTATCCCTATTCAGCAGATAAATTTTAGTAAAGGTATTTACAAACAAAATTATGGATTTTAAATTTATTAAATTATGAAGAAAATAATATATTATATTGCAATATTAATCGGATTAGTATTTGTTTTTTCTTCGTGTAAAAACGAAGTAATCGAAGATTTGGATCTTACCGGGGATGTAAATATACATTCTTTTACTATAAACGGAGTGAAAGGAACTATCGATAGTGTAAATTTAACTATTTCAGTAATATTACCGGCAGGTTCGAGCTTGGTAAATCTAACTCCTGAAATAATTATTGGTGATGGAGCTACTATAACACCAACTAAAGGAACAGCTGTGGATTTTATTGATGCCCAAGGAAATTTAATTCCGGTAATTTATACAGTAACAAATAAAAATCTATATCAAAAATATACAGTAACTGTGGATGTGGCAAAAGCAAAAATTACAAAATTCAAAATAGGTTCGGTGGAAGGTGATATTGACGAAGCCAATAAAAAAATTATAATTTATCTTCCTGTAGGAACAGATGTTACTAAATTAATCCCAGTTGTAGAATATACCGAAGGCGCTGAAATGTCACCAAAAGACGGAAGCGTCGTGGATTTTACCAATCCTGTAAATTATACATTAACTTATTTAGGTTCTACATTTATTTATGAAGTTACGATAATATTAGGTGAAAAGCCAAAACCAGTTTTAGTTATTTATAACGGTGAAACGGTATCACCTGTTTGGGAATCAATAGCTAGTACAATTACGAATGGCGCTGTTAATCCTAAAACAGAAGGAATTAATACTTCATCTACCTGTGTTTCAATTATTCGTCGTAAGGAAGCTTCTGATGACGGCGGTCGAGCATGGTCAGGAGGTGCACTGTGGCATACATATCAAGTTAATATTGATCCTGCTGTTTACACTAAATTTACATTGATGGTACTAAAAAATACTGCTGGAGATGTGCAGATAGAAATACAGTCAGCTGGAGAACAATATAAAGATTATCTGAAAGCATCCTATTCAGCTAATGCACTTGGACAATGGCAAGAACTTACTTTTGAAGTTCCGGAAAGTAGAACTGCAATTATCAATAATATTTTAGTTGCTCCGCACGTAGTTGATACCCAAAATGATCCTAATTTTACCACGCAGACAATGTACTGGGACGAATTAAAAGCATATCCGAAAAATTAATAATAAATAAGATGCAGGAGCATTTATAAAGCTTTTGAATCTCAAAAAAAAGAGATAATGAAAAAAAAGTTTTTTTATTTGGTATTAATCGCTGTAGTTTTGTTGAGTTGCGGAGGTAATGCTTCAGAACCAAATAGTAATCAGATAACAATAGATGAAACACTTGATAAGCGTGATTATGCTTTGGAAGACGAAGCGGTAAAAATATCATATGAAACGTTTTACAAGCCAACAAATGCCGTAACAGGTGATCCGATGCCGTATTACAACGAAAGTGATAAAACTTTTTATGTGTTTTTTTTACTTGGGAAATTTTCAGGCTATTCGGCAGGAGGCATTTATCTTACTAAAACCAAAAATTTTGCCAGTTTTTGGCCTATGACTCCCATTGCACAAATCATAACTGGGAGTCAAGGCACTTATGATGCAGGCATCGGTACAGGTACTTGTATAAAGAAGGATAATACATACCACTTTTTTTATACAGGCTTTGGTTCATTGCCAGTAGTAACAAAAGCTGTTGTGAACAATGAATTAGCTAATGCCGAATGGATTAAAAAACCTTCTTTTCAGCTAGGCGCTCCCAATTTCTGTAAAACAACTGAATTTCGAGACCCATCAGTTTATTGGGATGAAACTAGGAATAAATATGTTATGGTGGTAGCAGGTCAAACTAACGACAACAAAGCTGTTCTAATTCGTTATCAATCTGACGATTTAAATGTATGGGAACAAATTCAAAGCCTTTACACTGCTGCTAACAGTAGTAATCCACAGATATACGAATTTCCAACGGATGCAGACATTCCTGAATGTCCGGAAATATTCAAAATGGGAAATAAATGGTATATGATTTTTTCACGCATTAATAGGGATAACCATCGTAAAACTTTTTACCGTATAGCCAATAGTCCCAATGGGCCATGGGAAATTTGTTCAGATGAAAATGGTCACCATGAAACATTTGATGGATTATGGTTTTACGCTGCAAAAACAGTATCAGATGGAACAAATCGTTTCATTACAGGATGGGCTTCTGTAGGGCAGGATAAACAAACTACAATCAATGAATTGACGTGGGGCGGAAATTTAATCACACATAAACTTGTGCAACAACCGAGCGGAAAACTTTATCCTGCTATTCCTGACGCTGTTGACAATAAATTTTCAGAAGCAGTTGCGTACAAAGTTATTAAACAAAGCGGAACCGTTTCGCAAAGCGAAAGCAATTTTACACTATCTAATGGAGGTAAAGTGGTTTTTAACCGGAATATATCTTCTTTCAAAATAGAGATGAAAATAGATGCGTCGCAAGGACAAAAAGGTTTCGGTATTGCATTTGGAGCTTATGAAACACAGCAAGATACCTATAATTTGACATTTGATATGAGCAATAGTAATAATTATGGATGCCCTGCGCTATTTATGTATCACGCAGAAAAAGAATATAATTTTACTCCTTTAATTGTACCCACCAATAAACAGTTTGATGTAAAAATTATTGTGGAAAAACAAGTTTGTGTGATGTATGTAAACAACAATGTGGCATTTACAAACCACATTAGTAATATGGAAAAAAATCCGTGGATGATTTTTGCAGACCAAGGATCTGTAATATTCTCGGACATAAAAATATATAAACAATAGTTCAATTAATTAACAATTAAAAAATTATTATTATGAAAAAATCAATTATGCTTTCTTTGTTTATTGCTGTTTTTAGTGTTGTCAGTGCACAACAAGTTATTAGTAATGGCGAGGATATTGGTACAGCTTGGTGGCCTGCAGGGTCGGCAGGTGCGGTAGATGTATGGGACAATCCATTGAAGGATGGAGTGAATAATTCTGATAAATCTATTACAGTATGGATAAATAATTCTGATGTGGATTATACAGGAGCAGGGATTTCAGGACTTAATGTTGATGTTGCTGCTTATAATACAATATCAGTTATGGTTTATAAACTCATCGAAGGAAAAGTTAGATTGGAATTACAAGACGGTACTTCTAATTATTTTGTTTTAGCAAATTATAACACACCAGGCGCTTGGCAAAAATTAACTTTCAAAATTCCTTCTGGAATGGGTAATATTCAAACATTATTGGTTGCACCTCATTTTGAGAATTATCAGACTAATCCTATACCTGATGGAGAAGCACATAGAATGTGGTGGGATGAAATTGTTGCTTATTATGACACAAATTCAGGTATAAATGACGTTTCTTTTCTTTCTCATAATGAATATACAACTACTGAAATCTATTCTACAAATGGTTCGCTGATAAATAGAATTTCAGGAAATTTTTCTGTAAGAGATTTAAATTTACCTTATGGTTTTTATATTTTAAAACAGAAAGATGTTAAAAATGGAGTTACATCTGTAACAAAATTTTTTGTTCAGAAGTAATTGATTTTTTACTGTTTCTCCTGTTAAAATTCACTTAATGGGAGAAACAGTTCTTTGTTTATTGAAATTTTTCCACAATTAATTGAAAAACAACTTTATATAAAGTATTCTTACCAATTGTAAGAAATTTGAAGAAACCCCAGAAAATTTATATGAAAAAATTCCTTATTCCTCTATTTGCTGTTTTGGTCATTCTTTTGGTAGTTGGATTCAAAGCCTCGAAAGATAAACAGCAAAAGAAAATTAAAATTACTACTGCCTATTTGTTATTTCCTGTCGAGGAAAATGCCGACGAAGTTAAAACTACCATAAATTATCCGGATAAGAAATTGCCGGATATTTTTTGGATTCGTCTTGCTCAGAATAAAGTGGATTACTGGGTAAAATTAGAAATAGGAAAATATAAAGGCAAAAACTTGGAATTAATTTTTGATGGTCCTTCTGCTGCCAAGTTCGGGATAAAAAGGATAAAACCATCCGATCATTTCAAGGTTAATTACCCTGAACCTTATCGTCCCGATTTTCATTTTTCTCCCGAATATGGCTGGATGAACGATCCCAATGGTTTGACTTATTTAGAAAGCGAATATCATCTTTTTTATCAGTATAATCCCTTTGGAACAAAATGGGGAAATATGAGTTGGGGTCATGCCGTAAGCACCGATTTGACTTCGTGGACTTACTTGCCTGTAGCTTTGTGGCCCGATACATTGGGGGCAATTTTTTCCGGAAGCGTTGTCATTGATAAAAACAATACCGCAGGTTTTGGCAGAAATGCCATGATCGCTATTTATACCAGTTCCGGAAAAGTTCAGTCGCAATGTTTGGCTTACAGCACAGACAAAGGAAGAACCTTTACTAAATTTGAGAAAAATCCCATTATCCCAAATCCTGGTATAACCGATTTTCGTGATCCGAAAGTAAGTTGGTATCAGCCGGAAAATAAATGGATAATGGCATTGGCAACAAAACAAACAGTAACTTTTTATTCTTCTCTTGACCTTAAAAATTGGAATCGGGAGAGTGAATTTGGAGAAGGAATTGGATCTCATGCCGGCGTATGGGAATGTCCTGATTTATTTCCATTAACTTATGAAGGAAAAACGAAGTGGGTTTTGCTGGTAAGCATTAATCCAGGAGGACCCAATGGCGGGTCTGCTACTCAATATTTTGTTGGTGATTTTGATGGAGAAAAATTTCAAGCTGATCCTCTGCCTTATCCCCTTTGGATAGATTATGGGCGAGATAATTATGCAGGCGTTACTTTCAGCAATATTTCTGAAAATGATGGACGTCGAATTTTCCTCGGTTGGATGAATAACTGGGATTATGCCAATGAAACACCTACAAAAATTTTTAGAAGTTGCAATACGATTCCCCGTGAGTTACAGTTGATAAATAATGGTAATCATTGCATATTAAGTAGTTATCCAGTAAAAGAAGTTGATTTGCTAAGGGAAAGAACAGTTGATTTCCCCGCCCAAATTGTAGAAAATGAAAACACACTGAATGAATTACTTAAAGATAATGATGGTAGTTTTGAACTTAGAATGATATTACAACCAGAAAAAGGAAATGTTTTTGGATTTACTCTTCAGAATTTAAAAGGAGAAAAATTGGATTTTGTGTTCGATTTATTTACTCAATCTATTAATATTCAAAGAAATAAGAGCGGACTTATTGGTTTTAACGATCGTTTCCCGTTGGGAATGAATGCTCCATTGTTGCCTAAAAAGAGTTATGAAATTCGACTTTTGATTGATAAATGTTCAGCAGAATTATTTATCAATCATGGTGAAATTGTGATGACGTCACTTTTTTATCCAAATGAAGTTATGAATACTTTGAAATTCTTTTCCAAAGAAGGCACTTTAAAAGTTGAAAACATAAAAGTCGGCGATGTAAAATAAAATAAACAGGCAAAACATTATTTAATTAAATAAAAGGTAAATATATGAAAAATAGGTATTTATATTGGACAACTTTTGTTGCAATCAATGGAGGTTTATTATTTGGGTTAAACATGGCCGGAATTTCCGGAGCAGTAGAAATGATTAAAGGTGAGTTTTCGCTCACTGACAGCGGACTTGGAACGGTTGCCGGATTGTTAACGCTTGGGTGTTTGTTGGGTGCCTTGTTTACAGGCAATTTTGCAGAAAAATACGGTCGGAAAAAAGTTATGGTTGCAACAGCTTTTATCTATATTCTCTCAGCTTTGGGTTGTTCTTTTGCCGAATCATCAGGGATGTTGATAGTTTTCCGTGTTTTGTCGGGTTTGGCAGTGGGAGCAAGTTCTGTAGTTTGTCCTATGTATATATCAGAAATTGCACCTGCCCACAATAGAGGTCGTTTAGTCTCTTTCAATCAGTTTGCCATAACAATAGGCATATTATTAGCTTATGTATTTGACTATCTTTTGGTGGGTTTTGGTGAAAATAGTTGGCGTTATATGCTCCTGATACCTGCAATTTTTGGCGTTTTGTATTTGATTTTTCTGCTTTTAAAATTTCCTGAAAGTCCTCGTTGGCTATTGTTAAAAAATCGAAGAGAAGAAGCTGTTAAAATTATGCGAAAAATTGGTGGAAATGATTTGATTGAAACCGAGCTTCCAGAAATGGAGAGAACAATAAATGCTGATGTTCGTAAAGAAAAAGTCAGATTTGTAGAATTGTTTCAGGGAAAAGTCGGAAAAATTGTTTTAATTGGAACGTTATTGGCTGCTTTTCAGCAAATTACAGGAATTAATGCAGTTATTATGTTTGCACCTGATATTTTTCAGGCTGCCGGTTCAGCTAAAATGGATTCGTTGATGCAGTCCATGATTGTGGGTTTGGTTAATTTTTTAATGACAGTTATTGCACTTTGGTTAGTAGATAAAAGTGGACGAAAAACTTTATTATTTTGGGGCGCTATGGGAATGATAATTTCACTCGCATATTTGACGTTTGAATTTACTCGTCCTTCTCAAAATGGCCTGGGGGTTCTGATCGCTTTATTGGTTTATATTTCTTTTTTTGCTGCTTCTTTTGCACCGGTGATGTGGGTAGTTATTTCTGAAATATATCCTGTAAGAATTAAAGGTTTAGCTATGTCATTTTCTACTGCTGTAAGCTGGTTATGCACTTTTCTAACCGTATATTTTGCTCCGGTCATTCAAGGAAAGCTTGGATTTGAATATCTATTCGGAATATTTTGTGTGTTCAGCTTAATGGCAGCTGTTTTTGTAAAGTTTTGGATACCAGAAACCAAAGGAAAGTCACTGGAACTTATTGAGAAAGAACTGGGTCTGTAAAATTTAATGGTAAATAATCAATTGACATGAAAGATATTATTGTTGGGATTGGAGAAATTCTTTGGGATATACTGCCAACAGGAAAAGTTTTAGGCGGAGCGCCGGCAAATTTTGCCTATCATATTTCTCAGTTGGGATTTGATGGCTTTGTTGTAAGTGCAATTGGAGATGATGAATTGGGCGAAGAAATAATTGAGAATCTTCGGAATAAAAATATGAATTTTATCATCGAAAGAGTACCTTTTCCAACAGGAACGGTACAGGTTGCACTAAATGAAGTTGGTGTCCCGTGTTATGAAATCTGTGAAAATGTAGCTTGGGATAATATTCCTTTTACAGAGGAAATGAAACAATTGGCCAAGGGAACAAAAGCCGTCTGCTTTGGTTCGCTGGCTCAACGTCATTTTGTTTCAAGGGAAAGCATTCACTTGTTTTTAGATAACGTGGCAGAAGGAACACTGAAAATTTTCGATATTAATCTTCGTCAACATTTTTATTCTAAAGATTTGATAGACTATTCATTGAAAAGATGTAATATACTAAAGATCAATGATGAGGAAATTTTGCTTTTATCTCAACTGTTTGAATGGTGCGAAAAGTCGGATATGGATATTTGCAAAAGGCTTTTACAGAATTATTCACTCGATATGATAGTTCTCACCAAAGGAACAAATGGCAGTTGTGTCATTACTCCTCACGAAATTTCTTCTAAACCTACTCCAATAGTTGAAGTTGCCGATACCGTAGGTGCAGGGGATGCTTTCACTGCGGGTTTTGTAGCAGGAATACTCAAAGGAAAGAGCATTTCCGAAGCCCATGAACTGGCGGTAGAAATATCCGCGTATGTGTGTACTCAACATGGAGCAATGCCTACTCTTCCGCAATCAATTATAAGTAAATTTGCCAATTCTTTTTGATTAGTATTTCGTAAAAAACCTTATATTTGTGTTGAAATTTTTTCTAATAGATATAATGTTAGTTTTCTCTATTCCATGAAAAAAGCTTTTCTTCTCAATTTGATCGTTTTTTTATTTTTGTTCCCATATAAAGCATTACCGATAAAAAAAGAATTTTTTATCGGTGTTTCTCAGTGTAGTGATGATGCTTGGCGCAGAACGATGAATGAAGAAATTTTGAGGGAAGCTTCTTTTTATCCCAATCTGAAAGTCAAAATTAAAACGGCTTTTGATAGTAATCAGAAACAGATACGCGACATCGAAAGTTTTATTGAAGATAAAGTAGATATTTTAATTGTTGCTCCAAATGAGGCGGTCCCTTTGACGCCTGTAATTGAAAATGCGATGAAATCCGGGATACCGGTAATATTGGTTGACCGGAAAATTAATTCGGATAATTATACGGCATTTGTAGGCGCTGACAATTATCAAATAGGTAAGGAAGTGGGAATCTATGCTGTCAATCTACTCAAAGGCAAAGGGAATATTGTTGAAATTACAGGATTGAAGGGTTCTACCCCTGCTGTTGAACGTCATAAAGGTTTTAGAAGCATTATTGATGGATATCCTCAAATAAAAGTTGTTTATGAAAATGATGGATCTTGGTTGAGGGAGGTAGCACGCGAAAAGATGAAACAGGCTATTCGTTTGGGTATTCCTGTCGATTTAGTTTTTGCTCAAAACGACGAAATGGCTACAGGCGTTTATGAAGCCTATCAGGTTTATAACGAAAAAGAAAAACCAAAAATTATTGGTATCGATGCACTTCCTGGAACCAATGGAGGCATTCAAAAGGTTTTGGACAGCATGCTGGATGCTACTTTTATTTATCCAACCGGAGGTGAGAAAGCAGTACAGATCGCTGTAAGAATTCTGCGCCATGAACCTTTTGACAAGGAAAATATTCTTTACACAGCGGTGGTTGACAAAACTAATGCAAGGGTAATAAAACTTCAAACAGATCAAATCATTCAACACCAAAATCGTATTGCTCAACTTAACGAAGTATTAAATAAAAATTTAGCACTATATAGCACACAAAGAATTTTTCTTGTATTGTCGCTCGGCGTGCTTTTTATTATTTTGTTATTGTTGGCATTACTTTTTAAATCATATAAACACAAGAATAAAGTTAATAAAGAACTGGAAATCAGAAATGCTGCGATTTTCAAGCAGAAAGAAGAGTTGTCCGAGCAGCGCGATCAATTACTGGTGCTTTCTAAAAATTTGGAAGAAGCAACACAGGCAAAACTGGTCTTCTTTACTAATATATCACATGAATTTAAAACCCCATTAACACTTATTCTTGGCCCTTTAGACCGTTTACAGGAAAATGAAAATTTGTCTGAAGAAGGGAAACAATTGATTCTTTTAATGCGAAAGAATGTTCACTTGCTTCTTAAGTTAATCGACCAAATTATTGATTTTCGTAAGACCGAAACCGGTAAAATGCAAATGACTTTTACTTTTGGCGATTTAAAACTGTTTATTTCTGAAATATGTCATTCTTTCCGTTTTTTTGCACAAAAAAAACATATCCATTTTAATTTTAAAGCTGACAATGACGATTTTATTTTGTGGTTCGATAGCGATAAAATGGAGAAAATTTGTTATAATCTGATTTCCAATGCTTTTAAATTCACTCCTGAAAATGGTAAAATTGAAGTAAAATTATCAAAACTGTCGATTAACGGTGATTTTTTCGCAAAAATAATTGTATCCGATTCAGGTATAGGAATACCATCCTCCCAAGTCGATAAGATTTTTGATAGGTTTTTCAAAATTGGAGACAATGCCCAGAATTCTGGAATTGGTTTGCATTTGACAAAAATGTTGGTTGAACTTCATAATGGAACAATAGAAGTGCTAAGTACAGAAGGCAAAGGTTGCGTTTTTACTGTAACAATTCCTTTTAAACAGAAGGATATAGCCATGACTGAACAGTATCCGGAAATTAATTTTAAACCGAATTTTCAGGAAGAGGTTAATTATATAATTGATGTTTCGGATGAAATTATTGATGAGTACAAGTCCGAAAAACCTCTGATTTTATTAGTAGATGACAATACTGACGTTCGTAACTTCATTAAGACTTTACTGCAAAATGAATATACAGTCATAGAAGCCAAAGATGGACAAAGTGGTTTGCTTAAAGCAATGAAATATGTACCTGATTTAATTGTTAGCGATGTTATGATGGATAGAATGAATGGATTTGAATTGTGCAAAGCGGTAAAAGAAAATACCTCTACCAGTCATATCCCCGTTATTTTATTAACGGCATATGCCATGGACGAACAACGATCCTTGGGATTTGAGAGCGGTGCTGATGCTTATATACCTAAACCTTTTAATGAGAGTCTCTTGAAAATCAGAATAAGAAACACCATTGAGAATAGAAAGAAATTAAAAGAATATTTTCAGAATCACTTGACCTTTGGTGACAAAAAAGAACTTTTAAATGAAGTGGATAATTCTTTTATAGATAGATTCAGAAGAATTATTGAGGAGAATTTGATGGATACAGATTTGAATATTGATGATATAGGCAAATCTCTGGGTTTATCACGCGTCCAGCTTTACAGGAAAGTTAAATCTTTGACTAACTATTCGCCCAATGAATTTGTAAGAATCATAAGGTTAAAGGCTGCGGAGCAAATGATGATTACCAGTGAAAAAAGTATTTCGGAAATTGCTTACGATACCGGTTTTACTTCACCCTCATATTTCACCAAGTGCTTTAAGGAGTATTTCAATGAGAATCCCACCGATTTCCTTAAACGCATTAAAAATTGATTTTTCACTGACTTTGTTTTTTCCTGATTCCATTTTGAGAATCCAGAAAATCTGACATTTTTTTGTGTTGTATGCCATTATGTCAATTCATGAAGTGAAATTCTATTTTTGTTTTTGCCCATCAAGAGTCAGATAATCATTTAAAATACTGTCAAACAATAAACTATAAAAAATTCTGGGTTAGAAATTCAAATTTGGTATTTTATTTGAATATTAATGAGCGAGTTTCAAACTTAATTACTGATTAAACGAAAGGAGGGTTTAATTATGGCAGTAGTAAGATTTACAGATCAACTACCTTCATTAATTGATCGCTTTATGAACGACGATTTGTTTGATTGGACTTTTAGAAATTTTTCTGAAACCAACACTACTCTTCCTTCGGTCAATATAAAGGAAACCAATGATGGTTTTGTGCTCGAAATGGCTGCTCCCGGCCTCGATAAAAATGATTTCAAGCTGGAAGTTAAAGACCATGTGCTTTCCATCTCTTCCGAAAAGGTTGGTGAAGATCTGAAGGAAGGAGAAGAATTTACCCATAAAGAATACAGCTATCAATCTTTCGTACGTTCATTTACTTTGCCCGATAATGTGGAAGAAGATAAAATTGAAGCAAAGTATGAAAACGGAATTTTGAATGTATTTATCCCCAAAAAAGAAGAAGCTAAGAAAAAACCAGTCAAACAAATAGCGATTCAATAAGTTTTCTCTCATCAACGAAGGGGAACAAGATAGTTCCCCTTTTATTTATAAATTATTAGTTTCTTCCAATCAATAAAGTGAATTATGGAATATAAAGATTATTATAAAACTCTGGGCGTTGATAAAAATGCCACGCAGGAAGAAATCAAAAAGGCTTATCGAAAGCTTGCAGTGAAATATCATCCCGACAAAAATCCTGGTAATAAAGAGGCTGAAAATCAGTTTAAAATGATAAATGAAGCTTATGAAGTGCTGGGAGATCCTGAGAAAAGGAAAAAATACGACGAATTGGGTTCTAATTGGAATCGGTTTAATCAGGGTGGTGAATACACTGGCGGTAATCCGTTTGAAGGATTTGGAAATGCCGCTGGCAACCAATATTATTATCAAGGAAATTTGGATGATTTATTTGGTGGAAAAAGTTCAGGTTTCTCCGATTTTTTTGAAGCATTTTTTGGAAGAGGAGCTTCATCTGGTTTTGGCAGAAATACCCGTCAGACTGAATTTAAGGGACAGGATTATGAAGCCGAGATGGATTTAACCCTTGAAGAAGCTTATCATGGGACTTCCAGAATTATACAGCTTGATAATGAAAAGATTAGAATTAAAATAAAACCCGGTGCTTATGATGGTCAGGTTTTAAGAATTAAAGGAAAGGGCGCCAAAGGAAGTCAACCGAGCAATAATGGCGATTTACTGATAAAAATAAAAGTTTTGCCTCATCCCGTTTTCGAGCGAATAGGCAACGATTTAAAAATGACACATCAAATTAGCTTATTTGATGCTGTATTGGGAGGTAAAACGGTGGTGGAAACTCTGAATGGTAAAATTAAAATTGATATTCCAGAAGGTACTCAAAACAATAAAATTTTACGAATCAAGGGTAAAGGTATGCCTGTTTATGGAAAAACCGGTGAATTTGGTGATTTGCTGATTCAATTGCAGGTAGTAATACCTGAAAAGCTTTCTGCGGCACAAAAAAATCTGTTCCGTCAGTTAAAAGACAGTATGCAGTCTAACAAGTAAAAGTTACAAACCATGTATGCATTGAGAAAAATTTCTTGGAATGAAGATGAAATGTTGGCAAATTTAAAAGATGCGATTCTTCATTCCGAACTTAAATACACTTGTCGTGATTTTTATGGACTTGGAGTTGATTCTTTGAATGAAGTTGAAGCAGCTATTCAGTATTCTATACAAATTTTATTAAGAGCAGATGTATCTCCGCAACAGCATTTTAGATATGTGTTTTTAACTGATATAGAGTCGGGTAAAGTTTTTCATAATTGGGAAATGAGCAAGTTGGGATTTTTGCTAACATTATTAAACATTCAAAACAAGAATCCCCAATTTGACAGGTTGAAAATTGAGATTCTCAACCAATTTCTTCAATCATGAATAATTGGAAAATGGATGGATTTTGTTTCTTGTGAATTGTTAAGGGTAAGACTTAATGATGAAGATTTGAAAATTTTCAGGGGTTGTTTTGTTTAGTGTAAAAAAAACTTTATTTTTACTGCCAAGTTCATTTTAATTACTAACCATTTTAATGATTAAATTTATGTCTGTTAACAAAGTTATTTTAGTCGGAAATGTAGGAAAAGATCCTGAAGTACGTTATTTAGAGAAGAACGTGGCAGTAGCAAGATTTCCATTGGCAACCACTGAGCGCGGTTATACAATGCAAAATGGGACACAGGTTCCTGATCGAACAGAATGGCATAATATTGTTGCATGGCGTGGTTTGGCCGAAATTGTAGAAAAGTTTGTGAAAAAAGGCAGTCAGTTGTACATCGAAGGAAAAATTCAAACTCGTTCTTGGGAAAAAGATGGTATAAAACGTTACACTACAGAAATTTATGCTGAAAATATCCAATTGTTAGGCAAGCGTTCCGATCTGCCTGAAGAACCGTCGCAAGCAGTACCAACTCCTGAACCTTTTCAGGAAACTTCTGAAAGCGTAGAGGATGATTTGCCCTTTTAAACTTTTTAATCTCATGTTTTTCAGCCAAGTAGATGACATTTTGTCTTGTGCTTGGCTGATTCTTTTTAATTGAAAATTTTTTATTCTTTCCATCGTTTTTACCATAAATTTTTTATTTTGCGTGATTTGTTTTCTTGTTTTTTAGCTTTTCATTTCATTTTTGGATATAGTAATTAGAAAAAGTTTCAATTTTTTTAATTAATAAATTTCTTATTTTCAGTAAGATATTTTTTTCACTAATTAAATTTAAGTCGTTTTTTCATCTTCTTCTTGTATAGTAAGGAAAAAAGGATTAATTTTGCAGCCGCTTTCAGGGAGAAGGGAGCAGGGGAAGAGTTAAAAGGGAGAAATGAGGAATAAAAAGCCGAAAA
>Ga0208458_1001481_pt1 | contig 19374 bp, 12 predicted proteins | sample AD_UKC085_MetaG_FD_184432 | JGI IMG/M metagenome (GOLD analysis project Ga0208458, IMG submission 184432) | Active sludge microbial communities of municipal wastewater-treating anaerobic digesters from USA - AD_UKC085_MetaG (SPAdes) (version 2) | ecosystem: Engineered > Bioreactor > Anaerobic >... | reverse complement strand
TATGAAGAAGTTGAAACCATATATGAAGATTTATATAAAAATAATTGGAGAGAATTAGGAAGAAGCTTCGGCTCAGGAGGCTACGACAGAGGTCATTGGTTTGAAGAAAGATTCGATGACCTTAAGGGTGATAGTATTCTTAGAGGAACAGTAACCTATGAAGGAAAGCCCATGCCTTTTGTAGAAATATATGTCCAGGAAGCAACCGGTGGTTTAAGCTTATTAAGCCGCGGAGAAAGCTATGCAGGCATAACTGATGAAAACGGTCAATTCCGGACATTAGGTCTCAAGGAAGGATTGTACAATGTGGGAATTGGGGTAGATGGTTCCATCTTGACGGACAAGGAGCTTCAAAGCTCAACAAATAAATATGTTGAGCTGGACGAAAAGGGGGGAGAAATTCACTTTATATTCAGAGACACCCTAAAAATAAACTCGCCTAAGCTCGGAGAAAAACTATCAGGGGATGAATTCACTGTATCATGGGAGGAAGTAGAAAATGCAGCCTATTATACGGTTGGAGCTGTGGTTTTTTATGAGCCCTTTGGCGATAAGGGTATCAGCACGCAAACATATTTAAAAGATTTGAATGGAGAATATAAATTTACTGAAACTAATGCTGTTTTTAATATAAATTTGTTTAGAAATAACCCTAATATGAATGTTTCTGATTCAGAAAAAGAGTATCTTGGTGCTCAAGCAGTTCTTGGAATATTCCTTCCAGGTGTTGAGTATCCAATTGTTGTAAATGCATTTGATGAAAACAATAATCTCATAACAAGAAGTCTTCCTAAAATATCATATTATGACCAGATACCAGGCATTACAGTTGAAGGAAGTTTAACTGAAGGAGAGAACTTGATTTATCATAAAAATTATATTGAAGCTCTTGAATACTACGAAAATATTCTCACAGAGAATCCCGATGACACAGCTGCCCTAAGATACCTTACAAGAATATACGGCATAGGCTGGAAAGAAGGGGAGCAAAATCTCAAAAGGGCATTTGAATTAGGGCAGAGATACTCAGAAATTTCAGGAGATTGGAATTTGTTAATCAATACGGTTGCTATTATGGATATGAGTGAAATTAAAGAAAACAGTAACCGTGTTTTCGAAGTTCTTACAGAAGCTATGAAGGATCCAAATTTCGATAACTATTCTTTTCTAAGCAGATATTATATTGCCGTTGAAGACTATGAAAAGGCAAGAGAAACACTGAGGGAATGGGAAACTGTAACAGATACACTAATTTTCCTGAACATATATTTTGGAGATTATATGGAAGCTTCAAAAAATATTAAATCGGAAAGCTTCTATATATCAAGGCTGTCATCAAATAGAGTTAAAGGGGCACTTGAGGCACTGGATAAAAATCCTCCAGGGGGTGAGGAATTAAAGATATTTAATGACTTTTTGCTAAAATTAATCAGCAGTGGTATTCCATATGATGAAGGAAAGAATGTTTATAATGAAACAGTAAAGCAAATTTCAAACAGCAATATAAAGTCAATTCTAGATGAAATATTTCTTGAAAGGCACTGGGACACAGAGTATTAATCATTCCTTACTTTACATAATTAATATTATGTAAAGCAAGGAATTTTTTTAGTTTATTTAAAATGATATACATAATTAATATTATGTAAAACAGGGAATTTCTTTGCCTATTAATAAAATACATGTGGTATAATAGGTATTAAAGTAAGAAAAAATGTACAGGAGATGTCAAATGAAAAAGTTTATTATTGAAAATAATTTTTGGGAGTTGTTTCCTGATGCTAAATTTGGAGTTGTTGTCTGCCACAGCATAGACAACTCTATAATAGAAGAGGATAAATACTTGAATATGCTGCGGGAGTCGGAAAAGGAAGCCTTGAAATATTTGGATAATCCGGAATTTATACAAAACGATGTTGTAAAGGTATGGAGAGAAGCCTTTCAAAAATTCAAAACAAAGAAAGGAGCCAGATGCTCCATTGAAGCATTGTTAAAGAGAGTTAAAAATGAAAATCAAATAGGTTCTATAAATCCTTTGGTTGATATTTATAATTCCATTTCATTAAAATATGCATTGCCCTGCGGAGGTGAAGATATTGATTCATTTGCAGGCGATAACCGGCTGACAAAGGCAGCTGGGAATGAGAGCTTTGTTACATACGGCTCAGATAAGAGCGAGCCGCCTTACGAAGGGGAAATAATATATAAAGACGATGAGGGGGCAATCTGCAGATGCTGGAACTGGCGGGAATCAGTAAGAACCATGCTTACAGAAAACACAAAAAATGCTTTTTTAATCATTGAATCGGTTGATGAAAAAAGAACAGAAGATTTAAAAAAGGCTATAAATGATTTAGCAAAATTAGTTCAGGAAAATTTAGGCGGGACATGCAAAACAGCAATCCTCGATATCAACAATAAATCGGTTGATTTAGAATAACTTTTGTAACGTGCAATCCTGAGTAAAACGAAGGATATCACGTCTATTTTGATAAGGAGTAATTTTGATTTACGATAATATAAAAACAGCTAAGTTTATTAACAGACCAAACAGATTTATTGCAAATATTTATATAGATGGGAAAATTGAAGCATGCCATGTAAAAAATACAGGACGCTGCAAGGAATTATTAACTGAAGGGGCTTCAATATATGTACAAGAATTAAATAATCCAAACCGGAAAACAAAGTACGATTTAATATCCGTTTATAAGGGTGAAAGGTTGGTCAATATTGATAGTCAGGCACCTAACAGGGTTTTTTATGAATGGTTATTAGAGGGAAAATTGTTTGAAAAAATTAAATTAATAAAACCGGAATGCAAATATAATAATTCACGTTTTGATTTTTATATTGAAGCAGATAACAAAAAAATATTTGTTGAGGTAAAAGGGGTTACATTGGAGGAAAAGGGCCTTGTTATGTTTCCCGACGCTCCGACAGAAAGAGGACTAAAGCATTTAAACGAACTTTCAGACAGTAATGATGAGGGCTATGAGGCTTATGTATGTTTTGTTATTCAGATGAAGGATGTATTGTATTTTACACCTAATTACAAAACCCATGAGGAATTTGGCGAAACATTGAAAAAAATAAGTAAAAAGGGTGTCAATTTAATTGCCTTTGACAGCCAAGTAACAAAAAACAGCATTACAGCCGGTGATCTTGTAGGTATTATTCTATAAGCCTATTTTACTATTAAATTTAGAATAATTTATATATTATAAACCCGTTACTTTACATAATTTTATTTATGTAAATCAGAGACTTTTGGAGGGAAGAAAGTGAAAAATAAGTTTATTGCAAAAAGGTACTGGAAAGACCAAAGCACAGCCATGGGTCAATCGGATATAATTGCGAAATCATATGATGATGTAATAAATTTGAGTTTGGGCGACCCGGACTTAATAACACACGATATTATTATAGATAATTCTTATGCTGACGCTAAGGCAGGTCATACAAAATACACAGACTTTCGTGGAGACCCTGAATTACGTCAGGAAATTGTTAATTATTACAAAGAAGAATACGCCATGGATGTAAAGGATGAGGAGGTCTTTGTTTGTGCATCTGCATGCCTTGGAATGTACCTGGCCTTAGAAGCAATAATCGATGATGGGGATGAAGTAATATTGCAGGCACCGTACTTTACCCCATATCCCCAGCAGGTAAAATTAGCTAGGGGGGTTCCCGTTGAACTGCCTACTTACGAGGAAGAAGATTATCAAATAAATATAAAAAGATTGGAAAGTTTTATTACAGAAAGAACAAAGGCATTGGTTATTAACTCACCAAGCAATCCCACAGGTTCTTGTCTTACTGTTGAGGTTATGAAGGAGATTGCAGATATTGTCCTTAAATACGATTTGATTGTAATTTCAGATGATATTTATACATCTTTCAGCTATCAAAACCCGTTTGTACCCATTGCAAGTCTTCCCGGTATGAAGGAAAGAACAATTATTATTAATTCTTTCTCGAAAAATTTTACCATGACCGGATGGAGAGTAGGAAATATTATTGCACCGGACTACATAATCAAAGTTATTCAGCAAATTAACGAAAATGTAGTTTTCACGGCACCATCGATTTCTCAAAGGGCTGCAATTTATGCTTTAAGAAACCGCCGCGAAATTCAGCCTCCCATGGTTGATGAGTACAGGAAGAGAATGTTTTACGCAGCTGAAAGAATTAATCGGATTCCAAAGCTTTCTGTTATCTATCCGCCAAAGGGAAGCTTCTATCTGTTTATAAACATTAAAAAAACCGGTCTGTCAAGTGTTGAGGCGGCTGAACTAATATTGAAGGAAGCTCATGTATTGGTGCTTCCCGGAGATGCTTTCGGGAACTGTGGAGAAGGCTATGTTCGTATTGCATGTACTGTCAATGTGGAAAAGCTGAAAGAGGCATTTGACAGAATTGAAAAGATTACGATATTTAAATAATTAAAGGAGTTTATAGATGGGTAGCAAAATGGCTTCCCATTTATGTTGTTTTTGGCAGGAAGTATTGACCTTAATACCCTAATTATTATATAGTTATATAAAAGTTGTCACAATTAATGATGGGGGTATGTAAATGGAAAGTATAAATGAAGCATATGGAATCAATGCAGTGATAAACAATAATATAAAAGGTGAGTTACCAGGCTTTTTAAGTGAGGAACAAGTAAAAGGCGTAAGGAAATTCCATTCCACTATTGAAGGCTACGAGCCCACGCCGCTGGTAAGCTTGGAATGCCTGGCTGAAAAATTGGGCATATCCAGAATATATGTAAAGGATGAATCAAAAAGGTTTGGACTCAATGCCTTCAAGGGCTTGGGGGCAACTTATGCCATAGCAAGGCTCATGTGTGAGAAATTAGATGTGGATATAGAAACAATAGATTATAACTACTTTAAGCTTCGGGAAGTTAAAGAAAAAATTAAAGACATGGTGTTTGTCACAGCAACCGACGGCAATCATGGAAGAGCCGTGGCTTGGGCTGCAGCACAATTAGGCTGCAAATCCATTGTATATATGCCGAAAGGTTCTTCTTTGAAAAGATTACAGCATATTAAAGATACCGGTGCAGAAGCTTTTATTACAGATGTAAACTATGATGATGCTGTAAGACTGGCAAGAAGGAAGGCTGAAGAAACAGGAGGATATTTGGTTCAGGATACAGCCTGGGAAGGATACGAAAAAGTTCCAAACTGGATTACACAAGGTTATACCACCATGGCAGCCGAAGCCATAGATCAAATGAAGCAGGATGGTGTTCCAAAGCCCACACATGTTTTCCTGCAGGCAGGGGTAGGTTCTTTTGCTGGAGGAATACTGGGATATTTCGCAAATGTTTATAAGGATGAACTTCCTGTTACTATAATTGCGGAGCCGGAAAATGCCGCGTGTATATATAAGTCTGCTTTAGCTGATGACGGGAAACCCCATTCAGTTGCAGGAGACTTGAATACAATTATGGCAGGATTAGCCTGCGGAGAGCCCAATACGGTTACCTGGCCTATTTTAAGGGATTTTGCATATGCATATGCAAGCTGTCCTGATTATGCGGCGGCTAAAGGGATGAGGATACTGGCAGCTCCCATGGGCAGTGACAAGAAAGTCATATCTGGTGAATCGGGTGCAGTGGGATTAGGATTGCTGGCTTTGATTCTTGAAAAAGGTGAATTGAAAAATCTAAAGAACAAGCTGAAATTAAATGAAAAATCAGTAATAATATGTTTCAGTACAGAAGGAGACACTGACCCTGAACAGTACCAGGCAATTATTTCACAGCCTGAAAATTAACGGCTTCACCATAGCTAATCACCACTGATAAAGGAGAAGGTGTCCATGACCAAGATACAGCTCATGAAAATCCAGACAGTGCGGAGAATAAATAAAGAATAAAAATCCTGTAAGAGTATAATAAAGAATTTTTTAAATGTTTTAAATAAAAGGGCAGAAAGCCCTTTTTCTTATGGATTCTTTGAATAAATTCTGCTATAATATGCCGTAAGAAATCTTTAAATAAAAAAATTTATGATTATATATGAGTGAAAGGATGAAGTTATATGAAGAACTTATGGGGCGGGCGTTTTTCTAAGACCATGGAAGATTATACTGCCGACTACAATGAATCAATAAGCTTTGATAATATTCTCTACAAACACAGTATAAAGGGCAGCAAGGCCCATGTAAAAATGCTTGCTGAACAACAAATTATAAGTCAAAAGATATGCGAAGAAATACTTGAGGGCTTATCGAAAGTTGAAAAGAAAATAGAAAACAATGAGGTTGAATTAAATATTCTTGATGAAGATATAATGATGATTATTGAAAAAGAGCTGACTAAGGAAATCGGAGAATCAGGAAAATACCTGCACACCGCAAGGAGCAGAAACGACCAGAATGCATTGGATGAAACATTGTTTTTAAGGGATGCAGTTAGAAATTCAATCAATCACCTATTAGATCTGCTTAATGTCCTGGTAATAAAGGCAGAGGAAGAATCCCATAAAATAATGCCGGGATTTACACATTTGCAGCATGCTCAGCCTATTACTGCCGGATTCTACTATATGGCTCATTTTCAAGGACTCAGAAGGAATGTTGACAGGTTTAAGGAACTGTTGAATCGAATAGACAAAAACCCCTTGGGCGCTTGTGCGATGGCAGGAACCACACTGCCCATAGACCGGTTTATAACATCAAAATTGCTGGATTTTTCCGAGCCTACGGAGAATGCACTGGACACGGTGGGCACAAGGGACAACATTGCGGAATACTTGTTTAATGCTGCCTTGTGCATGACTCATTTAAGCGGTTTTGCAGAAGAAATTATAGTTTTTAATTCTCAAGAGTTTAATTTCATCACTATTGATGACAGCTTTTGTACAGGAAGCAGTATTATGCCGCAGAAGAAAAATCCGGACATTGCAGAATTGGTAAGAGGCAAATCAGGGAGGGCCATAGGCAATCTCATGACACTTTTGACTGTTTTAAAGGGTACATTTTTAACATTAAACAAGGATTATCAGGAAGACAAGGAAGCACTTTTTGACACTATACATACCTTGGACAGAAGCTTATATATATTTGCAAGGATGCTTGAAAACATAACCTTCAATGAGGGTGTTTTAAGAGAACAGCTGAAAAAAGGCTTTATAGAAGCAACTGATGTTGCAGAATTCCTGGTTAAGCATGATATACCATTCCGGGAGGCTCATGAAATTGTAGGGAAATTAGTTAAGTATTGCGAGCTAAATAAAAAGACATTTCCGGACATTAACAAAGAAGATTTAAAAGAAATAGGCTTCCCTGTTGAACTTGAAGACTTAAGTCAATTTTCTATAGAAAACTGCATTAAGAACAGAAACAGCTATGGGGGCACATCATACGGTGAGGTTAACAGGCAAATTAAGAATGCCAAAAAATATATAACTGATTTGAAAGGATAAGATATGGTTAAAATTGAGCCAAGATATAATTCAGAAAATAAAGGTCATTATACGCCAGGTATAATTTCAAATGGTATCCTGTATATATCAGGTCAGTTGTCAATAGACCCTGATACCCGGCAGGTGCCTGATGGAGGAATTGAAGCACATGCAAAGCTAGCTTTGAAAAATTTGGAGAGAGTTGTAATAGAAGCCGGCTTATCCAAGAATAATATTATTCAGTGTAGGGTATATGTATCCGATATTGATAATTGGGATGCGGTAAATCGTGTTTATGCCGAGTTTTTTGGTGAGCATAAACCTGCCCGTATTGTTGTGCCGGTGGGAAAACTGCACTTTGGATGTCTTGTTGAAGTTGAGGCTATTGCAGAGATATAAGACAGTAAGGAATTACCCCTTTTATCCGATGCGGATGAGAGGGTTGTAAATGGAGGTGCTTAATGGAAGCAATTTTTAGAAAGAAATATACAGTTCATGTAAGCGATATTGACTTTAAGCGGAATCTTAAACTTAGCTCCTTGTTTATTTACTTACAGGATATGGCGACGGAACATGCCTATAATATCGGAGTGGGAAGGGATGCATTGCAGGCAAAATACGGAATAATATGGGTTTTAAACCGGGCAGCAGTTGAAATAATAAGATATCCCGTTTTCAAGGAAGAAATAGCAATTGAAACTTGGCCGGAACAACCTGACAAGGTGCAGTTCAACAGGAATTTTTTAATCTATGACAAGGATGAAAATATAATAGCAAAGGCATTCAGCCAATGGGTGGTAATAGATTACAACACTAGGAAACTTAGAAGAAGCAGCATAATAGAAGAAGAATTTCCAAAGGTTGACAGAGAAAGACCTCTTACCCTTTCAGATGATAAAATCAAGCCGATAGGCAATCTTGATTTAATCTATGAAAAAACCGTTGGCTACAGTGATATAGATATTAACGAACATTTGAACAATGCCAAATACATTGATTATATTATGGACTGTTTCAGCATAAACCTTCACAAAAAATATAATATCAGCTCAATTCAAATTGATTATCTGCATGAAGCCCTGCCCGGTGAAACCATTAAGCTTTATACGGATACTGCCGGTGTGAAAGATAATTATGCCTACATAGAAGGAATAAACGAAAATACAAGTTCAACAATTTTCAAGGCGCGAATCACTTTCCTTCAAGAAGGAAATAGGTAAAAACCCTGCCTGCAGATTTTAAAGAGCAGTTGACAAGAGAAAGACATGGTGACTTTTCACCTGTTTTTTTTTGTGAATTCATTCTTGCTTTATTGGCAATATAAATCGAATACATAGACCATAATTGGCAACAATAACCTTGGAGGTGATTATGTGATATCACGTAAATCAGTTATAACTTTTGGCATGGTTGCCATTCCGATTGCCATGTACACGGCAACCCAGGACAATGACATTCACTTTAACCAGCTTCATGCAGATGACAGCAGCCGAATCAGATACAAGAAAACATGTGCTCACTGCGGCAAAGAAATTACTTCTAATGAAATTGTAAAAGGATATGAATATGACAAGGACAAGTATGTTGTAATTACAGATGAAGAAATTGAAAAAATAAAGACTGAGAAAGAAAAATCCATTCAAATTCTTCACTTTGCCCAACTTAATCAAATTTCCCCCGTCTATTACGAAAAAACCTATCAGGCGGCCCCTGAGGCAGGAGGGGAGAAAGCCTTTGAACTGCTGCGGTCTGCGCTGATGGCTGAGCAAAAAGTAGCCATTGGAAAGACGGTAATGGGTACCAAGGATACATTGATGGCTATAATTCCCCGTGAGGAGGGCATTCTTATTTCCACCATGTTTTATGCTGATGAAGTAAAGGAAATTCAAAAGCAGTATACAAAGCCCCAAGTAGCGGCTCAGGAGCTTGATATGGCAAAGCTTTTGATTAATTCCATGGATACACCCTTTGACCCGGCCAGATACAAGGATGAATACCAGGCAAGACTGCGTGAGCTCATTGAAGCAAAAATATCAGGGAAGGAAGTTGTTGCAGCGGAGCCTGAAAGCGCCGGCAAGGTAATCGACCTTATGGAAGCTTTGAAGGCAAGTGTGGAAAAAGCTAAAAAGAATAAGGAAACAGCATAATATGACTGCAGGATTAAATGAGTACAATCTAAAACGAAATTTCGAAAAAACAATAGAGCCTGAAGGAAAACAGAAATATTCAGATGAAAGCTTAAGATTTGTAGTACAGCACCACTTAGCCGGAAGAGACCACTACGATTTACGTCTGGAATGGAAAGGAGTTCTGTTAAGCTGGGCGGTTCCAAAAGGTCCTTCTTTCAATAGCAAGGACAAAAGACTTGCAGTAAAGGTTGAGGACCACCCTGTGGAATATAGAAATTTTGAAGGCACAATTCCAAAGGGTGAATACGGCGGAGGCGTGGTAATGCTTTGGGATGAAGGTTACTGGGAGCCCTATGTGAATGTGGAAGAGGGACTAAGTGAAGGTATGCTTAAATTTGCTTTGAAGGGAAGCCGTTTAAGGGGAAAGTGGGCTTTGGTACGAATTAAAGGCAAGGGGGGAGAAACTTCGGATAATTGGCTGTGGCTTAAGGAAAAGGATGAGTATGTCAGGGATGATGAAGTAATTTCTGAATTCACAACCAGTATCAGAACAGGACGGACAATGGATGAAATTGAAAAAGGTCAAGGCGAAAAACTCATAAAAAATCCTTTCCAAAAGGCAGATGTGCAGCTTGCCAAATTAGTCAGGACTGTTCCCGAAGATAACGAGCTGCTTTATGAAATGAAATATGACGGCTACAGAGTTTTGGCATTTGTAGAAGGCAACAGTGTCCGGCTTATTACAAGAAACGGCAATGATATAACCAAAAGATTTTATTCAATAGCTTCTTCCCTTATAGACTTGGCTCAAGGAAGGCCAATGGTTTTAGACGGTGAAACAGTTGTTACCGATGAATCAGGCAAGACTGATTTTCAGGCTCTGCAGAATTATTTAAAAAACCAGGGCACTCAAACTCTGACTTATATTGTCTTTGATCTGCTTGCTCTTGATGGACAGGATATGAGAGGACAAACATTGGTTGAAAGGAAAAAAAAGCTTGAGAATTTATTGAAGGATGCACCAATAAATCTTTATTACAGCCGTCATATAAAGGGACAGGGGAAGGAAAGCTTTGCTGCAGCCTGTGAAGCAGGCATGGAAGGCATAGTGGGGAAAAAGCCTGATTCTGTTTATAGCGGAACAAGGAATGAAGACTGGATAAAGCTTAAATGCGACAAAAGACAGGAATTTGTTGTCGGAGGGTATTCACTATCAGACAAAAGAACAAGGGGGATAAGCTCTCTTCTTCTTGGTCTGTATGCGGGTGATGAATTAATATATGCAGGACGTGCAGGAACTGGAATAAGCGAAAATGACATGAAGGTTCTTGAAAGCAAATTTGAGGGTTTAAAGCGCAAAGATCCTCCCTTCAAGCAGGTGCCGAAGATAAAATCAAATGAAAGGATAATATGGCTCGAGCCGGAACTTGCAGCAGAAATTAAATTTGCCGAATGGACAAAGGATAATCTGTTAAGGCAGGCGAGCTACAAAGGATTGAGAGAAGATAAGAACACTAAAGAAATAAAAAGAGAAAATCAGGAGGATGATAAACAGCCGGAAATGAATGCAGATAATTATTTAGTAAGGGAAAATCATAAACAAGCAAAGGCAATAACGGAAAAAGGTCTTATTATTGAAGGAGTTAAGATTTCAAGCCCGGATAAAATAATATACGATGAACTGGGTATTACAAAGGAAGAAGTGGTCAGATACTATTCAAATGCTGCTGACCGTATGCTGCCCTATGTGAGACATAAGCTTCTAAGTATTGTCCGTTGTCCCAAAGGAGTGTCAAAGGCTTGCTTTTATAAAAAACATCCGGGACCCGGCACCAAGGGGGTTATAACTATACCTGTCATTACAGGCAACAATGAAACAGAGGAATACTTTTATATTGAAAACAAAACCGGTCTTATATCCGAAGCACAGATGGGCACATTGGAATTTCATACCTGGGCAGCCACTATTGATAATCTTGAGCAGCCGGACCTCCTGGTATTTGATTTAGACCCGGATGAAGGAATGGACCTGGAAAGGGTTCGCCAAGGTGTGGAGGATGTGAAAAGCATTCTTGATGAATTGCAGCTCAAATCATATCTAAAAACCAGCGGCGGCAAGGGATACCATGTTCTTGTTCCTTTAAAGCCGTCTGCAGACTGGGAAAAATTTTACGATTTTGCAAAGCAGGTTGCGGTTGTAATGGAAAATAAGTGGCCTGAAAGATACACGAGCAATGTAAGAAAAGCCAGTCGAAAAGGCAGAATATTTATTGACTGGATTCGAAACGCCAGAGGAGCCACAAGCATTGCACCCTATTCATTAAGAGCAAGAAAAGGAGCTAAGGTTTCAATGCCGATTTCATGGGATGAGCTGTATACTGTTGCTCCTGACAGCATCAATATGGAAGAAGCTATTTTAAGGATTGAGGGAAAAGATCCATGGGAGGATTTTTTTAAGAATAGCCAGGCGATTTCCTGATATTCATTAATATGGGTAACCGTATCATCCTGATGGAACCTACAGGCTCACTGTAGGTTCCAGTACTGTTAATGTATTGCTGTAAGTATTGAGATTTGTAACTGCACCTATGGGAACAGCCATTTTGTATACTCCATGACCGGAAGCCAGATTAGTCATAAGTGGCTTGCCTAAAGGAACAATCACTTCATTTATTATGTCCTCATATGATTTTCCGTAATTTGCGTAGCAGCCTGAGCATTCTCCCATAATAATCCCTGCACAGTCCCTGAATTTTCCTGCATGAATCAAGTGGGCAATCATTCTGTAGACACGGCTTGCTGCTTCATGAGTTTCTTCAATAAATAAAATTCTGCCTGTTGTATCCACTTCGAAGGGAGTTCCCAAGCTGTCAACAAAGGATGCAAGATTTCCTCCCACAATGGTTCCCGTTACATTGCCCTGGACTCTGCTTATCAGCGGCATCTCAGGAGGGTTTTCCAAAGGTCTTGGGGCAGTTATGGTTGATGTGGCGGTAAAAAACTGATTAAAGTTATATGCAGGAGTTCCAGGTCTGAAATTCAATAAAAGCAGGCTGTGAAAGGTGATTAAATCTGCTAATTGATAAAGAACATTCAATAAAATTGTTATATCGCTGTATCCTGTGATGATTTTTGGGTTGCTTCTTATTACATCATAGTCAAGATAGGGAATTATATCCGAAACCCCCGTGCCTCCTCTTGTAGGTATGATAGCTCTGACATCGGGAGCTTCAAACATATTCATCAAATCCGAAGCACGGTCAATGGGGGATGCTGCAACAATACCTGCATTGGAATAGGCATGGTCGCCTACAAGAACATTAAATCCCATAGACTGGAGGGTTTGTATTCCTACATCGATTGTTCCGGCATCCGGAGGGCTGCCCAGGGTTACTATGCCGACTGTGTCGCCTGCCCGCAAAATAGGCGGTCTGATAGCCATTTTTTCCTCCTGATAATATCCATTATTTAATTATTATATGAAGAAATATTTTATTGGTTAATAAATTAGGAAATTCTGATATATAGTGAAATGTGCAAAATTTCAAGCAGTACGTTATTATTTCATAAAATAGTCTTATTTTCATGTAGAATTTGATAAAAAACACAAAAAGAATGTCAATGTTTGACTTATATTACATTATTGTTAATGCACTAATCAAAATTTTACACACGTGATTCTAAAATATTTGTGGGGAGATTTTGTTATTATAAAGGATTATTCTTGGAATGATTTTTTTCGAAATGCTTCCAGTAGAAATAAAATAAAACAAACAACACCAGTCCTTTCAAATTGGAGGATATGGTAATTGCCCACCAAACACCCGACAAACCTAAGGCTGTTTTGCTTAAAATCAAGGCAGCAGGAATTCTTGAAACATTCAATATAATTCCGTTTACAGTTGGGTAGATAGTCTTTCCCAATCCGTTAAATGCTCCGGTAGTCCCAATTTCAATTGCCATAAGAAATTGAGATAAACCCAGAATCCTCAGATAGATTATTCCCTCTTTTATCGCAGTAGGATCATTGGGAGTGAAAATTTCAAATAGGAGTTCAGCACCGAATATTAACAAAAGGGTTGCAAATACACCTATACCCCCGATAATTTGAATCCCTTTTACATATCCTTCCTTAATTCTTTTTATCTTTCCTGCACCGTAATTTTGTCCCGTAAATGCAGAAATTGCTTGAGAGAAACCCTCAGTCGTCATCCATGTGATAGATTCAATTTGAGAGCCGATACTTTGAACGGCAATTGCCACCGGCCCGAAGACTGCCAGTATCCTTGTAAGTACTATAGAAATGCCTGCATGGATGCCTACTTGAACAAAGGGAGGAAAACCTATTTTGACTATATCTTTAATAATTTGAAGGTTTGGTTGATTAAATAATTTAACATGCGAATAAATTGTGTCATATTTCTTTCCTATAATCAAGAAGATTATGGTTACGAAGAACTGAGACATTATTGTTGCCAATGCAGCACCTTTGATTCCTAAGGCAGGGAAGGGACCGAAACCGAATATCAAAAGGGGGTCAATGATAATATTGGCAATTAATCCGATGGTATTTGTTTTAAAAGGAGTAATGCTGTTTCCTGTGCTGTTTAAAATTGCAGAAAAAACAGGATTTAAAAAGTGAAATGTCATGCCTATTGATATAATTGTCAAATATTCAAGAGCCATTTTAACAACACTTGAATCTTCAATATTAAAAAATCCGATTATTTCATGTCTGAATAAATATAAAAATAAAGAGTATAGTAAAGCGATGGATATATTAAGCTGAAGTCCATTGTTAATATAGGTTTTTGCTGCTTCCAAATCCCCTTTTCCATAAGAATGGGCGACCTTAACACCTACTCCTACCTGAGCAATCATGACCAGGGCTGAACCAACCCACAAAAAAAAACCTGCCGCCCCTGCAGCTGCTACGGCATTGGTACTTAGCCTGCCAAGCCACATAATATCTGTTAGGTTGTAAGCCATTTGTATGAATGAAGTTCCCATTATGGGAAGTGCCAATCTTACCAACGCGCTGCGTATTTTTCCTTCTGTCAAATTTACATTATTTATCATTCTTATATCCCTAATTAAGTCTCCCAATTATTTTAACCCATCCATTTGTATTGTACAAGCAAAATATAATACCCCCATTTTTTAGATGGAGGTATTTATTGCAAAACAAATTATCTATTTATTGTAACTCTTATTAGGCATTTGAGTGAAACTTATTGCATTGCCCAAAGTGCTGTAAGAGTAGATGGCATTTTGCGTGTATTTTTGCCTTGCAATTTCTTCAGATAAAGGAGGCAGTTCATAACTAATGGTTATACTGAAGTTATATTCTCCCAAGGCATACATAGTGCTGAAATCATTCTTTTTCACAGGCGGTCCGCCGCTGTAGAATGAGTTTCCAACCATCTCCTCTAAAATTATAGGAACAGTAAGTTTTTCACCGGGCTGAATTGATGGAATTTTCATACCCATTACCGGCTTATAAAGATAGATAAGCGGTGAGCCATAAAACGTATACAGTGTTTTTACATTTTGGTCGGTTTCAACAAGGGATAAATCCAGCAATGTATCAACAGTACAATACAGCATACCTTTAGGTGTTGCTATGTTATGAGGATTGTAAAGCTCTACAGTCATATAGGCTGGTTTATATAATTCTTCAGGATCAAGTTTAACAAAATTCCAGTTCATTGGATTAGGCGAAGCAGTCTTAGCTGAGCTTGCGACGTTCTCCTTTATCCCCCCGGCTAATTCATCTTTCAGTTTTTCTTTGCCATATTCCGTCAATTCATTAGCAGGAATTCCTGTTGCTTCCACAGCTATGGTTGCTAAGTAATCTATTCCCATTTCACTGAGTTCGTCAAAATTAGGCAGAGTTGGCGGAATTCCAATTGATGCAAGACCATAGTCAACCATAGCAGTAAGTGCAGTTTCAATAAATCCTCGCCAGCCTGCAGGAAATGCAGACGCTACAAATTTAATCAAGCCTGATTTCAGGTCTGCATAGGCTTTGCTTACCCAGTTTACAACCTTCGAAACAAATGAAGCTAAGTCCTGGAAGAATCCAGTTATAGCATCTAATGCTTCCTCCCACCAGGATTTTACCTGGGGAGGTGGTGGAGTAAAATCGAGCTTTGTACCCACAGTATATGGCGGATAAAGTGCCTCACCATCATCGGGCATAACTGATCCCATGAATGAACCAAATACTTCCTTGTAAGTAGGCTGTTTGGTTACCACATAGTGATACTTCCAGTTTGTAGTTTCCCATTGTATAGGAGTATAAGAGAATTTTGTAATTTTGGGTATCGGCGGCTCTATTTTAATCTGCTCTAAAAATACAACATCTGATTGAGGATTGTGCTTTCCATAACTTATGGCCACAGTTTCAGAAGATAATGCTTTTACGGAACCGGGCTGGGTACCTTTGATAAAAGAAACAACACGTACATAATAAGGTATATTTTTATCTTCCGGCAGCTGGTCATCAGGGGGAATAAATTTTGAGAAGTCAATAACTATCCCTTGTGTATCGCTGTCTGTTAACCTTAAGTATTCAGGGTCATCAGGAAAAATACTCCTTTCATAAACAAGACCTGGAGTGTTGTTCCAATTACTATCTGCTGAACCTGTGTATTTTATCAAACTTACCTGAACCTTGAGTTCCTGGGTATTTGAAGGATATCCCAAAGGCAGTACGGAATAGGTTTTGATACTGCTATTGTTAAGCATTATACCATCATTAATATCTAAGAAATTATCAGGGAACTCACCTCGCTCAATTCTTCGAGGTCCCGAGTGCTGGAGCATATAAAGATAAATGGGGAGATATACTTTTTTGGTGCCGTCACTCTTTGCAGGAAGGGGGTCACCATATATTACAGGCAGGCCTGCCCCTGTATCCCCAATGCTATTACCAAAACTGTCAGCCGGATATGCCCTTACATAATATGTCCTCTGCAAAACAGGCTTTTGTTCTGAAGGAGAGGCAGGTATGAGTTTACTTGCATCCAATACCTTTGGCACAATAATATCAGGCAGGTTAATAATATCAGGGTCAATAATAATAGGGTCAATAATATTGGGGTTAATCGGGCTGATGAGATTTGGATTAATTGGTGCAATGGGCAGGGTAAGACCAGCCATCTCAATTGTTTTGGAACTCAATCTCGGCTTAAATATAATTCTATTTGTTTTAGGGCTGCGCAGAGCATTGTCTGCTTCTTCAACCTTTCCAAAATCTATTGAAAAAGAAGTTGCCGAGCTTGACAGCTTGCCGTTCATCAAGAGGCCGCCCGGAGCAGGCGACCCAAAATCAACAGGTCTGCCGTCGAAAGGCACTAAGGAAACCTGCCATATTATGGAGCTTGTTTTTGAAAGAACATCGCTTGGCAGTGAAATTTTAAATGATTCAATTTTATCCCCCCTGCTGGATACCAATGGTGCATAGGGTGACGGTGAATAATTCGGAGTGCCGTCGGATGCATAACCGTCTTGGGCTGTCAGTGTAAGTTTTGGCTTATAAATAGGTCTGAACATACGATTATCAAAATCAATTTGTGAAAATTTTTCACTCTCTGATAATTTTGGAATATTGGTTCTGATCAAGGACTTGGCAAAATTTTCTTTACTTGTTATATCGGCAGAATCAGATGCTGTATGATTTATGTACTTGTTGTAAATCCTTACTGCTATTGCTAAAGCTTCTTCTCTCTTTGTGGTACCGTAGCCTGAAACTATCTGGTCATTTGTTATGGCTTTGGGCATGAAATAATTATTTGAGCCTTGTATTATTCCGACTTTGCTCATGAATTTCACATGATCTAAAGCCCAGGATGAAATATACCCCTGGTCTAAAAAAACAGGTGCCCCTTCTGTTGAATAATCATCATAAGGGAACATTAAACGGATGGTACGGCCAAACATAGTAGCTACCTGCTCCCTGTTTGTAATGTCACTAGGTGAAAAGTTTGCGGCAGAAGTACCTGATGTAATGCCCAGATTGTATGCTTTAAGTATTTCCACATTTTTCGTATCGGTAAAAGGGTTTGGATTTGCAGCTTCAATTTCACTTTTTGTTACCTTTTCATAAAGAAGCACGGCGATTTCACATAGTTCCTCCCTGGTAGCAGGATTTTTTGCATCAGCTGCAAATAATCTTGAAGGGACTATTCCTGCACTAAAAGCTTTTTCGATTTCAGGCTTTGCCCATTCATCAGCAGAAGTGTAAATTAACTGACCTGATATAGTTGATGCCGAGAAGGCTAAATTCGGAATCATGGTAAGCACAGTTAAAACCGCTAAGCAAAATGATAAGGCTCTGACTTTTGTTTTCATAAAGCACCTCCTTTTTTTACTCAATAGAATACATATATATTCCTAGTTCCATCTTAATCCTTTTAATTAGAATTGCAACAAAAATATATCAAAGCAAATAAATTTGGTGTCGTATAATGATTCAACAAAAAATGCTAATATTATGAAATATGATAGAAGTAGTGACTAATAATGGAAAATAAGCTAAGGGTGATTGAAACTGCCTATTATTTCAAGATTCAAAACAATATAGGTATGTTATAATTAAGAAAACGTTATTGGAGGCAGATTGTATAAAAGTATACATCATACTACATATGAAGAAAACAATATTTAAGTATTTATTTATGACAGCAGCGTTAATTATGATGTTTTACATAGGACAAGCTACATCATTTATATCTGAAGGGATTGAAAAAACAAAGACAGCATACGAAGAAATTGAAAAAAAACAACAAATAATCACTGGCTATTATCCGGCATGGAAGTCTTATTCAGGATATACTCCTGAAAAAATAGATATAAGAAAATTAACTCATATTAATTATGCCTTTGCAAACATCAGTTCAGATTATAAAATAGAGATGGGATATCCTGACAAGGATCCTGAAAATTTTAAAAAGTTTCAGGAACTAAAAAAAATCGCCCCTGACTTGAAAGTTTTGATTTCAATAGGGGGGTGGAATTGGTCAGGGAGATTTTCAGACATGGCAGCAACAGATGTATCAAGAACTAAATTTGCAGCAAGCTGTGCAGAATTTGTTTCCCGCTACGGGCTTGACGGAGTGGACCTGGACTGGGAATACCCTGTGGGAGGAGGACTTGACAGCAATTCAAAAAGTCCTGATGACAAACAAAATTTCACCCTGCTTTTAAAGAAAATTCGTGAAAAGCTGAATGCTCAGGAGTTGAAGGATAATAAGGATTATTTGCTCACTATAGCTGCAGGAGCAAGCAATTACTACATAGAAAATACGGAAGTGGAAAAGTTCCAGAATTATTTGGATTATGTAAACCTTATGTCCTATGACATACACGGACCCTGGGATGCATATACTGATTTTAATTCACTCCTGTATAACAATAACGATGAATCATATCAATATAAAATAAGTATTGATTCAAGCGTCAAATCATGGTTAAATGCAGGATTGCCGGCAGACAAGCTTGTGGTGGGAATTCCTTTTTACGGATATGTGTACACGGTATCAAAAAATACCAATAACGGCTTGTATCAAACTCATTCTCAGGGCAGGTCACTGGGATTTGATGTAATTAAAAATGATTATTTGAGCAATCCTGAATACTTGAAAAATTTTCACGCAGAATCACTGGTACCCTGGCTTTATAACGGAAGAAAATTTATAAGCTACGATGATTCGCATTCCATAGCATTGAAGGCAGAATATATAAGAGAAAAAAATTTAGGCGGGGCAATGATTTGGGAATTAAGCCAGGATTCGGAAGGCCAGCTTTTAAATTCACTG
>Ga0208458_1001447_pt1 | contig 19699 bp, 12 predicted proteins | sample AD_UKC085_MetaG_FD_184432 | JGI IMG/M metagenome (GOLD analysis project Ga0208458, IMG submission 184432) | Active sludge microbial communities of municipal wastewater-treating anaerobic digesters from USA - AD_UKC085_MetaG (SPAdes) (version 2) | ecosystem: Engineered > Bioreactor > Anaerobic >... | reverse complement strand
TGGAAATCATTTCAGAAACCATATCCAGGCTGCCATCACCCAGTCCTTTGATATAAACAACCTCGTTTTGTGACAGCCCTTGATCCGTCCAAAACTGTGACCATAAGAGGCTTTCTTTTTCCGTTGTGTAAATGCTGTCTGGAAAGAAAGCAGGTATTTTACCGGAAAACGCAGCCTGCCTGGAAATCGATGTTATGGAAGGAATCCAGGCAAAAACCGTTTTCTCCCGAAAGATGAAAGACGATGAATTTGCGCCAAGAATATTTTTGACAACCAGCCATTGATCAAGAGAAAGACCATCGACAACCAGCAAAGCCACTTTTAAACCAGCAGCATCACTCATCTGACGCGCAATAAAACGTGGAATGTGATGCAGCATAACGGGGGGCGCCGGCGGCAAATTAATCAATCCCGCATAACGTTTGAAAAGCCAGGTTGAAAAGCCAATATCTATCTGCGTTTGAAGTGCCCGTATCTTACTTTTTGTTGTGGCTGGAACAGATGATGGTTCCTCGTTTACAAGACACATCAATTTCGCCCAACTGCGCGCAAAATGCGACCAATCCGAATGTTTTGCATCTTCAGCAGGAATGGCCGCCTTTAAACTTTCAGCAAGCTTACACAAACGGCGAGAACAATCCTCTGCTGCATTTGTTTGAATGCCTACAGCCACCCATGACCTGGACAATTCATCGGCATGCTCATGCTGCACAGGATGTAAGAATCCTTCCATGAAGAGATTATCAATGTAAACTCGGACATCCTGATGGTCGAAAGGCAGGTCCATTGGACCTTTGAATGCTAAATTGTATTGATCATCTGCTTCATAGACGCCCTTTTTCACATGGACTGCTTCTTTATCAAGAAATGTCGGCCAGCGTTCCTGGAGGAAAGTAAAGAAAGCTTCACGATCCTTAACAATTGTTTCCAGGGGCCAGCCTACAAATTGCTTATTCTGTTGAAGAAGTTGAATCAGCCTCTCGTCGAGCACAGGGGGGATCACTTGTCCGCGATAGTGCCTACGCAAAAGAACCTGCATAAGATTTGATGGCTGCCTGATTAACTCCGGGGCAATTTCAAAGACATGGCGGAGAATAAACTCCTTTGTTGCGTTTTCTCCCAATTCTCCGGGAGCGTGTAGCTTCTGCGCCTGATAAAGGATTTCATAATAACTTCGGTCCAAAGCAGCGATAACCGGATGGCTGAGCTTTGGAAAAACATCTCCAACATTGAAAAACAATTTTCGACCCGACTGGAGGAGATCATATGGCAGCCCATCAATATCTTTAATTTCAGAGCGAAGCAGGACAACCAGATCCGTTTGTTCTCCCCGATCCCAGCACGACCGGTATTTTGATTCATAGGCAAAGCGAAACGCGACATGATCTTCGAATGGAATCAAATCAAAACCCCGTTTGCGGATTCCTTCGAGAATCCCTTCTTCCAGCAAAAGCCCGTCCGGATCGGACACAAGGGTCAGGCGGGATACTTTCGGGGTGAACTCTTTCAGGACATGATCACGCCATGTGGTTTTCTCACTCATCATGATTCAAGCCGCCTAAATCAATCAGGGTTGGTGTTCGGAGCGCTATTAAAATAATGCAGTTTGCTTATTATGGCTCTCTATTTCAGCCAAAACGTACTTTGCAGGGCGCTTTATTTTCTTAATCAAACCTTCGTCCTGCGCTTTTTTCAGCCAGAGTTTTATTTGCGTAGAAGAAAGCCCCATTTTTTCTTCCAGGGATTTTTGATCTGCAGGCCCATTCGTAAGAAATTCTTTCAACTTCAAACAGAAGAACTGATAAAGCGAACAATCTTCGATTTTCAGGTCTTTCTCGATTAACTTTCGTACGTCACCATCAACTTTTTTACTGACATAAGTCTCCGGCTCAGACATTATGCTTAGCTGTGCTGTTTCTGCAACCTGCTGCTTATATGGAGCAATATCAAACTGCTCTATGCCGTCTGAAAGTATATTATCAGGCAGCCATCTGCCCCCCCGATTAACGAGTTCACAATTTCCGGACTGGCTGTCGTCGGTACGCTTAACCCACAGAGGAACCCACTGCTTTTTAAGATTTTCCAGCGCCCCGTTCCACGTTCCGCCATCCCGACCTGAATGGACAACTACCGCGTGATCGGCCAGGCAGTAAATAAATTTGTTCCTTCCCATGGCATTTCCGACACTAAAAGTTGCCTCAGGGAAATAAGGCGAGATCAAGACAAGATTTTTTTGCAGCAAAGCTTTTCGATACAGCTGCGATGTTGACATTCTCAAAAGACTATCTGAAAGAACGCCAATGACCGTTCCTTCCGCATCGATAGCGCCAAGCATGGCGGCCGCATCAATGCCGCGGGCCCCGCCCGATACGACTGCTTTACCTGAGTTGGCCAGTTTTGCCCCGAGAGCGGACGTAAATTTAAGATCTGCCTCCGTTGCTTTTCTGGAACCGACCACTGCAATACTACCTGCCTTCAATAGCTTTGGGTTGCCACAGCCATAAAGAATCGGTGGAGCATTTTCTTTCAGACGATTTCTTAACTTAACCGGGTAATCTTCATCCATACGACTCATAGCCCAGATGCCGGCGCGTTGCCACTTTTCCATTGCAATGCCTAAAACAACGCCCCTGCCCAACAAGGCAATAAGACGTTCGACGGAACATCGTTTATCATTCCATCCGCGCAAATGGACACCGGGATCGCCCAGAAGCAAATCTCCAGGTTTCAAGTTTTTGGAATGCAACCAGGCAGCAAGCCTATTCCAATCCAACGATGTAATAGGCTGGTGATCATCCTTATTTGTTTTCACAAGCGGTGAAGTTAGCAAAAGAATGACTTGTGTATCATTATTTATGGTTGTCATAAGTTATCCTCCACCTGCTGTTGTGGCTAAAGCCATCGGATACACATTGCTGCACCCGGCTTTTCGCAGCAATGCGCCAATAACCGTCATTGTCCAACCGGAATCGACGATATCATCTATCAAAAGCGCGGGCGCAGAGGATATTTTATCTGAGACTGAAAAAACACCATCAAGATTGCGGCATTGATGATAACGGTTGTTCTGAATTTTCTGCGGTTCGTTTCTTCTTGTCTTTACAACAACTCCATGGAAAGGCAGTCCCAATTTATTGGCCACATCTTTGGCAAAGTTTGGCACCAGGTCAAGATGATTTAGAGAAGGAACACAGGTTACCCATTGAGGGAAAGGATCTGGTTTCCAACGTTCTCGGATCATTGCACAGACAGCATTAACCAGTTCCGAATCGAAATGCCCGGCATGTTTGCCCTCAGCCACCAATCTGCCCCACCCTGCATCCTCCCAGCGGGAAAGAATGCGTCCAAACTCCAATGAAAGATTGTGTTTTTCGAGATTGCCATTGAATCCATAGACAGGAAATGTATCCTTGGGGACAAGCTTTTTGGGTGACAGAATCAGCTCACTGCGTTTTATATAATCTAAAGCTTTTAGCGCCAAATCACGTGAAAACGACGATTGCAAAGCCGCATTTGGATCGCAATTTTTGCATTTTGCACATTCCAGAGCATCAGGATCGTCTAAAGCCTGACGAAGGAATTTCATAAGACAGCCTGCATGATCGATATATTCCTTTATCTGCTGCCACTCGACAATCCGCCGTTGCGTTAAAAAAGCAATTCGATCATGATCCATCTCATAATCAACGGCTGTTCGGTACCAACGGAAATTATCAAACAGAACAGGTGATGGATTTTCCACGCGCAAAAATTTTAATACCTGCTCAATCTGCATCATCCGCAGATTAACCTTGCCCTGCAGTTGATGAATAGTCAACCCGTCAGACTCTTCCAGAGCACTTAGAATTTCTCGAACAAACGCTTCTGACGGGAAAGCTGAATTTCTGAAATACTCATGAATCTCTTCATCTTCCCGACCGGAAAGCAAGATGCCGCGCGCATGCTGAATAGCCCTTCCCGCCCTTCCGACCTGCTGATAGTATGCAATGACTGATCCGGGCGCCTGGTAATGGATCACGAATCCAAGGTCCGGCTTATCGTAACCCATTCCCAAAGCTGTTGTCGATACCAGAACTTTAAGATCATTGTTTAAAAGCCGGTCTTCAAGGTGTCTTCGATACAAATCGGAACTTTCAAAGTCCGGGTTCTTAACATCTGAGTAATAGGCTGCTGACGAAATGCCATTTTCCCAAAGCCAGCCAGAAACTTGCTCGGCATCCCGCTTTGTGAGTGTATAAATAATTCCCGTTCCAGACATGCGGGGCACCTGTTCGGCCAACCAGGCCATTCGCGCCGCCTTATCGTGCAGCCGGATATTTTGCAGAGACAGACTTTCTCTTGCCAGTTCACCTCTCAACGTTTTAATATCACCCAGTTGCTCACATACATCCTGAACAACACGATTATTGGCCGTAGCCGTCGTTCCCAGGATTGGCGTATTTGATGGTATTTGGCGGAGAATGTTGACAATCCTGCGGTAATCCGGACGGAAATCATGGCCCCAGTCGGAAATGCAATGCGCTTCATCAACCACCAGCAAGCCGATGCGTTGCCCGATCGGAAGCAGTATATTTTCTATGAAATCATCATTGGCAAGCCTCTCGGGAGATATTAGCAGTGTATCAATCTGATCCTCCAGAATCTGCTTCTTGATTTTTTCCCAATCGTCCAAGTTTGTCGAATTAATCGTCACCGCGCGAATCCCAATTCGCTCTGCCGCAACAATTTGGTTGCGCATCAGCGCCAGGAGAGGGGAGATAATAATGGTCGGCCCACGTTTTTGATCACGCAGAATACGAGCGCTGATAAAATAAACAACACTCTTCCCCCAACCGGTTCGCTGCACAAGAAGCATTTTCTGATTTTGGTTGACAAGCTGGTCAATGGTCTCCCATTGGCCGTTGCGAAATAGAGCATGATGGTTGTTTAACGCCATCCTGAGTAAATTCAGGGCCTTGTCTTTTGACCAGAGCATATCCATTTCTTTACAAATCTCCAATTCGAATTATCAGTACCGGCGACATATCGGGATAGATCCGGGTTTTTTGATCAAGCTGTTCATTAAAAATCTTTTCTTCCTGATCCAGGAGGGCCAAACGATGATTGCGGACTTGAGACAGACCTATCCTTTCCATCATTCTGCGACGTGCGGCGAAGGCATATTCACCTTTCTCGCGCTCGCGAATCATTCGTGTGCGGTGCTCTTGAAGCAAATCATCATAGATCGTTTTCCCATGCTCCTGGGCCACTTTTTGCAGTTCATTAAAAGACGTGAGAGAGGCGGACGAATCCACAACGGATATAGTATGGATGTTTTCGACCAAAAGCGTATTCCAGATATGTCTGGCCGTCGGCATTAACACAACGCCACTGTCTGCTAAAAATAATGGCATTATCCTGCGACGATTCCACCCTATGGTGGATATGGCAATTTGCCATAAAGACCATAACCCGCTGACTTCTTGCGATATGCCGGGAACAGAGACCACGGGAATCGGTTGCCCCGCAACAAACCGGGGAAGACGCATGGCCAACCCGCGAATTTTTGGTTCTTCCAGAGTAAAGTGCCGGGCGGCCGGAAAACGTTCTGCCTCCTTGCCGGTAAAGACAACATCCTCATCCTGTTGACCGTCAGGACAGGTAAGCTTCCAGCCTTGGCTCTTCCTTTCAGCCCGACCGCCGCTTGCCTGGAGATAACTGACCGTCATGCGTTCCACCCAATGAGGCAAGGGATGGCCGAGCAGTCGTTGCGCTTCAGACGGCTGCAAGTCTTCCGCTTTACCGAGCACAGAAACGGTATTTTGCGCTTCACGAACCTGCTCCTGCATGCGGGTTACGACACTTTCCACGGAATCCTCAATTTTATCGGGATTGCGGATCGCTTCGATGTACATTTCGTCAAACATCTTGCCTGCCTGGCCGGAGTCGAGGACATCGCCGGTTTTATCAATACCGAATTCCTCAAAAATGATGGCCAGTTTCTGTTCCAGCACTTCGCGGACCCGGTGTTCGACCGAGCCTTCAAAAACGAAATTTACCGCACGGACAACGTGCGACTGTCCGATGCGATCCACGCGGCCGATCCGTTGTTCAAGCCGCATCGGATTCCAAGGGATATCATAATTAATCACGGCATGACAAAACTGGAGATTTAAGCCCTCGCCGCCGGCATCGGTTGAAATGAGAATGCGAACATCCTTAGCAAAGGCATCCTGAACACGCTTGCGCTCGTCCATATCCATGGACCCATTCAGGCAAACAACCGAAAACCCGCGCTCGACCAGGAATCGCCGCAGCATTTCCTGTGTGGGAACAAATTCAGTAAAAATCAGCACTTTCAGTTCCGGATCACTTTCTTCGGATTGGAGACGATAAAGCCATTCCAGCAGAGCATCTGCCTTGGCATCGGGCCCGATCTGCTCACAATGGGCAGCCGCCTCCAAAAGCAGTTTGACCTCGGCGCGCTCATTTTTAAGCGCTTTCAGACGGGCGCTAAGCAGAATCTCCATCTGCTCCTGCCCGTCAAGATCCGTCCATTCCTCTTCCGAAGCCGTCGGAAACAAGGACAGTTGTTCCTGGGGTGAGGCCAGAACATCCAGGCGCTTTTCAAGGGTCGTACGGATGGCGCTTGTGCTAGAAACCACCAGCCGTTGCATCAGGATCATCAGAAAGCCGATGTAACTGCGCTTCTCCCGGATGGCCTGGTTATAGCCTTCCCGCACATAATCGGTTACCGCCTCATAAAGAAGCTGCTGTTCCCGATGGCGTTTGCCCCAGGAAACCGCAAACAACTCCGTGCGGCGCGACTTAAACAGAGGCTTTCCTTCGGCGTCGATTGCGCGTTTTTTTTCCGTTCGGATCACGTAAGGCGAGACGCGCGCGCGCGTGACGCTGCCGACATCCGGAAATTCTTGCGCATCGATCAAAGAAACCAGGCGATGAAAAGCGTCCGTCTTTCCCTGGTGTGGCGTTGCGGAAAGCAGAAGGAAATAAGGCGCAGCCTCGGCAAGCCCCTGGCCCAACTTAAAGCGGGCCACCTGATCCGTGCTGCCGCCAAGACGATGAGCCTCGTCCACGATGACAAGATCCCAGCCCGCGGCAATCAAATCCTCAAACCGCTCGCGATTATACTCGCCAACCTGAGCGGCGCTCCACCCACGGCGTTTATCCAGTGGTTTTATAGAATCCATCGGCACGACAACTTGATCACAAAGAGTCCAAAGTCCCCTGTCCGAAGTCCAAGGTCGAATGCTTTTGTAATCTTGACCTTGGACATTGGACTTTTGACTTTGGACTACGGAAATGCGGCTCAGCGTCTTTATATCGTCCGGTAAGACAAGCTGGAAATGTTCGTTGAAGTGCAGCCGCATTTCGGCCACCCACTGATTCACCAACCCTTTGGGAGCAATCACCAGCGCACGTTTGACCAATCCACGCAGTTTAAGTTCACGAAAAATCAATCCTGCTTCAATCGTTTTACCTAATCCAACTTCATCGGCCAGAAGATACCGCACCTGATCATTGGATATGGCACGGGACAAGGCCCTTATCTGGTGAGGGAGGGGGATAACGGGAGACGCTATTGGCGCAAGGAGGATGTCTTGGGTCAGCGCATCGGCCACTCTAGCCGCCGCAGCGGCGTAGGCAATATGATGCGGTGAATCAGCGCCTGCTTTCTCCAAAGAAATGAGCCGGGATGCCGGGATCCGGACAACCGTATCACGCCCTGGAAGCCAAACGCGGCACATGGTCTCGCCCCAGAGCGTCTGGGTTTCGATGACCTGGCAAGGCTGCCCGTGATCCGGGCTGAAGTACCAGTATCCGTTGACCCATTTTGCGTTAGTCATGACCTGACATCCATTGCCAGCCGATTTGGTTTAATGCCTGAGCGTGACCAGTGTTGTTCAACTGTTTGGATAAAAGCAGGACGAACCAATTTGGCTCGCTGAACTAAGTAGTCACCTTTATCGAGCCGCAGATAAAGCCCCTCTGCGGGGTCGTCGCCAAATCGTGATTTTGATAGGAGTCTTTTTAGCTCTGGAAAGCTGAATCGCCCACACCCTATTTTTGGTACCTGCGAAATGCCAAGTTTTTGAAAAATCTTATCTCTAGCCATGCATGAATAAAAGCGCGTCGTGCTTCTCTCATAAACATCGAATCCTAAAAACCAATCTGGTAAGAGATTATAGAAAATCGAATGCTGGGCATAGCACCACTCTCCGAAAAGAATATATCGGTCGGTCAATTGCTCAAAAAGGGTCTCTGTTCTGGGCGCAAGCCAATCTTTGAGTTTCTTCCACTGCCCACCGCCTTGAAGCTGTAAATATGCGCCTCTATTCTGAACACGAACATTTCCCTCTATATCAAAAGAAATACCAAGATTCGCCCCATCCACTTTTTCCTCAACAATAATTTCATGCTGAATGAACTCGTTTCTTTCCGATTCTGTCATCACTTTATCATCCCTGATCTGAATATCACCAAGAATGGTCAGATGTGGCGTGGTGGGAAATTTAAAAAAATCATCTTTCACTTTTTCATTTTCTCCGCGTACTTAGCTTCGGCATACTCGGGGCAGAGAAAACGTACCTTAATGCCCATATCCGCCAACGCATCTTTCCATCCCCACCACTTGCTGTCAGTCGCTTGCAAAATCGGTGGTTTTCGTGGGTGTGCGTTTGCAACCGCAACAAACTTCCTGTCGGAGATATCGAAAAAATTTAGCTTTTTATGAGCAGGAAATTGATCGTAAGAATCACCTCTCCTTGTAATGGCCACTCGATTAGAATCTGGCAGGCTCCATCGATTATCATGAACCCACTTCATGAAATGGTCACCCATACCAGGCCGTCCTTTCATGTCAAGCTGCTTCCTGTATTCGTCGAAAATTTCATCACCGGCATCAATGATCAAGCCGCGTTTTTTAATGACATGTTCAACAGCTTTCACGCAATTTGCAACACATGCAACCAATTCATCTGGTATATCTGACGGATCATTTGCAAGGTTAGCTGTCTTCGGAACATTCGTATCCACAATGCATTTATTCGGCAAGATCATTCGCCTGCCTCCGATTTTGCATTCACTTGCCGCAATCGCTTATTCATAGCTGCCTTTGCGTGCTCGGCAACATCGCCCATTTCATCACCGAAAAAGTTCTCAGGCCAGTTCAGAATATTGCCAAAAATATCTATTTGAAGTGTTTCAAGTGTTGCCGGCGTTTTACTGATATTGGCGAAGTAAGCCGATACTTTATGTTGCGGCACTGCGTCCTCGGCGATTCTTCTCTGCAGGCGCCGTAAAAAATGTTCAGAGTGTGTTTCTATGATTAATTGAATATTTCTGTCAGCCCCATTTTCTTTTGAGTTGATGACATCGATCATCACATCAGCCAACGCTGATTGCGCTTTCGGATGAAGGTGGATTTCGGGCTGTTCCATGAGAATGATGGAGTCTGGCGGCGCATAGAAACACTCGACCAGAACAGGAAGAACCTGGGATATGCCAAATCCGACATCCGGGAGGTCCACCCAGTCCTTTGATCCTTTAGTTCGTACCTTGACTTCATACTCCTGGCGCTGCTCAGATATAGAATTGACGTTGAATTCTTCAATCAATCCCATCTGTTTAAGCTTCAGCGCAACAACTTCTTCGAAAGGCTTGGTGAAGCGTTTATTGCCGAGGCTCAATCTGCGATTTCGTGCGGACAGAATTGCAGCAACTGTATTTTCCCCAGAAAATCCGACGCTCTCAGGATTAACGCCGCCCCAGGAGTATAATCTTTCTGCTTTAGTACGGAGCGGCCCGAGGTAAAAAAGCGATTGAAACAGTTTTTCATGTCGCAGGTTTAGTTCCTGAATAAAATCGGCATTCTGATAATAGGCAACCACTTCATTCGGGAATCCATAAAATCTGACCGTATCTTTGAGTGACCATGCCCTCATTTTCTTTCGGACAAGAGCATACTGTTCCCAAATAGCTTTATATTCAGATTTTGGTCCAGGTTTACGTTCCAGTGACACAGCCAGGGATTGATGACCTTTTGCTTTCAGTTGATATTTCAAACGATCAACGACAAGGGCATATTTTTGTTTATCTTTTAGTCCAACAGTTGCTTCGAACTTCAAACTGTCTCCTGAGTACATCTGACTGGTAATGGGATCTTTAATTTGAAGCGCATCATGAAAATCCCACTCGTAGTCGAACGAAATCTTGTTGTCCGGATTACGATGAAAAACCATTTCTTGATAAGAACCAAGTTGCACTGCGGAATTTTTTCCGCCGGGATAGAAGACCGCTTTTCGATCGGGTGATTCGACGGTCTGTTTCAACATGATCAGGAACTGACCGATGCTCGATTTGCCGGAGCTATTAGCGCCAAAAAACAAAGTAATGGGCGCCATGCGTATATTGCCTGTATCCTTCCATCCCTTGAAGTTTTGTATTCTTAATTGTTTGAGCATCGCTACTCACCTCCTGTTCTTGTTAATGCCTGATCGTACCACATTAATAATTTTGGGTCTTCCTGAAGGACATTTTCGGGGATGCGCTGGGCGACGGCGATAATGGTGCGGTAGTCCCGCTCACGGAAAGCTCTTAGGAAGCCGGCGCGAACAGCTTCAAGACGGAAAACTTTCAAGCGCTTTTGGCTGGATGCCAGGTAATCTTCAAATTCACGCAACAACGCCCGTTCACGTAGTTTCTCCAAATCGCCTGTTTTGTTCGGATCAGGAACATACCAGCGATCTTTCGCTTTTGCTCGGAGGTCGGCGTCATCCTTTGGCAAGTTGCGAAGCTCTTTAAAATTCGTCGAAAGATAACTGTGAATCTGGCTGGGCACATCACCTTTACCGTCGTAGCAAAAGAAATTCTGACCCAGAAGCTCAGAAAGCTCCAGTGGTTTTTCATATTTCTGCCAGCCGCCAAGCTCCTTGATGAAATGCGGATGAATATCCTGAAATGTTTGTGGTTTATCTTTTAAAAATTGCCGTAGCCAAGCAATAGCAGTGGATTCATCGGAAACAAAAAGCGACATCTGCTCCATACCATCGGAAGTCAGCTTCTTCCTATCGTATTCCGCTGCCTGATCAGGTAGAAAATACATACCATCTCGATACGAAAATCTCTGAGAAAGTCCTTCCTGAAATTCCGCACTGTTGAGCGGCACCGGGTAACCTTTACGAACATAGTAGGCTACCATTTGATCATACAGAATGCGAGGATCGCGTTCCGCGACAGCCATCAGATTCGAAGCGCTGGCTCCACGTTTGACGACAGGCAGATATTTGAGGTGCGTGCGGACAAAATCCCAGACGCCTTCTTCGCTGGTAGCTTCCTTTTGGAAACGATCTTCAAATCCACCGTTTGGCTTGTATGCCGAAATGATTAGGTCTTGTTTGACAGCTGTCGAATATGTCATGGCTTTTATTCCACCGTGCTTTTTGTCGAGGACGGACACATTTGCGACAATGAAACCTGCATCGGAAAGAGCTGTTTGAATGCTATTCCACACAGAAGCTTGCGTATTGGAGAATTCAACTGTCATCCATCGACCGGGCTTCAGTACCCGGTAAGCCGCCTTGAAGCATCCTGTCATCAATTGACGATACTCGTTTAGGGTCTTTCCTTGTGTGGCATTTATAATGGCCTCTTTTCTATTGTTTGTCCAAACTTGCAGCCATGATTCCCACAAAAAACTTAATTCGGAGTAATGTAAATTTTCGCCAAAGGGAGGATCAAAAAAAATGTAGTCTAGTGCATTCTCGAAACCTATAGCAAGTGAATCTCCGGCACTTTGGGTTGTTATGCAGTTGCCAGAGGTTATCCAACCGTGTTTAGGTAGCTTATCTGCAAACAACTCTAATGCAGATTGTTCGACTTGTTCACTTGGAATATATAATGTACCCGTCATTGGTCCATTTATACGACCGTGTGGATTGTGCACATTTATTACAAAGCGATTTAGACGGGTTAGATTTCTAGCGAGGAAATTTGTAAGTGCAAACCGCAAAGATGGCGGCGTATGCTTCCATAAGGCTGCCAATGCCCACAGATTTCGTCTAGTGTAGAAGTGATGTACACAGGTTACACCAGCATGAACACCCGCACGCCATGTGTCACCCCATTGTTCGCCTTTGAACATCATCGGTTCAGTCGGAAACCAGTAGGGGATATCACTACTATCAATCTTTTCGATCAGCGCCAGGTCTTTCTTGTCCGGCTTTTTCCCCGCCCGGATACCGCCAGCAGTATAGCTAATGAGCACCGGCGCCAGCTTGGGTTGACGAACCGTCAGCTTGATGGCGTTGTCGTACTTCGTTGCCCATGCACGATCCATCTTCCGTTTGCTAAGGTTTGCCTTGCAATGCGGACAGGGAAACTCATCGTCCATGGTTCCGGCATTCTTATCTACCGCCTCTTCTAAAAAAACAATCTCTCGGGTACATTCCGGGCATACAAAAACATCCGACCAAACGGTGTAGTTAATTTTCCCTTTGGTCTTGCCATCCGTATGCAAAGTCTCATACATCCAACCACATTCATCTTCTACTTCTTTAAGAATACGCTTTGCTTCCCGCTCAAAGGCCTGCACATCCATAGGGGTGTTGTAGTTGTAAGCAATGAAGGTGGCGGCAGGAGATAGATCGTTCAACACGGCCCGCCGGGTGCCCAATCTAGAATACGGCTTCCAGATGGTTTTCCCGTTTTCATCCGTTTCCTGCTGCGATACTGTCCCGTCGTTCTCCACTTTGTAACCCAATGACTCAACCACTGCCCTGTCACCGCACATCTGCGCCGCAACGCCGGTCATCCCCGTCCCGCAAAAGCCGTCAAAAACAACATCCCCTGGTTCTGTGTAATGGAGGATGTACCGCATGATGGCCTTATGGGGCACTTTGGTGTGATAGGAATGCGCATTGTAGATCGGGTCGTTCTTCCCTTCGCTCACATCCGCAGCAAACGGCTCGCGGCTATACGGCACGTTGGGATCGTAAGGTTTACCATAGTGCTTGATAAAATCGGCAAGCCATGGATTCGGGCAGGCGGTATAGTACGGCGGATCGGAGAGCGCCAGAATGTCTTCGTCCGCTCCGATAGGGAATCCCTCGATCTTCCGAAATTCAGGGTCCGCCAAAAACTCGCGGAGCTTTTCGAGGAAGTAGGCCCGTCGGGCGTCGTCACTCTCAAACGTCATACCAAGGCACTCGACCGGGCGGTTGCGCGAGTCCAAGGTCCCTTGTCCAAAGTCCAAAGTCGGTTCTCCGCGATCTTTCATTTGTATTTGCTCCCTTTGAACTCCGAACTGCGCAGGTATTTCATGAACCCAGCCAGCATCCGGTTGATGTGCATCGACATTTCCGCCAATCGGTCGAAGGTCGGCTTATCGATGTAGCCCTGGTCTAAAGCGACATAGAGCTGAGCCCGAACTTCTGCTGAAGAACCTTTGGCTTGAGCTATGAACTGCACGAATTCTTTGTCTCCACCTCGCTCAAAGCCCTCTGCGATATTTGACATGATCGAAACTGTAGCTCGACGGATCTGATCGCGAAGTCCAAAATCTTTTGCGAAAAGCCCCGTGTTCGAGGCAGCATAGACTTCTTTTGTCAATTCACGTGACTTCTGCCAAGCCTCAATATCCTCAAACCTCGTTATCGTCGCCATTTCAGTCCCTTCGACCTTGGACCTTGGACCTTGGACATCGGACTAATTATCCCTTTCCCGTATCTGTTCCTCGATAAACCGTTGCATCTCCTCCTTCTTAGGAAGTTCAAGCTGGTATTTGGAAACGAAAAGGCCGTTGTCCATCCCGGCCAGGGCATATTCCACCAGCGTTTGGTCGCGCTGGGTGCACAGAAGGATGCCGATGGGGGGATTGTCACCCTCAGTCATCATGTTCTTTTTGTACCAGCTCACATAGGTGTTGAGCTGGCCGATATTTTCATGGCTGAAATGTTCGAGTTTCAGCTCCACCAATACGTGACACTTGAGTATCCGGTGATAAAAGACAAGGTCAACAAAGTTGTGTGTATCGCCGATCAGAATCCGCTTCTGGCGGGCCTCGAAACAGAACCCGTGGCCAAGTTCCAGCAGAAAATCCTGAAGTTTATTGAGGAGTTGATCCTCCAGATGCGACTCGCTCATGACTTCACGTGGTTTAAGCCCAAGAAATTCGAAGATGTAGGGATCGCGTATTGCCAGTTTGGGGTCGGCAGCTTTGGCGCCTTTTTGCGCCAGCTTCGACAGTTCCTTCTTGTCTTTGGATAAGCCGGATCGTTCATAGTAGAGGCTGCCGATTTGGCGTTTGAGCTCCCGGACCGACCAGTTGCCGCGGATGCACTCGATTTCGTAGAAAAGTCGTTTGGTTTCATCAGAAATTACAATCAGCTCCGCAAAGTGGCTGAAGGAGAGTTTCTGGATCAATTCTACCGCTGGGATGGCTGGTTGCTTCTGGATGGGCGGCACCGGCTGTGATTTGGCGGACAGTGTCTGCCAAATTGTGGTTGGAATCAACCGCTCCATTGTTTTGGCAGACGGTGTCTGCCAAATTTCCGGGTAAACCAAGTAGAATTGCCGGTATTGACGCAACGACCGGGATGCTACGCCGTCCATGCCGCCATGAGCCAAACGGGAGGAAAGGTTTTCCAGAAGTTGAGCGCCGTACTGCGCTCGATCAGCCCCGTTTTGTTCGTATACGGTTATATAGAACCCGATCAGCCAGTTGCGGAGAGTGAGACTGATATTCACTGCACGTCCGGCCTGGGCAGCCAACTCTTCATGCGCCTGCCGGATCGCCCCGACGAGATTTTCAAAATTCCACTCGTGTTTATCCGTGTTCATTCGCAGTTCCTACTCCAGCACAATCCGGACTTTGCCGGATTCTTTGCCCTTAGTAAGTTCTTCAAGATATTCATCAAACCTTTTTCTCATTTCCGCAGGCGTTGCGGGAGAACCGCCCGATAACAGAGCGTTACGAATCTGTTCCACCGTAACAGCAACCTTGGTGAGGCCGGAAAGCACTTCTTTCATTGCATGAATAAAATCCTGGCTCAAATCATCGGGCAGGCTTCTTTTCTTGATAAAGCCATCGATGAGTTTACGCGCCGGCGGTTTGAGCAGATTGATATTTTCTTTTGTGGTTGGATCTTCCAAATTGGCAAGCAGGGTTTGTGTCCAGTTTGCCAGCATTTTATCCAGTTCATCATCAAAGCCGTCCAAAACCGTGGAAGCAGGCATACGGCCATAAGAGGATTCCATTCCCGGCTTGAAAGCACAGTGCGGGCAGATAGGCGAAGCATTCAGCTCTTGTTCGATGAGTGTAAAACAACTTTTCTGACCGGCCAGGCGGCTTTGAAAATCGCTCAGATGCTGGCGTGGCATGAGATCAATTGTCGCGAGCTTTTGCAGAATCTGAAGTCTCTCGTCGCTGATAAGCTGAACTTTACGCTTATCTTCTTTTAAACCCAAACGCGCCTTGGCATGCAGGGCAAGATAGACGGCAATATAATCCCTTTTCAACTTGGTAAGCTGAGCGCTTAAGGTTTGCCGCAATGTACCTGGCCCTTTGGTCTTAAAATTTTCTATGGCTGTAAACATATCCGCCCGAATGGCTTTCATTCTATCTATCCACTCGTGGTCTGAATGCAAAACCGCTTCGGCCTGTGACAGATAGCCGGCGGTTGATCCGAAGTCATTGACGATCTCCTGGAGGGACTTCATTTCAGACAGGGCACGAAGGCCTTCACCATGCGCTTTCACGTCGGCTGCATCATAACGGAAATTCTTGAGTTTACCGGTTGTATTGAAAGCCTGAAGCGATTCGAGAAATGTTTTTGTTGCATCCAGCTTTTCCCGCAGTTTCTTCGCCTCATGATCGGAAAGCAGGTTGTGTCCCCAGAAGTTCAGGCCTGTTTGGATACTTTGTTGCGCCAGAACGATGTTTTCAATCAGTCGCCCAATGGTGGTCTGCAGCTTGGTGACAACGCCATCGGCTTTTTCACCTCCCATGGTGATCACTTGAACTTCACCTGCCGCCAGAGAAACGCCTGCCGCGCAATAGGGCTGCAACAGTTCAATAAGCGCCGTCAGGCCGGGAAGATTCCAGTCTTTTGGTTTTTCGATGTGCTTGAACGGCGTCAGTTCATCGACAGCAGTACCGGCCAGTTGCTGCAAACTTGTGGCATCGAATTTTTTGCCCGGGATGGATAGCACCACTTCGCCGGCATAAACCAGTGACGCCAGCAAGACCATCACCCATTCGGGCTCAAGCCGAAACGTCTGCGGCGCAAGGTATTCAACACCCAGAACTTCCTGGATCAGTTCTGAGCGGTTAACAACCTGTCCATGGCCTTTTCCTTTCAGAATGTTAAGGATGTATTGAATATATTTGGATCGGCTCGGATCCAACCGCTCGCCGTCCAAAAGCTCCAGTGCATCAAGAACAGCCGTGGCCTGCTTTGTGGGTTTTTGCCCGGCCACGGCGCGCAACGCGTCTTGCGCCGCCTGTCCCCGGTTTGCGCCTGTAATGAGAACGGAGAAGGATGGATACTCAGGCGCCTGATCCTGAAATTTCACGCCAAGACAGATACCGGCAAGGGTGTTCACCAGGTCCCGAAAATTGATGCGCTCATGCGGACTGATGCCGGACAGTTCCCGAAGATTTTTGCCTTTGGCCCATTCGGACATGGATTTTGTCCGATTCTGGTAGGTAATTTCAAAAGCCGTGGTCATGTTCTTTTGCAGCCATTGCACAAGGTTCTGAAGAAATTTCGAAGCCTTGGCTTCGTAAGTCGCTTTGGTGTTGCCTGATGCAGTGGAGGCCAGGTCCAAGGCGCCGGCATAATTACGAAGCGCCGTACGAAAATCATCGTCGAGATTCGCCAGACGAAATATTAAATCCTGGGTGTCCGTTGCATATTTCTCTTTCGGCGGATCAAATGGTTGGAGAAAATAAATATAAAAATCACGGGGCGGCACGGCTGTTGAGCGTTCGTTGGGCGCGCCAAAAAACAGATAACCTTGCCTTGCCGCCTTTCGCTCCTGCCATTCTATTTCATGCTGCCAGATTTTATATCCGGTCACATAGGTTTGGTCGGTGCATTCCATCACGCGGCGAAGAGCGTCATAGTAGTAGCGGTCAAGTTTTGCGGGATCAAGACTTTCGGCCCGCTTCTCTATCAATGCGTCATAATCGTCCGTCTTCTTGAGGTCGAGAAAATACTGCCGGTTATCCGGATTGGATGAAATGAACTGCCCGCTGACGGTCTTGTGGATTTCCTTCAAGACAACTTCTACCTGCGATAAAAGATCATCGGCAGGATCACCGCCAAGCTCGTCAATACCGGGCTGGAAAAGACATAAACCATCACGCAGTTCTTCAGGTGTGGCGCCCAGTGTGGAATAGATATCGCCCGTGGTCAACCGATGCACGGAAAGCGCGGAAATCAGCCGCATGGCCATCTGTTTGTAAGCCGGACGTGTGAAGGCTTGTTCAATCCGGGATTCCAGCACCTGGCTGCAATCAATAACAGCTTTGATGTCCGGCACGGCCCGGAAGGATGGGTTTTCTCTTAAAGTTGTCCAATAACTATCGTAGGCAATGACACCCGGCCAATCATCCGGAACGCTGTTGTTAAGAAGCTTTTTCATGGCCAGCGACAGCGTTTTAAGCACCTCGCGCTTTTCCACTGCCGTAACGCGTTCAAAGGTATCAATGTAATCGGGATGAACGGGAAAGAGGCGCACAAACTCATCCATTCGTTCATTCATACGTCCGTAAAACTTGGAAAAGGGGGTCAGATATTCCCGGATTTTCGCCTGTTGGTCAGCGGTCTTTTTAAGTAAACGCTCGGCTACGACAAACTTGACGTCTTTACGCGCAATGAGAATCTGCTCAAAACGGTCTTTCACACGACGAATACTGTCGGCAACAAACGAAAACCGGGGACTGTCAAAAATGGCTTCCTGAACACCAGCGATTAATCGGAATTTCAGGTCCTTGCACACTTCACCAATTTCGCGCAGAAAGTTAAGGTCAAGAATCAGTTCCTGATCTTTGCGTGTCCGTAAATAATCAAGCAATTCGTCCACCACCAGGAGTAATCCGTGATCAGGATACTGCGCATGGAACATGTTCATCATGTCTTCTAAAGCGCCTTTGTTGTTGGTCACTTTATTGGCGGGTGGGAAGGAATAATTCACGCCCATTTTCCCCAGGTTTTCTTCCAGCTCGGCCACAAGAATTTCCCGCAGAGACATCGTTGTGGAGCCAATTTCTGTCCGGACCACCTTAAAGCGCCCGCTGATTTTGCTCATTGCAGCAGCCACTTTTTTATCATTCAGATCATTCGCCAAGTCTTTGTGTTCAGCCAGGACGGAAATCACAGACATCAGGTGCGATTTACCGGTGCCATAATTTCCTACAACCAGTAAGCCCTTATTATCCATTGGTTTATCAAATTGAAGCTGAGGTACAACCAGGTTGATCAGCCTTTCGGCCATCTCTTCGGAAATGACATAGGTTTGGACAAGCTGTCGCGCTGTAATGGTTTCGCCGGAGGATCGTAACTCTATGACTGACTCGATGGGTTCGAACTGTATCAGATCTCCATATTTCAAACCCTTAATGTCCGACATTGATGTTTTGTTTTCGTTCATTTTTGCCATTTCTGATGTCCTCATCTGATTTTATTCACTTTATTGAGATGTAAGGCGCTCTATCAGCAAGTCCCGTGTCGGGTATCTTTTATATTCCGTATGATCCGGTTCAGCATAAATAAGATATTCACCATCAACTGTGCCATTGAAGGAGGATACAATTGTTTTATTTCTGGAGATCCCCTGCAATAATCGCAATGGGTCTTGCTTCAGGGACACGTCGAAAAGAATTTCAATATTGTCCAACAGAACTACATCGGCCAACGATTTATTCAAAATGTCTCCAAGAAGTCTGGGCATTTGCAATATCCGTTGGCGTTCGTTTAAATCAAGCATCAATCTCGAAATCTCCAGATTGACATTGACCATGGGCGCATTGATTCGATGATGCACCGCCTGCAACAGGGCTGTTTTCCCCGATCCGGAAGGCGCCACCAAAAAGATTAACCGATAATATAATTGGGTGGCATCTTGTATCTTGTTTAAAATTCTTTCTACAGACAGCTCCATGCGCTTTCCTTGATCACACTATTTCTTTTCTGCCAGCCATTGGTCAATTGCGTCTTTTCTAAACCGCCAGTGTTTTCCTACTTTTTGCGAAGGAATTCGTCCTTCTCGAACTAACTTGTAGAGAGTCGATTTGGATATCTTCAGGTAAGTAGCCAGTTCTTCGATGGTTAGAACATCGCCCGATCTTGCATCCATCAGATTTACCTCTTTTCTTGGTAAAGGGTGAACACGAAATTAATTGTTTGTCGTATTTACAGTTATTGGCAGTTACTGTCAATTGCTTTTTTAAGAAAATAGAGGAAAGGTTGTTGAATATTTGGGACAGGTACATTATTTCCCATTAACCGTCACAGGCAGGCCAAACTCGTGCGATCATGTTTTTACTTTTTATCTCCTTGTATCGTGACCAAAGCGTCCGGCCTTTATCGGTAAGCCGGTATTTTTGAAGACTGCTTGTCGGTTTTTCCGGTACCGTCAGCGCGAGAAGGTCTTCTGCCAGATGAGGCTTTAAGACCTGGTCCCTGAACTTGGTCCT
>Ga0208458_1001443_pt1 | contig 19737 bp, 16 predicted proteins | sample AD_UKC085_MetaG_FD_184432 | JGI IMG/M metagenome (GOLD analysis project Ga0208458, IMG submission 184432) | Active sludge microbial communities of municipal wastewater-treating anaerobic digesters from USA - AD_UKC085_MetaG (SPAdes) (version 2) | ecosystem: Engineered > Bioreactor > Anaerobic >... | reverse complement strand
ATCTCTATTCGGGCGATATGGTCCGACTTCGCTCACTCGCATTTGCTGAGCGTGATGCGAGATATGACATGACCATCTTCTTCAACCGTAACTTTCATATTGAGCCGAGCAACGTCTGCATACACAGATGCAGGTTCTGCTCCTACAGACGCAACAGCGAAGAGCAGCCGGGAGCATGGAGTATGGAACTTGATGAGGTCCGAGATTATTGTCTGCAAAAGTATAGAAAGGGCATCACCGAAGTGCACATCGTTGGTAGTGTACATCCTGAGAGAGATTTCAACTATTACATCTCCATAATCTCACTTGTGAGAGAGCTAATGCCGAAAGAAGTGGCTATTAAGGCTTATTCCGCCGTGGAAATAGACGATATGTGCATATCATCAGGACTAACCCCAAAGCAGGTGTTGACTCAACTAAAAGAAGCAGGACTTGACGCTATTCCGGGAGGTGGCGCTGAGATCTTTGATAATTCGGTAAGAATGCAGATATGTCCGGACAAGACCTCATCAGAGCGTTATCTCGAGATTCACCGCACAGCCCACAGATTGGGAATCCCAACCAACTGCACGATGCTTTTCGGCCACATTGAGAGCAGGGAGCACAGGATTGCTCATATTCTGAAGCTGCGAGAACTTCAGGAGGAAACAGGCGGATTCAGCGCATTTATACCTCTCAAGTACTCCTGCTCCAACAACTCCCTTTCGGAAATCGGAGAGGTCTCACAGGAGGAAATTCTGCGTACAATTGCCATTTCGCGCCTTGCGCTGGATAATATTCCCCACATAAAGGCATATTGGCCTATGCTTGGAAAAAAGACCGGTATTCTTGCCATGGAATATGGTGCAGACGATATTGACGGGACAATAGAGGACAGCACAAAAATCTACAGCATGGCTGGTTCCGAGGAGCAGCATCCGACACTTACTTTGGAAGAACTAAGGAAACTGGTCTCCGACTGCGGATTTCACATTAAAGAAAGAGACAGTTTTTACAGAATTATTTCTTAACTTCGCAATATGAAAATCAACTGGATTGCACGCAATATTCTACTGGCCGTCGGCATAATTGTCGCCGTTATCATAATAGCTTTCGGCTCGCTCAACATTATCACAAGACACAATAAGGAGCTGACGGTTCCTGATTTTACCAATATGTCCCTTGAGGATGCCCATAATCTTGCAGAAAAACGAGAAGTACGTCTCGAAGTCACCGACTCCGTGTTTGTCAAGCGCCTCGGTAGGGGCTATATCTTTTCACAGAATCCCGTTGCAGGCAGTAACGTCAAAAAAGGCCGTCGTATTTTGATTACTATAAATGCCATCAACCCCCAGATGGTTGAAATGCCCTCTCTTGTGGGTTTTTCGCTTAGACAGGCAAAAACCGAACTCACCTCCAAAGGACTCAGTCTCGGATCGCTTATATATGTAGAAGACATTGCCACCAACAATGTGCTGGAACAGCGTTACCAAGGCAAACCCGTTGCTCCAAAGACGCTCCTCGAGAGCGAAAGCGAGATCGACCTCCTGCTCGGACTCAATCCTGAAGATTCCCAGACTTATATCCCCCATCTGACCGGATATACATATCAGGTTGCTAAGGATTACATAATAGACAACTCTCTCAATCTGGGTATTGTAAGGTTTGATGAGACCGTCACCAGCTATTCCGACTCCCTTGATGCAGTGGTTTATAGTCAATCTCCGGCATTTTCGGAATCACTGCCCTTCGTGTGCGGAACAAAAGTGAGCATATATCTCACTAAAGACCAGTCCAAACTGGCAATCAAACTGGATAATAATGAGTGACCTGCCTACTGATTCCGATTTACTCCAGGATGAGGAACAGGAGTTGTTTGAGCACTTTCGCTTTGAGGCGGAAAAGGGCCTTACTTTGCTGCGTGTGGACAAGTTTATTACTAACCGCATGGAGCAGACTTCCCGGCATCGCGTACAATTGGCAATTGATGCGGGCTATGTGCTGGTGAATGACCGTACGGTAAAGGCCAACTACAAAGTCAAACCGCTCGATGTGGTCACCATCATGATGCCATATCAGAGGCGGGGATTTGAAGTACTACCTGAGCCTATCCCTTTAAATATTCTCTATGAAGATGAGGACGTGCTCGTAATAAACAAACCTCCCGGACTAGTGGTGCATCCCGGTCGCGGTCACGCAAGCGGGACTCTGGTTAATGCGCTGGCCTATCATCTGGGTATCTCTCCGAACATTGATCAGGAAGATGAGAGGATGGGAGTGCTGGTTCACCGCCTGGATAAAGAGACCTCCGGTCTAATTGTGGTAGCTAAAAACGAGGATTCACAATTCCACTTGTCAAAGCAATTTTTTGACCGGACGGTAGAACGCAAATATGTAGCGCTGGTATGGGGTAACCTCCGGGAAGAAAATGGCACAATAGAGGGGAATATCGGGCGGGATCCAAACGATAGGCTCAGGTTTAAGGTTTTTTCCGATGAGGAGCAGGGAAAGCCTTCAATCACCCATTATCAAGTGATAGAACGTTTCGGATATGTAACAATGGTAGAGTGCATTCTCGAGACAGGACGTACACATCAGATACGTGTCCACATGAACCACATTGGCCATCCGGTCTTCAATGATGAGCGCTATGGCGGTGACAGGATTTTAAAGGGTACTGTATATACGAAGTACAAACAGTTTATTGACAACTGCTTTGAACTGCTGCCACGTCAGGCTCTTCACGCCAAGAGTCTTGGCTTTGTACATCCGCGGACAGGTATGGAGATGAGATTTGAATCCACTCTTCCATCAGATATGACCGCCTTGATTGAAAAATGGCGAAAATATGCCGGCGTTCGCGAGCTCGAAGAGGAAGAGTGATTAGTGATACATGCCTCCCGGGCCACCGCCCCTACCCATTCCTCTACCATGACCTCCCATACGACCACCAAGGGATTGATTACCGAAAGTACCGAAACGATAAGTTAAATTCACCATCAGATACCTGCCAAGAGTGTTGTTACGAGTATCCTGAACGTAGTTGTCCGTTGTCGTACGGAAGGTATTCCTCGACTGGTTGAGGATATCGTAGCACTTGATACTTATTGTCAGGTTTTTGAGAATCTGTCTGCTGAGCTCGGCATTCCAAACAAGGCTTGGCTCATTATAACCCTCTTCATAACCATAATAAAACGTGTAGGCTGCGTCTGTAGAAAAGTTGGCGATATTAGGTATATTGGCTATAACATTTGCGTTAACGGTATTGGTCCAGGTAGGTCTTACATTTTCTGCCGTAATAGTATACCAGGCCTGTGAATATCTCGCATTTCCACCTACGGATACCTCAAAAATATCGTCACGATATACGAATCTGAGATTTTCGGAGAAAGAGAGGTTCTGGTATTCATTCTCTTCAAAATTGTTCACGTTGAGATATGTTGCGGGATTGTCTATATCAAGCAATTCATCTTTACCAACAAAACTTACTCCTGTGGAATAACCTACGTTAAAGAATGACATAATGGAGAATTTGCTCTTGGCAATCGGTGAATTATAGGTCAATCTTGCGTTAGATGAGAATGTACCTTTGTCATTGTTCATCGGAATAGTGTACTGCACTCCTTTTTTGTCATACCAGCTTGCATTGACAATATTTCGCTGATTGTAGTTGAAGTCGGCATTGAGCATCAGCGAGGAGAATGTCTGCACATTATTCTTGTTGTACATCATATTGAGCCTATGCGAGAATGAAGGGTCGAGGTAAGGATTTCCGAGTGTCACTCTCTGAGGGTTGGAGTTGTCGGGTACGGTCTGCAGCTGAGAAATCGAAGGCTGACCGGTACGTCCTCTATACCTGAATCTCAACATCTCGTAATCGCTGAAATTGAAGTCTACCCTCGCATTAGGAGCCCAGTTAACCACTTTACGGTCAATAGTGGTTGAATTGCCACCCACCTCGGTAACATTGATAGTCCTTGAAGGTTGTGCTGTTGCACCTATGGTGATGTTATATTTCTCCTCCTGCTTCATTATATTGATACCTGCCCTCTGCAACATGGACTCATTGGTTATATCATTGGTATATTCATGGTTAATGATAGCACCGGTCTCATAATCATCGTAAGTTGTCTTGTAGGAATTTCTATAGCTGTAATCGTAAGAGTAGGTAGCCTCAGCAAAGAAATTCTTACCAAGGGGTTCGGTATAGGATAGACGGGCACCTGCTCCGTATGACTCAGCTGACTGGTGATAGAATTGGTCAACCAGTGTAGAATCTGCAAGTATGTTATTCTTATATGAGTTAGTCAGAGAGCGGTTAATGCCATCCGTTTGGTTGTTTGAGAGATCATAATCTATATTAAGCGAGATGGTTCTTCCCGGTCTTCCGAGACGCTGTCTGAATAGGAGAAAGCCTCTTGCAGTCTGGTTGGAATTTTCGCCGGTCGATAAACTGTATCCATCATTGATCTTGGATTTCTGTCCGGAGGCTGAAATATTGTCGGTAGCAAAATCCGAACGCTCTTCAAAATTACCGGTGCCAAAGTTGAACTGAGGCTGAAAAAGGATGGAAGTCTGTTCTGAAATCTTCCAGTCGGCACGAGCTCCGGCTCTATGGCCGTAGGAGTTGGTGATACTATAGCCGTCATCAATGGCGAAGAGAGAAGATCCGTCCTGTTTGAATGTAGTCTTTGCAGTACTCTCCTCAACAACTCTTTCGTTACCGTTGAACATATAGTTGCCTGTCAGTTCCGATTTATTGTCAAATGTCTTACCTGCATTTAGACCGGCCATATATGAAGTGGAAATGCCACTACGACCTCCCCACATGCCGGGCATACCGCCACCACGCATATCGCCTCCACGCATTCCACCTCCACGCATGCCCGCCATCAAATTACCGGCCAGATCATTAAACCCACGGTTATTTGTATTATTCGCATTACCGAGAAAAGCAATGTGATCGCTTTCAGAAAATTTGGCAATCATTGAAGCTCCTTGAAAACGGAAATCATTCTTTATAGCCACACCATCCTCATCCTTACCGCGTAGGTCACTGCCGCCACCCGCCATTATGTTGCCAAACCATCCATTCATCATTCCTTTCATAACGCTCAGGTCAATGATGGTCTCTTCTTCTCCATCATCAATACCGGTAAATTCGGCCTGCTCCGACTGTTTATCCACAACTTTCACCTTTTCGATAATCTTTGCAGGAATATTTTTACTGGCAAGCTGGGGGTCATCGAGGAAAAAAGTTCTGCCGTCAATGGTGATTTTCTTGATTTCCTTACCATTTGCTGTGATCGTACCATCTGACGAGACTTCAATACCGGGGAGACGCTTGAGAATATCCTCAAGGGTCTCGTTGTCGGTAACTCTCATTAATCCTATATTGTGCTCAATAGTATCCTTCTTAATGACAATGGGATTGCCGAGGTCGGTAACTGTTGCCCCTTCGAGGAAATTTGCCTCTACATCCATCTTCTTCTTTCCCAGATCGAGGTTCTTATCCACATTAATTGTATCCTGATAAGGCACATATCCCATAAGTTCACCTTTTATGAAATATTTGCCCGCCCTTACGCCTTTAATCTCGACAAAGCCATCCTCATTTGTAAGAGCATATTTATAGGCCTTATCTGAACCTTCTGCAGTTATTGACACTGTTGCAAATTCAACTCCGGATCCGGTGTCGGCCTCAATCAGGGTAACTTTTACCGAAAACCCTCCGCGTTGTGCGTTGAGGAGTGTCGGGATTAAGAGCAAAACAAATGCGGCCGCTTTCAAAAATCTGTATCTCATATAGTGGTATTATTTACAAATATTAATATATCATCTAAATAAATTAAGTTCGCCAACTTGTTAATTTAGACTTGAAAATGGGGCAAAAGTTAAATCCTGGAATCACTTTTTTACCCTTGTCGGATGGGCATCTACAAAGGATTTCCAGTTGGTAGAAGCGGAAACGTCCACCAACGGACTTGAAAGTTGGTAGAAATGGCACATAGCGATGGCAAGCGCATCCGAAGCATCCAGAAATGAACTCTCCATCTTAATGCCTAGAGTTTTCTCCATCAGAATCCTTACCTGTTCCTTTGAGGCGTCACCACGACCCGTTATTGCCATTTTCACTTTTCTGGGAGCATATTCCGAGACGGGAATGCCGCGATGAAGAGCTGCCGCTATAGCAGAACCCTGAGCACGGCCGAGTTTGAGCATAACCTGTGGATTCTTACCGTAAAAGGGAGCCTCAATTGCCAGATCATCAGGAGCATACTTATCCATAAGGTCTCCTATTTCCTTGAAAATACGTCTGAGCTTGAGAAAATGGTCTTTTTCCTTACGCAGGTCTATCACCCCCATATCCACATAATGAACCCTCTTGTTGTCGACAAGAATGACCCCGTAACCCAAAATAGTGGTACCGGGGTCAACTCCCATGATTATTCTCTGCGGACTCTCTGTCATTATTCTATTACATCGAAACCTGTATACTTACGCAACACCTCAGGCACAACAATCTTACCGTCAGGAGTCTGATAGTTTTCTATAATTGCAGCAAGAATCCTCGGCAAAGCAAGCGCACTACCGTTTAGAGTGTGGGCGAGCTGCGATTTACCCTCTTCATCCTTGTATCTGAGTTTGAGACGGTTGGCCTGATAAGACTCGAAGTTGGAAACCGAGCTCACTTCAAGCCATCTCTGCTGTGCTGCTGACCACACCTCAAAGTCGTAGGTTATGGCGGAGGTAAAACTCATATCTCCTCCGCAAAGGCGCAAGATGCGGTAAGGAAGCTTAAGAGCCTGTACCAAAGATTCAACATGAGCCACCATCTCATCAAGTGCTTGATAGGAATCATCCGGTTGCTCGATGCGCACAATCTCAACTTTGTCAAACTGGTGAAGACGGTTAAGACCCCTAACATCTTTGCCATAAGAACCTGCTTCACGACGCCAGCAGGGAGTATATGCTGTCATCTTTATCGGGAAGTCAGAGGGTTGCAGGATTACATCGCGGTAGATATTGGTGACAGGCACCTCAGCGGTAGGAATCATATAGAAACCATCAAGGGTAATATGGTACATCTGCCCCTCCTTGTCCGGAAGCTGTCCGGTACCAAAACCGGAATCTTCATTTACCATATAAGGAGGCTGATACTCCAGATATCCGGCATCGGTATTTCGTTCAAGGAAAAAGCTTATAAGCGCTCTCTGTATCTTTGCTCCCGCACCTTTGTAAACGGGAAATCCTGCTCCTGTAAGTTTGACTCCCAGATCGAAGTCGATTATATCCAGCTCCTTCACAAGATCCCAGTGAGGCTTGGACGCTTCACCTAAATAGGGAATTGTACCTCCCTGACGTACAATCACATTATCCTCGGCCGTACGTCCTGCCGGTACTTGCTCATAAGGAAGGTTGGGAAGAAGCAACAATTTACCGTCCTGCTCCTGCTGTGCGGCCGCCATATCCTCTTCAAGAGCTTTTGAGCGCTCCTTGAGAGATGCAACATGCAATTTAACCTGTTCAGCCTCATCACTACGCCCTTCTTTCATCAGTTTTCCGATTTCAGAGGCTTTTATCTTCTGTTCCGCAAGACACGAATCAAGCTCCTGCTGCGCCAAACGGCGTTTTTTGTCAAGGTCTATTATATCGTAAACAATATCTCTTGCATCGAAATGCTTTACTGCCAGACGCTCGATTACAAATTCGGGCTGCTCTCTCAAAAGTTTTAATGTCAACATAAAATCGTTATTTGGTACGCAAAGGTATAAAAAAAGAGCCACTTCTGCATGAAGCGGCTCTATTTTTCGATAATGATCCCGTTATGCCTGAGGGAACACTGACACGTAAGACTTATTGTTAGCCTTCTTCTTGAAAACTACAGTACCGTCAATCAAAGCGAAAAGAGTATGGTCTTTACCCATTCCAACATTTTCACCCGGATTGTGAACTGTTCCTCTCTGGCGAACCAAGATATTGCCTGCCTTGGCAATCTGTCCACCGAACAATTTAACGCCCAAGCGTTTGCTGTGTGATTCGCGGCCGTTTTTGGAACTACCGACACCTTTTTTGTGAGCCATAATCTAATACGTTTTAATTAAGCGATTGTTTCAATTTGAATTTGAGTCAAATATTGGCGATGGCCGTTTTTCTTCTGATAACCTTTACGGCGTTTCTTTTTGAAAACGATAACCTTATCACCTTTGAGATGGTCGAGAACGGTAGCTTTCACAACCGCACCTTCCACATAAGGAGCACCAACTTTGACTGCACCATCATTGTCAGTCAATAATACTTTATCAAAGTCAATAGAGGCACCTACTTCAGCCGCAAGGCGATGGACGAAGATTTTTCTGCCTGCTTCAACTTTGAATTGCTGTCCTGCAATATCTACAATTGCGTACATAAAATAAATTTTAAAAATTTATAACCGCAAGCGGATACAACTTAAGTATCTCTTTTTCAAAAGCTTAACGGTTGTCTATCAACATTTTCGGACTGCAAATATAATAATTTTGATAATTACTGCAAATTTTTTTGTCAAATAGTGCCCTATTGGTTATTTTTGTAACATTATTGTGATAATAACCTTTGTGCTACAAATGAACCTGCCTTTCAACTACGACCGCTTTGCAAAAAACCAAGATATCATAGGACGAAGAGCTGAAGCTGATCTCTTTTTCAAGAGCCTCAGCGACAGAAAACGGAGCGTAGCCATCTATGGTGCGCCCAAAAGTGGAAAAGAGTCATTCATCAGATATTCACTCGATGCTCTTGAATCTCGTGGGCAAAATTTCATTCTATGTGAAATAGACCTCTTCAACATCCGCACGATAGAAGACTTCATCTCATTTTTCAAGGAGAAGATGCTCGAATGTTACAACGAAATCCACTACAATTCCATACTTCCCTTTGAAATCCACGTTGACTCATTGGATGAACGAAAAATCCTCAACCTTCCGGAGATCATAGCTACCGATGCCGGCAAGACGATCATAGTCTATTTCAAAGAGTTCCAGAACTTACTTCAATGTAGCAACGACGAACTGGAGCTGGATGACTTGGACAAAATCTGGTCAAAACAGACCAATGTCCGCTACATTTTCAGTGGTTCATTTGTCAACCAAATGAAGTACATATTCGAAGAAAAGAAATATTTCTACTATATGTGCGACGTGATTCCTCTCGAAAAACTTAAGAAAAAGGAGTGCGTAGAGTTCATTGTACGCTCATTTCAGATGTTGGGCAGAGTGATACAAGATGAGCAGGCGGCTCTGATTTACTATCTTGCGGACGGCAATATCTGGTATATTAAACACCTGTGTTCCATTTGCATGTCCATGCCGATAGGTTATGTTAACAATAACATCATCAAACAGGCTACCGAGAGTCTCATTTCTCTCCACACGCCCCGATTTATGCAAATCATGATGGATCTGACACCCAACCAGATCAATTTTCTAAAAGCAGTGGTAGACGGAGTACAGAGATTCAGCAGTCAGGAAATTCTAGAAGGATATCACCTCAACTCCTCAGCCAATGTGTTCCGTCTGAAAGATGCACTCAAGAAAAAGGAAGTGCTTACCTTTGACAAAGAGGATAACGCCATCATACTGGATACACTCTTTGCCTACTGGCTCAAAAACACATATTTTAACTAGCTCACCTGATTATGAAAAAATTAGTATTTCTGACAGGCGCAGGCATCAGCGCTGAAAGCGGCATAAAGACATTTCGAGATAGCGACGGATTGTGGGAAAATCACAGAGTAGAAGATGTCGCATCCATCGAAGGATGGTACCGCAACCCCAAACTGGTTATCGACTTTTATAATGAACGCCGTAGGCAGCTTGAAACCGTAAAACCCAACCGCGCACACGAGATTATCGCAGAACTGGAAAAATACTTTGAAGTAACGGTTGTAACCCAAAATGTGGATAATCTACACGAGAGAGCCGGCAGCACCAATATAATCCATCTCCACGGAGAACTGACCAAAATTCGCCCCGTGGATGGAGACGAACTTGATGCCATAGAAATCGGTTACGCAGATTTAAGCATCAACGATAAGGATAGCCGCGGAGTGCAACTGCGACCGCATATAGTATGGTTCGGGGAAGCTGTGCCCATGATTGAAAAAGCAGCAGCCTTGGTCTCCGGAGCCGATATTCTGGTAATTGTAGGCACATCTATGGCTGTCTATCCTGCTGCAGGGCTGATACACTATGCTCCAGCAGGCATTCCCATCTATCTGATCGACCCAAAACCTTCCGGACTCCACCATTCCGGACTCAAGCAGTTTGTCGAGAAGGCTACAACCGGTATGGAAAGGCTCAAAAAAGAGCTTCTGGATGAGTAATGCAAGGCAAATAGTACTCGGTATCACCGGCGCCAGCGGAGCAATATATGCGGAGAGTTATATCCGCGGATGCGCTCGGATGCGGGATATTTCACTCAGCGTGATTTTCACCGAGACTGCACGCACCGTATGGTTGCGAGAACTCGGATATTATCCCGAAGAAATAATATCGGAATGCGGTGCCTCACTCCTGCCAAATAATAACTTCGATGCCCCTTTCTGCTCCGGGTCGGCTGCGGCAGATGCTCTGCTGGTACTCCCCTGCTCTATGGGAGCTCTTGCAAGAATAGCGGGCGGACTTGCCTCGGATGCCATCTCCAGGATTGCGGACGTACAGCTCAAAGAAAGGAAACAACTTATAATAGTGCCTCGCGAAACTCCCCTCAACCTGATACACCTCCAAAATATGAAACTGCTGACGCAGGCAGGTGCAGTGATATGCCCCGCTTCGCCTTCTTTTTATAACAATCCTGCGACAATAAATGACCTTGCTGATTCATTTGTCGCAAGACTGCTTCAAATGACCGGGGTCAGGCCGCTGGAGAAAAAATACCAATGGAACAACATTCAAGACTGACAATATGAAAAGAAGCATATTCATTGCAGCGCTATGTTTATCTACACTGTGGCTCGCTGCGCAAACTTCCACTGTAAAATTTGCATTCATCGCGGACACGCACATTGCCGAAGGCTCCCCCACCAACGATGACCTTTTAAAATGCATCAACGATATCAACAACTTGCAGAAAGAGTTGCAGTTTGTCATTTTCGCCGGAGATATAACGGAATTCGGAAACGACGAAGAGATTTTTCTTGCTAAAGAAATTATCGACAAACTGGAGATTCCCTATTATATTGTAGCAGGTAACCACGATTCTAAATGGTCTGAAAGCGGCTGTAATACCTTCGCAAAGGTATTCGGATATGAAAATTTTGAATTTGAAGCCGGAGGTATCAAATTTCTGGGCAGCAACAGCGGTCCCAATATGAGAATGGCGCCGGCATTGATGCCCCACGAAAGTCTTGTATGGCTGGATTCCATTGCAAAAGCGATTCCCCGCAAGCAACCTGTTATATTTGTCAACCACTACCCCCAGGACACCTCGATGCTCAACTATTTTCAGGTACTCAACACCCTCAAACAGACAAACATTCAACTTGTAATGGGCGGTCACTGGCATCGCAACACCACACTCGATTATGACGGGGTGCCGGGAGTGCTCGGAAGAGCTCCTGCTGCCGGACGCAACGGCAATGTGGGATACAACATCGTGACTATTGCCAACCGACGAATATTTATCTGCGAACGCCGGGCGGCTGACGGTAACGGAAAAGGCGGAAAGACCGCAAAAGCCTGGTACTCGAGTGAGATGTTTCCAGAACCGCAATTCACTCCTGACATAGCCTCGGGCAGAAATAACAAATATGCACTTCCCGCGGACTTTCCTTGGATGACATTCGATGTCAACAGCGAATATCCCCAGGTAGAGGCTATTTGGGAAAATCAGGATGAGAGCGATATCGGATGCGGTGCTGTATATGCCGGAAAGTATGTGCTATATGCCAACACACAAGGAGTCGTAAAGGCGCTGGATACTGCTACAGGTACCCTCAAATGGAGTTTTGCTACAGGAGGCAAGGTTTTCTCCACTCCGGCAGTGTCGGGGTCTAGAGTGGTTATCGGTTCTACGGACGGCTATATATACTGTCTCCATCTTCGCAAAGGCAAACTTTTGTGGAAATATAAGTGCAACAAATCCGTTCTCGGCTCGCCTGTAATTATGGACAAAACGGTCTATATCGGCGCTTCTGATAATGTATTCAGGGCTATCAGCCTGCGTAAAGGGAAACTTTTGTGGAAATATGACTCTGTGAAAGGATTTGTCGAGTGCAAGCCTTTTGCTGACAAAGAACAGATTGTTTTCGGAGACTGGGCCAATTCCCTCTACTCTCTTGACCCTACCACAGGCAAAGAGCAGTGGGTGTGGCGCAATAAGGGCAGCAGAATGCTCTCCCCTGCGGCAGTCTGGCCTGTCAAGAGTAACGGCAGGATTTTCATAGTTACTCCTGCCAGGAAATGTCACGCACTCGATGCAAGTACCGGAAAAGAGATCTGGACTGTTGACGGAGGGCGTGAATCTATTGCACTTTCAAAAGATGGAACAAAGATCTTTGTTAAGAATATGTTCAACTCCATACAGTGCCGGTCGACCCTGTCGGATGATCCCGGTCTTGATTGGAACATTAAAAGCGGTCTGGGCTACGACATAGCTCCTACTCCTTCTGTCACAATTCTCTTGAAAGATGGCAGGGAGATGCTTCTCGTCCCCACTGACAAAGGAAATATCTTCTGCTTCGACAGCAAAAACGGAAACCTTGTTTGGAAGCACAAGATTTCCGTTGCATTGATCAACTCCATCGAACCTGTCGGTCAAGACAAACTCCTGATTTCAACTATGGATGGAGTAGTGACAATGTTGTCCGTCACTTTTTGACCATCTCAATAGTATGGATAAGTCGGCCCTTACTATCGTAAGACTCCTGTCTGACACAGCCCAAGTCCTTTACCATCCAGGTAATTATGGTTACTTCTTCAGTAACTATTGCCACTCTGGTTTTCTGTTTTTCCTGTACTTTGGCAGCCTGAAATGTGCCCGCAGGTACGGTCACTTTCTCCATACCAAGCACCTTACGCTCCGTTAACCTGATAGTGCCACCGATATTGCCAACCCTGACCGACAAATTTCTATCGGGTAGTACGTCACCTGTCTTTATATCTGAAGGAACATATATAACACAACCTTTCATCATAAGGTCCTGTGTAGTCATTCCTTTTTTGATGGTCTCGATATTGACGGTCACCTCTCCATCTTTGACATAAAGTGACAAATTCGACGATTTATCTTTAAGGAGGTGTTTCCCATCTTTGTCAAAATAAACCTGTTCTAAAACCACGAAAATATCATCCGTTGACTCAGCTCTTATGCTTTTGATAGTCTCGTCATAAGAACCAATTAAGTCACCTTTATTGTTGTAAATCCTGTACGATACCTGTGAGCCGGCATGGGTGGCAAAATAATATTGGGCTCTAAGCGGCATTACTGCGGCCAAAGTGGCCATTAGTATCGGAATCATTCTTTTCATTCCACACAAATTAGATTTTGTTGATGCTCTCAGCGGCAATCCAACCTTGACGTCCGTCAGAAAGTTCAATTCTTGTCCAGTCACCTAACTCATCAAGCAAATAAACCTTAGTCCCTTCATGAAGTACGAAAATGGACTTTCCTGCCTCTCCGGGTGAGCTTTTTACCGAGGCAACCGGTGACATTACTATTGCCGAGTCCTGCTTAATCGCATCTTTTCTCACACTTAATGAGAATGCAAATGAGACAAAAGCGAAGAGCAGGACAACACAAGCAAGCACAAAAGAGGTTTTACGACTACGTAGTGAAGAACCAAAACGGAATCCAAGCATCAGCACAGCCACTACTGCGACCAAAATAATTGAAATCCATGCCCAAACATCCGCTGAAAAAAGATATTTAATCTTCTTTACCCAGGTCACAAGTATAAAATCGGGCAGCACATCTATCTTGTCGAGAGTGAATCTCTGTGCAATTACGAGATTATTCGCCGCATCAGCATGTGAAGGATCGAGTTTGAGCGCTTTCTCATAATAGAGGATAGCGTGCGTATTATCATTACTCTTGAAATAACAATTCGCAATATTGTAATAGAGATCCGGAGAGACCTTCTGCTCGCCCTCAATCATGATATAGAAGTTGAGAGCATTTACGTAATCACCTTCCGCATAGTAGTCTGCTGCCATTTTCCATAAATCATCCACACTCTTCTGAGCAGAAACAGCATACGGGCTGAGCAACAAGATCAGCGCAATTAGTGGTGCTACAGTGCTCCTTGAACGTTTGGTTGCACCTTTCAATTTAGATTCAATTACTGAAAGGACACTCATTGCTTCTTCATAGAGACTCTCCATCTCCGCTGTCTTGGCATCAGGAGCATATCTTGCAAATTCACATCTGTCAAGAATGAATATGAATCGGGTTATCAGTTGTTCCGGAACACTCTTTTCCGCAAGGGACGAGGAGATCCGCTCTTTAGAGAGATCCGCTACAGGGATAATCAGTTTGTCGGAGACATAACCGAGCATCGCCTTGTGTAGTTCCTCGTAATATGCTCCGCTTAAACCCTGTTTGAGATAGGTGCCTGCCTGTTGCAAACGTGCGCGGGCCATTTTTTTGGCCTTGCGGTTACGGGTACCCACCACGTCAGTGCGAAGTACGGCTCTTTTTTTGAGGATTGCGCCTACTACAAAAAATAGCAGCACGATAAGTGCAATCAACCCGTAGAAATGGAGTGATCCCGCAAAGAAACTCCCTCTATCTCTCAGCAAAGGGGCACCTGTCGAGATATATCGAATATCTTCAGCCAGATTCTTGACACTCTGGCGAGTGACACCGGGCATTACTACTCCTCCATTGTCAATGCCACTTCCGCGTCCAACCTTAACGGATAGGATACCGCTATTTAGAGTTCTGTATTGTTTGCCGGAAAGATCATAAAATGAAAATTCAATCGGAGCGATTTCAAAATCACCGTGGCTGCGTGGTATAAAAGGATATTCAAATGTTTTGCTACCTGAAGTGCCGTCATAGGACACCTTTTCTGTAGTTTTCACATCATAGAGCTCAAAGTCGGATGGAAATTCCACTTTTGGAGCTTCCAACATTGAAATATTGCCGGTTCCACTGATTGTAACTGTAAGCGAAGCAGCCTCATGTGCAACAAGGCTGTCTTTACTTAATGATGCGCTGATCTTAAAATCTCCGACTCCACCGCCGAAAGAGGCAGGGGCAGAAGGCAAAGCATTTACCGTAACCGTAGTTTCAGTGGTAAAAAGACGCTTTCTGACTGTCTGAAAATTATCGAAAAAGTCATCGAAAATGCTTCTTGGTCCGCTGGTACCGGCACGTATCCTTACCACACAGATTATCTCCGCAGACTCGATATTAATCTTGCCGGTCTGCTGAGGAATAAGCATATATCTGCGAAGCAATGCCGCATTATATATAGTGCCGTCCAAATTTTCCCTATTGAATTCTATATTTTGCGGTGTATCAATCTCCCTGCTCCAAAAGCCGTTGAAGGTGGGAAATTTCACATCCTCAAAACTCGCAATGTCCACCTTGGTGTATAGCTTTAGCGTAGCTATTATGGGCTCACCCTTGACCACATTGCGCTTGTTAAGCGTCAATCTGAGGAAAATGTCATCGGACGAGGCACTTTGCATCCTTGAATCGCTCCGGCTCTGCTGTGCGTTTGCCTGCTGATCCTGATTCTGGCTTTGTCTCTCCTGCTGGCTGCCGACCACCTCTATGGTGACGCTGCGTGTGCTATACTGTTGCTTTTCTATGGTAGCAGTTGCAACCGGTATGGTAAAATTCCCCACTCCCTTAGCCTGGAGCAAATAAGTTACAGTCTCATTGTGTGTAGAAGTGCGTTTGCCGTTGATAATGCTGACACTGCTGGAAGTGCCTTTTTGCGGGCCCCACACTACATTGAAATCGTCGCTCCCCGGCCAATTAAAGTCAGACATCTTGCCATCCGAAGTGAAGACTATTCTGAATGTCTCGTCCATCGCCACTACGCTTGGAGCCTCAACAGTAAGTCCCTGACCAAATGCAGCCTTGGCCGATAAAAACAATAAAAAGAGAAATGTCAGTGTTCGTTTCATACTATCTCATCCGGTGTGATTACCAGTTTTTTTCTTTCTGTTTGGATTTCAATAAGAGGGCCTTTTCCTTCTTGACCTTCTCCTGGGTCTCCTTTTCTTTCTCCTGAATCGCCTGCAACATCTGCTGGGCGGCTTGTGGGGTTATTTTAGGAGGAGGAGTCCGGCCATCGCGCCGGTCCTGTTTGTTGTCATTATCGTTTTGTTCCTGGTTCTGGTCCTGATTCTGGTCCTGATTCTGGTCCTTGTCTTGATCCTTATTATCGTTCTGATTTTGGTCTTTATTTTGGTCCTGGTTCCGATCTTGATCCTGATTTTGGTCCTTGTTTTGGTCTTGGTTTTGATCCTGGTTCTGATCCTGGTTCTGATCCTGATTTTGGTCTTGATTCTGCTGCTGATCCTGAAGCATCTTCTGAGCGTATGCCAGGTTGGACTTTGTCTCCATATCATCGGGATTGCGACGCAGGGAATTCTTGAAGGCCTCTATAGCCTCAGCATACTTTTTCTGACTGAGCAATGAGTTTCCCATATTGTGATAAAGATCGGAACCGCGTTTCCCTTTTCCAAGTGAATCTGCCACCGATGAGTAGTATTTATCCGCTTCTGTAAAGTTTTCCATGCGGAAAAAGGTATTGCCGAGATTGTAACCGGCTGCATTTGAAAGAGAGTCGGTCACAAGAGCCTTCTTGTAGTTGATTTCAGCCTCCTGATACTTTTCCTTACGGAAATCTCGATTGCCCCGGCGAACCTGGGAACGGTCGGTCTGCGCAAAGGTCACTACTGCAGTCAGGCTGAGCGAAAACAATATCAAAATAATCCTTTTCATCATTTATCCTCCATTTTGAACAATTGTCTGCGGCCTTTTTTATTGGAAATCAGCAGTTCGAGTATAAGAAAAAAGAGTGCGATGCCGAAAAAGTACATATACTGCTCGTCAAAATCCTCGAAAACCACAGACTGAAACTCCTGCTCGTCCATCTCCTTAATATGGTCAATAATAGGATTTAAGCCAAATTCGCTGTTTCCTGCACGCACATAAAGTCCATCTCCTATATCGGCTATCTTTCTGAGCGTGTTTTCATCCAATCGGGTTACAACTATTTCCCCGTTCTTATCCTTGAGCAACTCTCCATTCATGGGAATAGGTTTGCCTTCAGGAGACCCTACACCGATGCAATAGATCCTGATCCCGCTCTCCGCCACAGTACGGGCCACTTCCATAACATCTCCCTCATGATCTTCTCCGTCGGAAATGACAATGATTGCACGGCTGTTCTCACTCTGTGTGCTGAAACTGCGAGCGGAGGTTGCAAGGGCATCGGCCAGCGCAGTGCCTTGTATAGGCACCGAACCTGAAGTAATGCTATTGAGAAATATCTTGGCCGACACATAATCGGTAGTTATAGGAAGTTGAACGAAAGATTGCCCTGCAAAGAGGATCAATCCTATACGGTCACCTTGGAGACGGTCAACCAGTCGTTCGATTGCAAGTTTGGACCTTTCGAGACGGTTTGGAGAGTAATCCTCAGCAAGCATGGAGTTGGAGACATCCAGTGCTACCATCACTTCCACGCCCTTGCTCTGCCTCTCTTTGAGACGGGCTCCGAGTTGGGGCCTGACAAGTCCAAGCACGAAAAAGAACCAGGCAATAGCCAGCAGGGTGATTTTGAACCACCCCCTGCCTCTGGAGACATCCGGCATCAGTTTAGCTACAAGTGCCGTGTCACCAAGTCTGGCAATCCTCCTTTTTTTGATACGGAGTGATACTCCGTAGAAAATGAAGAGGAATGGTATTACAAGTAAGAGGAGCAGATATTCTCCTTGTGCAAGGTGTATCATTCTATGGTATCCTCCTTATTACAAACAATCTGAATAAAAGTTCCGCCAGTAGGGCAAGCAGCGCTATTACCGCGTACTTCATAAAGAGTTCCGAATAGATAGGAAAACTATCTACGGTAGTTTTACTCTTCTCCATTGCGTTGATCTCACCGTAAATCTCAAGAAGTTTCGTATTGTCAGTGGCCCTGAAATACTTTCCGCCGGTTTGAGCGGCTATTTCCTGGAGTAGTTTCTCGTCAATTTCCACCTCTATATCCTGCAGACGGACTCCCCATGGGGTCATAACCGGATAAGGTGCCGTACCCATCGCTCCCACCCCTATGGTATATACTCGAACATTATAAGTTTTGGCTATCTCCGCAGCCATCAGCGGGGCGATTTCACCGCGATTGTTGACGCCGTCAGTAAGCAGAATTACCACTTTGCTCTTGGCATCGGAGTCCTTGAGACGAGCAACCGCCGTGGCAAGTCCGTTTCCAATGGCAGTGCCATCCTCAATCAGTCCGGTCTCTATCTCCTTCATAAGGTTGATAAGCGTCACCCTGTCGGTAGTGAGCGGTGACTGAGTAAAACTTTCACCGGCAAAAACCACTATTCCGATACGGTCGGTAGGTCTTGAGGCTAAAAACTCAATCGCAATATCCTTAGCAGCGCCGATTCGATCAGGTTTGAAGTCACGGGCAAGCATCGAAGTGGAGATATCCATTGTCAGCACGATGTCTATACCTTCGGTATCCACGGTCTCGAAGGTTTCCGAGGTGCGCGGACGGGCAATAGCCACGATGATTGCAGCAATTGCAATCATCCTCAACACGAAGGGTACATGGCGCAACACTTTTTTTAATGTGCCACCTTTTACCTTCCAAGGGGTGGAATTTGACACAATCATTGATGGTGAAGACCCTCTGACTTCCCTCCAGATGTAAAGGGCAATCAATGGGACGAGTATAAACTCCAGCCAGAGCAGATATGGATATTCAAAAAACATTTACTACTCCTTTTCTTTTTCAATTTCCTGCAGGAAAGTTGCGTTTACAAATCTTACAGCAGTGGGAATTGCTTCCTCGTTCTCCCCAATGGAGGGGGTATGCTTCGCAAACTTTACAAAATCTGCCGTAGTAAAGAGTTCTCTCAGGTGTCCCATCAATTTAGGATCGATATCTTTGTCTTTCAGGTCATCAAACATCTCTTTTGAGGTTTGCTCCATCGCTGCAATATGGTATCTGTCGCTTATATATTTGCGCAAAGTGTCAGTCACAGCCGTATAGAATTGCTTATGGCGATTGTTCTGCCAGAGTTTCTGGCTACGGATCTTTTCAAGGGAACGCAATGCAACGATATGCGGAGGATCCTTGACTACCGGACGGCCGAAGAAGGAACGTCCCTCCCCGGCTCTTTTAATAAAACGTACGATGAGCCACACAAGAACAATTGCAATCAGCACAATACCTCCCCAGAGAAGTATTTCGGAGAAGGTCACCGGATATCTTATCTGTCCCTTGATATCAAAGGGAACGAATGTGGCAGTATCTATCTGAATGGTGTGGACATCGAGGATAGGTCCGTCGTAGAAAAGGGTATCGACAGAACCGTCTGCCCTATCTATATGTACAATCACCGGCGGCAGGAAATAACTACCGCTATCGAATGTCGTAAGCGTCATTCTCCCCTCCACTTCAAGTCTTCCTCGCCTGAAAGATAGGGTATCTATGTGGAATCCCTTAATGGTCTCAACTCCGGGAGCAACAGGATCGTCCGGTCTTTCTATGTAATAATCTTCCCCTTCGGAAATCTTAACGGGAAT
>Ga0208458_1001441_pt1 | contig 19750 bp, 19 predicted proteins | sample AD_UKC085_MetaG_FD_184432 | JGI IMG/M metagenome (GOLD analysis project Ga0208458, IMG submission 184432) | Active sludge microbial communities of municipal wastewater-treating anaerobic digesters from USA - AD_UKC085_MetaG (SPAdes) (version 2) | ecosystem: Engineered > Bioreactor > Anaerobic >... | reverse complement strand
GACGAGCCTGACAGGGGTCGTGCGTTACGGCGGGAATATTGACTTGGTAAAAAAGCTGGTCGCGGCTGGTTTTCCGGTTTTGATAGAACGCGGATACATGAACGCCAAAGAAGGTTGGATGGGACACTACGGCATCATCACCACGTATGATGATGTTTTGCAAAAAGTGCGCATCCCGGATTCTTTCTTGGGTGATATTGCCCTGCCTTACGACCTGGTGAGCATGTACTGGAACCAATTTGACGGTATATACCTGGTGATTTATCCCTATGAGCGTGAAGAAGAAGTAATCAACATTCTCGGACCGCAGTGGGACGCCGACTACAACCTGCGTTACGCGCTTGAACAAACTGCTGACCGTATTTCCACCCTGGAAGACCGCGAGCTTTTCTTTGCCTGGTACAGCCGCGGCAATATTTTGATTGAAATGAAAGACTATGCCGGCGCTGCGGAAGCATATGATAAGGCTTTCGCGGTGTATGAAAAAATCCCCACGACAGACAGACCCTGGCGCGTCTTTTGGTACCAGACCGGGCCGTTTTTTGCGTACTTCTATACCGCGCGATATCATGATGTGTTGAACCTGGCGAACTATGTACTGGACATCACCCCTGAGGATGCTATCCCGGAAACCTGGGTGTGGCGCGGGCGCGCGAACAAGATGTTGGGAAACTGGCCGGCTGCCGAGAGTGACTTCCGCAAAGCGCTGGAATGGCACCCGGAGTGGTGGGTGGCTGAAAGCGAGTTAATTAACATGGGGCTTACCCCCTAAGCCGCGCCGCGGCTTGTTATAATTGGCTTATGGTAAAAATACTGCACTTTGCCGACGCGCATATCGATATCGCCACTAGCGGCCCTTACGACCCGACCACCGGGTTGTTCTTGCGCGTGACAGACTTTCTTAAATCTCTGGACGCGATTGTTGAAACAGCGATTAATGAGCGGGTTGACCTGGTAATATTTGCGGGGGACGCTTACAAAGACCGCAGTCCCGCGCCCACCTATCAGCGCGAATGGGGGAAACGGATGATGCGCCTTTCCAGGGCCGGCATTCCGACCCTCCTGCTCACCGGAAACCACGACACTTCACCCTCGCAGTTGCGCGCGCACGCCATCCAGGAGTTTGCCACGCTGGATGTTCCGCATGTGTATGTGGTGGACAAACCCCGTTTGTTTGGCCCACCAGACCTGGAAAACCTGCCGGTGCAGGTGCTTGCCATTCCCTGGGTTACACCCTCCGCGGTGAAAAACGCCGCGCCTGAAACGACGGAACCAAACGCTGACCTGAACCTGATTGTTGAGAACGCGGTTGGGGTAATGATTCAAGACGCCCTGAACCAGCGCGATGAAACTCTGCCTTTCATCCTCACGGCGCATGCTTCCATTCAAGGGGCGCTCATTGGGGAGGAACGCAAAATTAAACTTGGTCGGGATGTTCAGCTTTCACAGGGATTAGTGAAAGACGGGCGCATTGACTATGTCGCGCTGGGGCATATTCACCGTTTTCAGGACTTGAACGCTGGCAATCACCCGCCCGTCATCTATTCCGGCTCCATCGAACGCGTCGATTTTGGCGAAGTAAATGACGACAAAGGTTTTGTTGTCGCTGAGGTTTCCCGCGGGGAGACGCGCTACCACTGGCACAAGCTTAATACGCGCCCTTTTCTGGACTTCAAAGTTACGTTAAGTTCCGGGGAGCGGGCAATGGAAAAAATCATGTCCGCTCTGCCGCCGGCTGAGGAATTTGAGGGGGCAATCGCGCGCCTGACCATCAATTACCCTGATGATATCAACGCGACTATCGATGACGCGGAAATCCGCGAACGGGCGCGGCTGGCCATGGAGTTAAAAATCAACAGGCAGCCTTCCTTCAACTTACGGGCGCGCTTGGGGGAGAGTGGAGAAACACAAAGTATGACCCCTGCGGAATTGCTGCAACTTTATTGGAAGCAGAGCCACATGGATGAATCTGAAGTGGAAGCTCTGCAAGCGCTGGGTGAGCGCATTATTCATGGGGAAACGAGCTCTACCCAGAATTGAGCTGAAGTTCAGGCAAAGCGAATAGCGTCCAGCATTCTGGCAAGACGGACGGTTTCACGAACATCGTGCACGCGCAGGATATCCGCGCCGTGCAAAATGCCGTACGCGTTGGCAGCCAGGCTGCCTTCCAGGCGGTCCTCCGGGGGCAGATTCAGCGTGTAGCCGATAAACGACTTACGGGAAATCCCCAGCAGCAGCGGAAAGCCCAGCGCTTTCAGGCGGTCAAGCTCTTTCAGCAGGCGCAGGTTTTGGGCGGTGGTCTTGCCAAAACCAATGCCAGGGTCCAGAATCAGCTGTTCATCGCTGATGCCGGCTTCCTGGGCAATTCGCGCGGACTGAAGCAGTCCTTCCGCCACGTCAGCGGTGACGTCGCCGTAGGAAATATCCACATATCTGCCGCCCAGACTGACGTCAATTGCCGCGTTTTGTGGATTGGAGCGGTTGTGCATCAGCACCAGGCAAGCCCCGCTCGCAGCAACCACAGCGCCCATCTGGGGGTCCGCGCGCAGCCCCCACACATCATTGATGATGTGCGCGCCGGCGCGCAGGGCTTCTTTTGCCACGGCGGCTTTGTAGGTGTCCACGGAGAGGATTATGTCTGGCAGCTCTTCCCGCAGCGCGCATAGCACCGGCAGGAGGCGTTCAAGTTCCTGCTGCGCGGAAACAGGCGAAGCGCCCGGGCGGGTAGACTCCGCGCCCAGGTCCAGGATATGCGCGCCGTCGGCAGCGAAGCGGTGGGCTTGGGCCAGCGCCGCCTGCAGCGGCTTGCCCTGCTGCAGCAGCCCATCGCCGGAGAAGCTGTCGGCGGTGAGGTTGAGAATTCCCATGATGTAGGTCTGGTTTCCCAGGTTTGGCAGCAAATCACGCAGCATTGCGCTCCTTATTGGACGGGCCTGGCTTCGGCGTAAACTTCCACGCGCTCAATTTCCGGACCCGCGCTGTACACAAGCATCGAAAAATCCAACCCAACCACGCCGCCGCCGGGGCTTTGCGCGTCCCAACGGCGGATACCCGCCACGCGGCCGTCCTGGGAGTATGCCACCGCCAAGACCCACAGCGCGCCGGCCTGGGCGGACTCCGGCTGCAGGGCTGCTTTCCCATTCACAATGCAGGACAAGTTACCCCTGGCACAGCTGACTTCCAGATTCGTCACTTCTGCCGGGAGGTAGCGCGTATCATTTTCGGGCACGGGCAGGGAGAAGTCTATGATAGCGCTCGCGTTGAACTTTTCGGGGGTCGGAGGCTGGAAATAGGTAATCAATGGCAGGCTTTGTCCGGCTTTCAATAGGTTCAGCGGCAGGATGGCCGTCTGCGTGCGAGTGTATGCGCCATCCACGCCAGTAAGGGTCACTTTCGCGCTGACGTTCTCCTGGTCTTTTTCTGTATCATTGACTGCCAGCGCGAAGCACAGCACGCCGCCCGCGCGGTCGCGGTAGCAGTCAGTTTGCAGACTGTCCCCGGGATCAGGAGCCTGTTGACCGGTTTGTCCGGGTGTGCTGGCAGGGGGCAGGGGTGTTTGCGTGATAGGAATCAGCAGCAGCGTGCCCACGCCCATCGCGTAAGGGATGACAGTCGGGTTGGCGGTCATTAAGGCTTCCAGGCTGATGCCGTAGCGCAATGAAACGCCAAACATATCGTCATCTTCATCGACTTGATAATAAACTGGCGTGCCGGTAGGGGTAGGGCTGGGTGTCAACGTTGGCGTCGCCGTATCTGGCATTGGGCTGGGGGTCTCAGAAGGCAGCGGCGTGCTGGTGACGCGCGGCGTGCTGGTAGGGGCAGGGGAGATGCTGAACACACAGCCGGAAAGCAGCCCGGCAATGATGAACAGCGAAAAGAGATGCTGGATTTTCTCATAACCTGATTATACCAACGGGCGCGCGCAACTAGAGAGGCGCAAAAAGTGTATGAGTTGTGTCAATATTCTCCTGGTTTGCTTGAATCTGCGCATGTGTGGTACTATACTTGTTTGTTAGTAAGACTGGAGCAATAAAGAAATGCCTATTTATACCTACCACTGCGATAACTGCGGGATTCGTTTTGACCAGCAGCAAAAATTCACGGATAACCCTCTGACGCTTTGCCCGGAGTGCAACGAACCAACGCTGCGCAAGATTTACCAACCAGTTGGGATCGTGTTTAAAGGCAAAGGCTTCTATGCTACGGATCACCGCTCCCCATCCGGACAAAATCACGCGCACGCCAAGTCGGAAAGCGCTTCTGAAGGCAAATCAGAGGAGTCAAAAGCGGCGGGGCCGGCCCCATCCACGGACGCGGTAAAGACCAGCAACACAAAAGCTGCCGAATAGGCAGCTTTTTTTATTGGGGGCGTTCGAGGATTAAGCTTGCAGGTTTTGATTAACGCTGGCCTGCAGCGACTGATACTCCGGGCTGGCCGCGTATTCTTTCAGGGCGTTGATGCGTTTGATAATCATCGGGTGCGATTGAAAGAGTTCCGCTAATTGGTTTACAAAGGCGTCATCCTGCGCGTCAATCATGGTCAGCGCTTGTTCATACTCGGCTTGCGACTGAATTTTGGGAGCGGCCAGGCGCACCAAGGCGGAAACCGCGTAATTCAGGCTTCCACAAGCCAGCAGCCCGGCGCGGTCGCAAGAAAACTCACAGGCGCGCGACCAGCGCTGGAAAACCAGGTACATGATGTATCCAATCCCAAAAGGTGAAGGCGAACCCGCCAATCCTCCCACAAAGGTGTTCAGCCAGGTATGCCCCAAGGCTACATGACCCATCTCATGCCCCAGCACGAAAGCCAGCTCACCCGCGTTCATGATGCGCAGCATGGGCTCGTACATCACGATGTTTTTAGTCTCTGAGAGACCAAAAGTATACGCGTTTACCATATTTTCCCGCACGACATACACGTTCAGCGGACCGGGCTGCAGGCGCCTGGCGCAAACCTGCACCACTTTATCCAGCTGCGGACTGCGCTCCGGGGAGACGAGAAAAGCTTTACGCATCAATTGGGCTTGCATCGCGCGGCTGGAAAATATTGACGCTCCCAGAATGAAAACGACAATCAAGAGGCTCAGGCATTGTGTCAGGAACGCCGAGATAAGAACCACGGCGACGCTAATCAACAATGTAAGCAGCAGGGTGGGGAATTCGTTAGGATGTCGGTAAGCGGTTGTGCGGACCATGCGCCTCGTTTCGGTTCGTTTGGTTACTTAATTTTACCGCCGCTTGCCTCGGAACGCTTGGTGTTGTGGGAGAAAACCCTGGCGCAGCCGGCGTGTATTTGAACAGACCTATTTGCCCTGCTTTCAGCACCCCACGGTGTGTGCAGAAAACGCGGAACTGGATGCTCTTTTCCTTTGACCGGTTGCGGGGGATATAAAAAAAGCGCGGTCACTATCTGACCGCGCTTGTTAATTTTCAGGCCTTGGAAATATTCACAAACACCACCGGGCGGCGTTTGGTCTCATCAAAGATGTGAGACTTTGCCAGGTTCAGCACATCCCGTTCCAGATTTCCGTTCGCGGAACGCGCCAGTTTTTCGATGCGTTTGCGCAAATCTTCAAAAAGGTCCTGTGATTCAGCCGGTGACATAAAGCCCCTGCTGATAATCTCAACCTCTTTCAGATTGGACTTGTCTTTGATAAGGTTCAGCAGAACGATGCCGTCCTGACTCAGCATTTCGCGTTCGCGCATCACTGAGCGGTCCACGTCTCCGACGCCGGTGCCGTCCACAAACACGTACCCGCCGGGGATACGTTCTCCCAGCTTCATCTCTCCGTGTTCAAACTCAATCACGCGGCCGTTCTCAACGATCGCAATCTGGCGGGCGTCCATGCCCACATCCAGACCCAGGCGGGCATGTTGGTTGAGCATGCGCAGCTCCCCGTGAATAGGTATCAGGTAGCGCGGGCGGGTAAGGTGCAGCATCAGCTTAATTTCTTCCTGGCTGGCGTGCCCGGAAACATGCACCGGCGCGATAGCTTCATAGATGACCTGCGCGCCCTGTTCCAGCAGGCGGTTGATGGCGCGGTAGACCAACTCCTCATTGCCCGGGATGGGATGCGAGGACAGCACCACGGTATCGCCCTCTTTGATGTCAAAACGCTTGTTGCTGCTGTTGGCAAGTCTGCCGAGGATAGAGGTAGGTTCTCCCTGCGAGCCGGTGACCAGCAGCACTACCTGGCTGTCCGGCATCTGCAAGGCTGTTTCGACAGGTACCACCACGTCTTCCTCAAAATCAATGTAACCCAGCTGCTTCGCAATTTTCACGTTTTCAGTCATGCTTAAGCCCACAAAGGCAACTTTGCGGTGGTAGCGCTGCGCGGCGTTAATTACTTGCTGCATGCGCGAGATAAGGGAAGCAAAGGTAGCAACAATGATGCGTCCTTTCGCTTCGCGAAAAACCCGATCGAAAGCCGAGTCGATTACCTTTTCGGAGGGCGTCCAGCCCGGACGCTCAGCGTTCGTGGAATCCGCCAGCAGAGCCAGAACGCCCTTCTGGGCGAACTCGGCTAGTTTGGCATAGTCGGTCGGCCAGTTATCCACCGGAGTGTGGTCGAACTTATAGTCGCCGGTATGGACGACTAAACCTGCCGGGGTGTCGATTCCCAGTCCAATGCCGTCTGGAACAGAATGGCAAACGTGGAAAGCGTGGACCTTGAAGGGTCCGATTTGCACAGTCTCACCCGCTTTGAGGGTTTGGAGTTTGGCGCTTTTATTGTCGAACCCGCGCCGGTTTAGTTTCGCTCCAATCATGCCAAGCGTGAGCGGCGTGGCATAAACTGGCGCGTCCACGCTCTCGAGCAGGTGCCCGATAGCGCCGGTGTGGTCTTCGTGCCCGTGGGTGATGACGATGCCGCGCACTTTGTTCGCGCGCTGCTTGATGTACTCAAAATCGGGGATGATGTAATCAATCCCGATCATATCGTTATCCGGGAACATCATGCCGGCGTCCACCACCAGGATTTCGCCGCCGTATTCATAGACGGTCATATTCTTCCCAACTTCCCCCAGGCCTCCCAGGGGAATAATGCGTAATTTCTTTTCTTTCATCTTCTTTCCTTAATCATTATTGCAAACGGCCATTGCCGTGAATGTTTATGCTTGGATTTTAAAAATAAAACCCCGCTAAACCAGATCAGCCGGGGAATTTTGTTTCAAAACAGGTTGTATCTTCAACAAAAAGCCGCCAGGCGGCTGGATTAACTGGCGAGAGTATAGCATAAGCGCCGCGTTCTCGTCAAATCCAAAGCTGTTGATTCTGCCGGGTTGTAGGTAAGGATGTGAATTTTAACCAGATGTTTATGAATTGCTTACATATATCCTACATTCCAGCCTTAAATTGGAGTCGCAAAACAAAAAAAGGAGGTTGCTATGGCAAGTATTGTCAAACGTCGTTTTTTTCCAAGGGACCTTTACAATCTGGACCAGTTCATGGATCGGTTTTTTGATATAAACGCCGATCTCTGGGGTTCTCAACCGCTGGGTTTTCCGCTGGATGTCATTGAGAAGGATAACGAGTTCCTCGTCCGGGCGGACGCGGCCGGCTTTGACCCGGAGCTGCTTGAAATCACCTACGACAACAACACGCTCAGCATCAAGGGTGAAATCAAGGAAGAAAACAAAGCAGAACAGGAAGGCAAATACCATCTGCAGGAACGCCGCTCAGGTACATTTTTCCGCAGCGTTTCGTTGCCCGGCCAGATAGACCAGGGAGCGATCAGCGCGGAGACCGAGAACGGAATTCTCACGGTTCATCTTCCAAAGAAGCCAGAAGCGCAGCCAAAACGCATTGAGATTAAACCCAGGTCAATCCAGATTGTTGATCAGGGCAAGTAAGAATCCCTGACCCGAGGATATTGAGGCTGCCGGAAGGCAGCTTCAATGTTTAAATTATTATTACCGGCCTTTTGGCTCGGCCGAATCCTTTTAAGGCTCTGAATATGGGAATGGATTATTTCCCGTTATAATTAGCTTAGTCTGGCCACCCTACAAGGAGAGAATCATGGACGATGAAATGTACCGTGTTCCGCCGAAAGGCAAAATCAAGCTTAAGGATTACGACCCAAACGATTCCAAGCTGTTTGACGGCAATAAAAAAGACGGCAAAGAAGCTTTGCAGAAGTTGAACGCCGAGCTGGAAACATTGCAGGAAGAACTCTACGCGCAGGCGAAACACCGCGTGTTGGTTGTTTTGCAGGCCATGGATACCGGCGGCAAGGACGGCGTTATCCGGGCGGTCTTCGAGGGCGTCAATCCGCAAGGCGTAAAGGTTGCGTCGTTTAAAACCCCCACACCGGTAGAGCTTGCGCACGATTACCTCTGGCGCGTGCACCAGCAAACCCCCGGCAAAGGCGAGATGGTCATCTTTAATCGCTCCCACTACGAAGATGTGCTGGTTGTTCGCGTCCATAATCTGGTGCCGGAAGAGGTTTGGTCCAGGCGCTATCAACACATCCGTGAGTTTGAGCGCATGCTCGCGGAAGAGGGCACCACAATCCTTAAATTCTATTTGCACATCGACTTGCAGGAGCAGGCTGAACGCTTTTTGGCGCGCGTGGAAGACCCAACCAAGCAGTGGAAATTTAACCCGGGTGATTTGGAAGAACGCGCCCGCTGGGATGATTACATGAAAGCTTACGAGGAAATGTTGAACCAGACCAGTACAGCCTGGGCGCCCTGGTACGTCATTCCCTCTAATAAAAAATGGTACCGCAACTGGCTCATCTCTAAGATTTTGATTAAGAGTCTGAAGAACCTGAATATGCAGTACCCGGCGCCAGTGGAAAACATCGAGGATTACCACAAGCGGCTGCTTGAAATGGTCTCGGTAAAGTAAACTGCCATGACAGAACTCCCAGGCTCGGAATTGGGAGCCGTAATTGGGGGCCGACTCCAACGTGATTTTATCCTGCCTTTTGAAGGCAAACCCCGCCTGAACACAGTAGGCGGAAACCTGCCCTATGCGGCCGCCGCGTATGCCTTTTGGGGCGGCAAGGCGGGTTTGTACGCGCGCGTGCCCCTTGCGTATTCTCTGCAGGCGCTGGACCCTCTGAAGGAAAGAGGCTGCGACCTGAACGGCATTGTGCGGGTGAAAGAACCTATTGACGACCGCCGCTTTTTTGCCTATACCGACCCATTAAGTCCGCACGGCGAGAATCCCATCGCGTACTTCGCGGAACGCGGCATACCTTTTCCGCGTGAATTAATTGGGTACGAAAGCGGCGGTTCCCGTTTTTGCAGCAAGTTGGAATATGAGAGCTTCACCGCACGGGTGAATGACCTGCCGCGGGCTTATCTGGAAGTTTCTGCGGCGCACCTTTGCCCGCTTGACTATCTCTCGCATAAGATTCTCCCCTCGCTGATGAAAGCCGGCATGATTGAAACCCTGACCATGCGCGCCAGTGCCTGTTACATGGACAGCAGCTTTTGGGAGGAAATGCGCGGTTTAATTACAGACCTGACTGCCTTCATGCTTACGGAAGCTGAGGCCTTGAAGCTTTTCCGCGGGCGCAGCGTGGATTTGTGGGAAATCGCGGAAACGCTGGCGCAGTACGGGCCTGAATTTGTGCTGGTGCATCTCCCCGACGGCTCTGTGCGTCTCTATGACCGCATGGGGCATAAACGTTGGGTCATTCCGGCTTATCCTGCAAAAACCATTGACCCCACGGGCATGCTGGATGCATTTGACGGGGCTTTTTTGCTGAATTACCGCAAGAACTATGACGCTGTTGAAGCCGCTCTGTGTGGTAACGTGACCGCGGCGGTCTGCATGGAAGGTTTTGGACCCTACTACGTCCTGGATACCCTCCCCGGTCTGATGCGGGCGCGTTTGGAGGTCTTGCGCTCGCGGGTCAGCAGCGCCTAGAGCCTCAGGGCGTTTTCGCTTTTTCCAAAGACACTTCGTAAATCCAGGACCAATTCTTGCCAGTGATGAAGAGGCGGTCTGTTGCCGCGTCGTACGCGATGCCGTTCAGGACGTCTTTGGGCAGGGGGGCGTCTTCGCCTTCCCGCAGCATGGAGCAGTCAATCACGCCTAGAACCTCGCCAGATTGAGGGTCGATGCGCACGATGATGTCCTGGAACCAGATGTTAGCGTAAATTTCGCCGCGGATATATTCCAGTTCGTTCAACTTTTCAAGCGGCGCGCCATCTTTCGTAACTGGCAGAACGCGCGTGGTTTGCATGGTCTGCGGATTGATGAAATACAGGTTTGCGCTGCCGTCCGACAGGATTAAGCTGCTGCCGTCCGTGGTCAGACCCCAACCTTCCGTGGCATAGGTGAACGTCCCTTGCAGGCTTAAATCTACTGGGTCGTAAATAAACCCCTTGTTTTCCTTCCAGGTCAGTTGATACAGAAGGCCGTCCAGCAGCGTTAGGCCTTCCGCGAAGTATTGCTCCTCCAGCCGTTCTTCCAACAGAACGACGCCGGTCTGGAGTTCCAGCTTGCGCAGCGTGGACTGGCCGTACAAGCCCGCGCTTTCGTACAACACGCCGTCCGCGTAGATCAAGCCTTGTGTAAAAGAATTAGGGTCGCGCGGGTACGCGGCAATCACTTTGACCGCGGCGCTCGGCCAAAGCTTTTCAGGAATGGACTGATATTCTGGGATGCGCAGACGCATGATGATCAGGAAGAGCGCCAGCGCCGCCAACGCGAAGAGCAGCCGATACGATTTAGATTTTTGGGCTTTTTTGACTTGTTTTGCCATTAGCTTTTCCAGAAAGATGATAATGTTTAATACCAGTGTGCTTCTGGAGACCGATTATACATTTAAAAAAGCCCACTGCGCGAGCGCGTGATAAAATCCACCCAGAGTATCACCAAATTTGCTGGAGGGACCTTTATGTCTGATGTGCTGGAGCGTTTTTTGCGCTACGTTAAGATTGATACGGAATCCGCGCGGGATTCGGAGACCTACCCGAGTACGGCCAAGCAGTTGGAATTGCTGCGCTTGCTGGCGGATGAACTGCGCCAGATTGGCTTGCGCGATGTGGCCATGGACCAATACGGGTACGTGACCGCTACCCTGGAAGCTACAACCAGCGCTCCCGCCCCGGTGATTGGTTTTTTGGCGCATGTGGATACCAGCCCGGACTTTAACGGCAAGGATGTGCGGCCGCAGATTGTGGAAAACTACGACGGCGGAGATATTGTGCTGAACGCAAACGAAAAGATTATCCTATCGCCGCAGCGCTTCCCAGACCTTTTAAAGTACCGTGGTGAAAGCCTGGTGACCACGGACGGCACCAGCCTGCTTGGGGCGGATGACAAAGCGGGTATAGCCGAAATCATGACGTCGCTGGCGTATCTGGCTGCCCATCCGGAAATCCCACACGGGAAAGTCCGGGTGGCATTCACCCCCGACGAGGAGGTGGGAGCGGGCGTGGACCACTTCGACGTGGTCGCCTTTGGCGCGGATTTCGCGTTCACGGTTGACGGTGGGGAAGTGGGGGAGTTGGAAATCGAAACCTTCAACGCCGCCGGCGCCAAAGTGATTATTCGCGGGCGCAACGTGCACCCGGGCACAGCCAAGGGCGTAATGCTGAACGCGCTCATCATCGCAATGGAATACAACGCGCTGCTGCCCGTTTTTGACCGCCCGGAACATACCGAAGAATCTGAAGGCTTTTATCACCTTACGCAAATGAGCGGAGGGGTTGAGCTTGCCCAGATGGATTACATTATCCGGGATCATGATGAGCAGAGCTTTGAAAAGCGCAAAGCATTTCTGCAAAGCGCGGCAGAATTCCTCAACCGTAAATATGGTGAGCCAGTTGTTGAGGTGGCGCTAAAGGACCAGTACTACAATATGAAAAAGATGATTGACCCGCACCCGCAGATTCTGGCAGTCGCGCGTGCGGCTTACGAAGCTGTAGGCATCGAGCCGCGAGTGATTCCGGTGCGGGGTGGCACAGACGGCAGCCGGCTTTCTTATATGGGGCTGCCGACCCCTAATCTCTTTGCGGGGGGGCATAATATGCACGGACGATACGAATTTGTGCCGGTTTCCGCGCTGGAAAAAGCCAGCCAGGTAATTGTCAAGATCTGCGAGCTGGCGGCCGGCTGAAAGATAGCTTCTTGTACAAAAAACGCTGCGCTTCAATGAGCGCAGCGTTTTTGATTGGTTTCGTTGACCGGCTTAACCGCAGCAGCCGTCGGAGCAGCCGTCACCGCAGCTTTCGCACGAGTGACCGAGGTGCCCATTCTGGACTTCAAGCTCGGTTGCGGGGCGAATGTCGAGGATGGTCACCGTGAATTGCAGGTCTTTACCAGCCATCGGGTGGTTCAGATCCAGCTCCACAGTCTCATCGGTCAGGGCGGTTGCCACGCCGGTAAACACGTGTCCATTCGCGTCGCGCAGGTGCATCGGCTCGCCCAGCCGGATATCGAATTCCGGAGGGAAGGATTTACGGGAAACCAGCACAACTGCGTCCGGGTCGAATTCGCCGTAGGCATCTTCCGCGAGAACCAAAACCTCTTTGGAATTGCCCACTTCCAGGCCAGTCAGGGCGTTTTCAAGCCCGGGGATGATGTTCTGGTGCCCGTGCAGGTATTCCAGAACCTCGGATTCAATTTCCTCGCCGTCAACGACAAGATTGTAGGCAAGTTGAACAACGGTATCGTCTTGCACCGCGTTTAAGATATTTTCTGTCATTTCTTCTCCAATTCTAAATAAATGCCCGGATTTTCCCAGGCCGCATGATTATATCAGAATATTAAAGCATGTCCATGTTTGTGTAACCCTTTGTGTTTTGGCGTTTGACAATTCTTTGGGGGCGGTCTACAATTGGCTTACTGAAAATAATTATCAATAACAAGTATGGATTGGCAAACTTTTCTCTCAAAGGCAGGCTACCGGCTCTCTGAACCGCGCAAACGGATCATGAAGCTGATGGAAGTGGCGGAAAAACCGCTAAATCCGCTCGCCATTCACCGGCTCTTGCGCGAACAGGGCGTGCACCTGGGTCTTGTCAGCGTGTATCGGACGCTTGAACTATTCTTCTCGCTTGGGTTAATCAGTCAGGTGTTCCAGCCGGACGGTCTGGTTGGGTACCTGCCGGCAAGCTTTGGACACCACCACTTCATCGTATGCCAGAACTGCCATAAAGCGGAAGAATTTTTGGGCTCGGAAGATATGCGGGAGTTGGTCCAGCGCATACAAAGCGAAACCCATTATCAGGTCAGGGAACATCTTCTGCAATTTTACGGTCTCTGCCCGGAATGCCAGGGTCTCTTGAAAGAGGGTGAAAAATTATGAAGCGCCTGGGCATTGTTCTATTGTGCGCCGCGCTGCTATTGAGCGCCTGCGCGCCTGCGGCGGTCGAACAGGCTGACCAGCTGGCGGTAACCGTCTCGGTGCTGCCGCAAGCTTTTTTTGTGCGGAAAATTGCCGGAGACCTGGTTTCCGTGCAGGCGATTGTGGGTACTGGCGACGATCCTCATACCTATGAGCCCACGGCGGAGCAAATGCGCGTGCTGACAAAATCGCGCCTTTATTTTTCTATTGGCGTGGAATTTGAGGACGCCTGGCTGCCGCGTTTTGGCGCGGCCAACCCAACCATGACAATTGTGGATTCTGCTGCCGGCGTGCAGCGAACGCCTGTCAGCACCATATTCGGCGGCACGCCGGAGGAAGGTGAATTAGATCCACATATCTGGTTTTCACCCGAGCGGGTAAAACTTGTCTCGCGGAATATCGCGCAGGCATTGGAATCCGCTGACCCGGCAAACAAGAATGTCTATCGCGCGAATCTGGAAGCCTGGCTGAATGAGGTTGACGCGGTAGACGTGGATGTGCGTGCTGCTTTAGCTGGCATCAGCCGCCGCACTTTTTTGGTCATTCACCCAGCCTGGAGCTACTTTGCCCAGGAATATGAGCTTGAAATGCTCTCCGTGGAAACGCATGGGCAGGAGCCTGGACCTGAAGAGCTTGGCGCGGTCTTGCAACTGGCGCGAGAGAATGCAGTAGACACAGTGTTTGTTCAGAAAGGCATCAGCCAAAAGCTGGCGCAATCCATTGCCGATCAACTCGGAGGCGCGCGCGTAGTGGAATTGGACCCCATGGCTGAAAATTGGTCTGAAGCCATGCTATTTTTGGCAGCTCAATTGGCGGAAGCGCTGAAGTAGCGAGGAATCTTGGATACATACCCCGAAGCGCCAATCATTTCCCTGCATAAAATTTGGGCAGGATACGACCTGGATACAGTCCTGGAAGATGTTAGTTTCGACCTTTTCCCGCGAGACTATGTGGGTCTGATCGGCCCCAATGGCGGTGGAAAAACCACGCTCATCAAAGTGATTTTGGGTTTGGTTCCTCCGCGCAGCGGTTCGGTTCAAGTGATGGGTACTGATGCCGCGGAAGGCAGAAAGTACATCGGCTACGTCCCGCAGCTGCAGATAAGTGACAAAGCCTTCCCTATCAATGTGTGGGATGTGGTGAGCATGGGCAGGATTAAGCCCGGCTTTGCCAGCCTGCGCCTGAATGCGGAAGACCGTCAGCGCGTGGAAGAAGCTTTGCGCCAGACGGGCATGCTCGCATTAAGCAAGCGTTCGATCAATGAGATTTCCGGCGGTCAGCGCCAAAGGATATACATCGCGCGGGCGCTGGCGGCGCAGCCGCGAATTTTGCTATTAGACGAACCGACCGCCAGCGTGGATCCGCAGGCCAGTGTTCAGCTTTATGATTTATTAGCAAAACTGAATGAGGAAATTTCGATTCTCCTGATTTCCCACGACATGACCGCAATCTCAGCTTATGTCAAAACCATTGGGTGCATCAACCGCCGCTTGGTTTATCACCACGATAAATCCGTTTCAGCTGATATGCTGCAAGCTGGTTATGAATGCCCGGTGGATTTGATTGCTCACGGCGTTCCGCACCGCGTTTTCCCCGCGCACGATGACGATGGAGGCCACCCGGAATGATTAGTTTCCTGCAAGAAGTGCTTTCTTATGAATTCATGCGCAACGCGCTGCTGGCCGGAGTGATTGTCAGCGCGGCATGCGGCGTGGTTGGCACCCTGGTGGTGTTGAACCGCATCGTGTTTATCAGCGGCGGCATCGCGCACGCGGCCTATGGCGGCGTGGGTATTGCCTACTTTTTGGGGCTGAATCCTGTTTGGGGCGCGGTGGGTTTCAGCCTGCTTTCTTCCCTTGCCATGGGCTATGTGCACCGAAAGGAAAAAGCGCGCGCGGATACCATCATTGGGGTGATGTGGGCGCTGGGCATGGCCCTGGGCATCATCTTTGTCAGCCTCAGCCCCGGTTATAAAGCTGATTTGATGAGCTACCTGTTTGGCAGTATCCTGGCCGTTTCAATCAGCGACTTGTGGTTGATGTTGGTCATCGCCGTGGTGGTGCTGGCTTTTGTTTTGGTTTTTTATCGACTTCTGCTGGCGATATCCTTTGATGAGACTTTCTCAACCATCCGGAACGCGCCTGTCGGTTTGCTTTCAATGGCGATGATTGTATTAATTGGGCTGACCGTGGTGATTTCTATGCGCGTAGTCGGTCTTATCCTGGTGATTGCCCTGCTCACCATTCCGCCGGCAATTGCGAATTTGTTTGTCCGGGAGATGCGCGGAATCATGGCTCTCAGCACTGGTCTGAGCCTGATTTTCATGGTTTCTGGGCTGCTCATCTCCTACGCGCTCAATCTACCTTCTGGCGCCGTGATTATCCTGGTGGCCAGCCTGGCGTACGCGTTCGCGGCAGCTGTTAAAGGACTCTACGAAAAGCGCAGGCAAATCAAGGAGACGGCCGCGCAGAAAAACAATTTCGGGCTTATCCGGTAGAATTAAAGCAAACTATGTCACTAAAAGATTTCTTTCAGGATACAGGACCGATTGGCTTGGGTATGTGGCTGGGGCGGCACTGCTCCCTTTCCTCTGGTAGGAAGCTGGCTGCATGCGGCGCGCGCCTAATTTCCGCCTTTCAGTCCGCAAAAATGATGCAAGCCATCAAGGCCAATCAATGGGTCGCCTCTGGCGGTGAGCTTGGGCGCGCAGAATTAAAAACCCGCTCCAGGGTGGTGACCCGCAACATTGTTACCGCTTTGTTTGAGTACTTTTATTATTACCAGCACGTCGAGGAAGCAAAGCAGCGCATCGTCCTTTCCCCGGAACTGCAGACGATGCTGGAAGATTCCCGGGGCGGCAAACTACAGCTCCTTTTGGGTCCGCACCTGGGCGGTTTTGACCTGTTTGGAATGATGTTGGTGAAATTTGGTCTGAAGACGGTTGTGCTCTCGTACCCCAAGCCGAATAAGACTTACCAGGCGCAAAACCAGCTGCGTGAACTGGCTGGCATGCGCGTGATGCCGATCAGCCTCAGCGCTTTTCGGGAAGCCAAAAAGCTAATGACGCATGAAGGCTATTCCTTGGTGACCGGTCTGGACAGACCGATCAAAAGCAAGGACGACCAAAAATACAAACCGGCTTTCTTTGGCAAGCCGGCTAATCTTTCCACGTATTACGTGCGGCTGGCGCGGGAGACCGGCGCCGCGGTGCGCGTGGCGTGCGGGGTTACCCGCGCGGATGGCATGTTCTATTATGATTGCACCCCGCCTATCGCGTTTGACGACTACGCGGATTTGACCGATGATGTTGTGCTGAATGCAGAAAAAGTCATGCGTGAGGCGGAAAAATTCATCCAGGCATACCTGGAACAATGGGCGATGTTTTACCCAATCTGGCCAGAAGCATTGACGCAAATCAAAAATTTACCCTGAGAGGTTTTTATGAAGGAACAAACAGAAGTAAGAAAGAATGACATCCTGCTCGGACCGCTGGAACGCCCGGCTTTGCAATGGTTCGCGCGGAATATGCCCGCTTGGATTGATTCCGACACACTCACAATCATCGGCATTCTGGGGTCCTTGCTAACCCTGGCCAGTTTTGTCATTGTGGGCAGAACGGGCGGACCTCTGAAAAATTATTGGGTTCTGATTGCCTGTTTTGGTTACGTTCTGAACTGGTTTGGCGACAGCCTTGATGGTACCCTGGCGCGCTACCGGCACATGGAGCGCCCAAACTATGGCTACTTCATTGACCATTCCGTGGACGGCTTTACCGCGGTATGCATGTTCCTGGGTTTTGGTTTTGCCGGAATTTCGCGCCTGGACGTCACGCTGGTGGCCGCCATTGGATATCTGCTGATGATGATTACTGTGTTCCTGAAAACCAAGGTAACCGGCGTGTTCGAGATGACCACCATTAAACTGGGTCCGACCGAAATGCGGCTGATCGCGATAATTTTCAGCCTGATCAATTACTTTATTGGAATCAAGTACGTTAATTATCCACTTATTGGCAGCCAAGCCTATGGAACGGTGGTTATCGCCTGCATCGCCCTCATCCTATTTGTCTATTACCTGGTTGAAACAGTGCGAATCAGCATCAAACTGGAAAAATTTGACGCTGAAAAACTGGCCCACCGCAAGGCAAAAGAGGCAAAAAAGCTGGCGAAAGCGGAATTGAAACTCCAAAAGGCGGATGCGAAAGCCGCCAAAAAGAAGAAAAAACACGCCGTCGAGGTCGCCTCTCACGGCGAGTGAAATTGCTGCTTTGCAATGATTTGGTCTGCCGTCCCCGGCAGACCTTTTTATTCCGCGGACTGGGTTTTAATCCGGTGAATAGCGGGCGCAATGGCTTCGAGTTCGGGCAGCCGGGCGCAGAGCGGGGAAGGAATAAGCCTGGGAAGCGCGGATTCAGCCAGGTCCGTCGCGGCGGCAAGGGCCGCGCGAGCAGGATTGGCAAAAATATCAGCCAGCAAACAGCCGGGGAAGCCAATAATAATGAGCTCAGGCTGCAGCAGGTGTACCAATGGGGCTAAACCACGCCCTAATTGCGTGCCAGCCTCAGCGAAAACTTCCTGTGCGTAAGGGTCCCCGTTTTGGGCGTCACGGATTATCTGGAACAGGTCAACATCGTTCTCCCAATGCTGTGGGCAGCGTTTGAAAGCCAATTCCAGCATGCCTGCCGCGCTGGCAAAGCCCGTAAGGCTGCCAGGTTTACCCAGACCCGCCGGACCATCGCCCGCGAGCCGCAGGCTGCCAAGCTGCCCGGCTGTTCCCCCGCTGTTGTGATACAGCCTGCCATTGGTGAGTATGCCGGCGCGCAGGGTGGGTGTCATCCCGATGAAGACCAGATTGCGGACGCCTTGCCCGCCGCCAAAGTAATATTCCGCCAGCGCGCCCGCGTTGGCTTTTTGTTCAATCACGACTGGAAGGTTGAAGCGCAGCGAAAGCTGGGAGCGCACAGGTTCCTGTTTCCAGAGCGGAAAGTCCACTGCAGAACCGAGAATGCCGGTCTCGGCGTCCAGATTGCCGGAAATCGCGGCGGAAACCCGGTCCGGCACAGGCAGATGCTGTGCCTGGGTCAGCGTGAGCAAGCGGTCGGCTTGCACCATGATGAGTTCCAGAACCGCTGAAAAGCTGACTTGCGCAGGGACCGGCGCGGATAAACGCTCGTAAATAATTCCGGTGGGACTGCCGTAAACTACCAGCAGACGCTCCCCGTCCAGATTGATGCCGAGGATGTTGGAAGAACCGTTGAGGAAAGCTTCTTTGCGCAGCATGTATGCTGATTATACCCGCATGAGCGATAAAAGAAACATCCCCCGAGGTTTTCTCAGGGGATGCCGTTTTTGAAACAAAGCGTTTAGCTTTTCCCGCGCATACGTGGGTCGAGCACATCGCGCATGGCATCGCCAACCAGGTTCCAGCCCATAACGAACAGGGTCAGGGTCACGCCTGGGTAAACCACAATGTACCAGTACTTATCCAGGCTGGTAATCCAGTTGCGGGCGAAGCTGAGCACCTGCCCCCAGTCGGCGTAGCCGACTTCCGTGCCAATGCCGAGGAAAGACAGCGCGGCAAACCCGAGCACCACATCGCCGATGCCGAGCGAAGCCAGCACCAGGGTGGGGAAAATGGCATTGGGGAGGATGTGTTTGAAGAGGATGCGGCCGTTTTTCAGGCCGGAAGCCTTGGCTGCCAGAACATAATCGCGCTCTTTGATGGAGAGGATATCCGAGCGGATAATGCGGGCGTAGCCCATCCAACCAAAGGCAATCATCGCGATCAGGGGCGGGAGCAGACTTCTGCCCAGGATTGGCGTCAGCACAGCGGAAAAAATCAGCGCCATCATGATGTAAGGCAGGGTCATAAAGATATCAGTGATGCGCATGATGACGTTATCCACCGCGCCGCCGTAGTAAGCAGCGATGGAACCAAGGATAACACCAATCAGCACCGTGGCAACCACCACAATGAAGCCGGTTTTGAAGGCCGTGCGCGTTCCCCAGACGATGCCGTAGAAGATATCGTACTGGCCCTGGGCTGTGCCCAGCAGGTGTTCCCATTTTTCATTGCCCGTCACAGTTTTGTACCAGAAGGGAATTTCCGGTACGTTTCTCTTCCAGGGGGAGCCGGGGGCTTTGGGTTCGCCCACAAAGCCGTCGCGCGGCATTTTGTAAGGGTCATTCCCAACCGGCGGCGCGATGACCGGCGCGAAGATGGCGATGAGAATGAAAATGAAAATCAAAATCATCCCGATGATTGAGGCGGGGGTCTTTACCAATCCCTTAAGGATGCGGTAATTATCCGGTCCAACAGTGCGTTCCAGCCAGCCGATTTTCCGGGTGGAGTGCGTTTCGGCCAGGAGTCTGTTATCGCCAGTCGGAGAAATATTGTTTTCGGTCATGCGCTGCTCCTTAAGCCAATCGTACGCGCGGATC